>Ga0226835_1000613_pt1 | contig 33333 bp, 31 predicted proteins | sample LAC_MetaG_1_FD_163627 | JGI IMG/M metagenome (GOLD analysis project Ga0226835, IMG submission 163627) | Anaerobic ammonium oxidizing microbial communities from anammox membrane bioreactor (MBR) in UC Berkley, California, United States -... | ecosystem: Engineered > Bioreactor > Anaerobic >...
GAAGAACTCTCCTTTCACTCATTGTGTGTTGCAACAAAATGATCGCTGATTGACGAGAGTTCTTCAACTCCTTGATATCGTATTTGATACCATTAAGCTAATTCTGAGGGCTTAACAATTCCCCGGCACCGGAAAACATTTCCCCGTACCTTAATAGAGTTCTGGCACATTAATGGCACAGGCTCCTAGGGGGGGGGCTGTGCCATGCGCGTCTCCGCTGTCGAGCCTCGCGCCGCTGCGTCAACCTTATCGACGCCGAGCCACTATCCATGCCGTTCTTCACCCTCTGACTTAATGTTATTTCTCGCTCCGTCCGCTTCCAATCATGACCCGTCCAAGGGATAATAGAAGTATGCAAAGCCGCACCAGTAAAGGGATAGCGGCAAATCGATAAGGGGACGCATAATGACAGCACTGCAAACAGTAGCCGACCGGCATTGCGCAAAACAACCAAAGAACGCAATGTCCAACCAGGAGCCAGCCCGCAAAGCCAACAAGCATCTAGCACTTGTCGAGCCTGTCACCGACCATAATACGAAAAGTACAAAGAAGCAGACGCCGAGAAGACCAAAGAACGCCGAGGTCCGAGCAAGAGAATATCTGACAGAGGACGAAGTGAGGCGTCTGCGAGAGGCAGCCAGGAAGACCGGCAGGAACGGCAGCCGCGACAGCCTGATCATCCTCCTCATCTATCGACACGGTCTCCGCGTCTCCGAGCTTCGTGATCTGACCTGGCAGCAGGTCTCCTTCGACCAGGGCGCGATCCACATCGTGCGCAAGAAAGGCAGTAAGGCGAGTACTCACCGACTCGAGGGCGATGAGATCAGGGCGCTCCGCAAACTACAGCGAGAGCAGCCAGCAAGTTCGTTCGTCTTCCTGTCGGAGAGGAAAGGTCCGCTAAGCAGCCGGGCAGTGCAGGCGATGATCGCTCGTGCCGGCGAAGTCGCCGAGATTGGACTGCTGGTCCACCCCCATATGCTCAGACATGCCACTGGCTATGCTCTCGCCAACAGCGGTGCCACCACGCGAGACATCCAGGACTACCTGGGGCACAGTAACATTCAAAACACTGTGATATACACGGCACTCTCGAGTGACCGCTTCAAGAGCTTCGGGTCCATCTTGGGCGGATAGCTTTACGCTTGCACCCCTAGCGCAACCTGCGCGAGCCGCTAAGCACCAAATGCAGTATCGGCCACTCTCTCGAAGCCGCTTGGCGAGAGGGTATCAGGGGTGTGACGATTACACCATGGGCACCCGCAGAAGGTAGCAGGCGCGAGCGTTGCGGGGATTAACGGGGGCAAAAATGAAAAGGGGCTAACACGAAGCATGGCGAACGAATATACGCGGTCCCGGTTGGATCGACGTGATTGCAGCTCTGGGGGGGAGCGACGAAATTACATTGGTAGTACCGGGGGTAGTGGCGCTAATAGGTGATAGTTTTGGTGATAGTACACGGGTCACTTTGGGGTATTTTGGGGATATCCTGGGGTAGTCAACGGTTTCCTTGTATCTTAGTCTGTACTTAGCTTTCCAGCCATATTGGCGGACAGCATGGATCGGCTGGCGTGAATCCCGGCCGTTCGCACCAACGTTAAATTCTGGTCAGTCCTCCCCTAATGCCAGAGTAAAATAGAGCAATGGACACGAGCAATCGAATTCTTACCTACCTGGGAGTATCATGGCTGATTGGGCTGTGCTATTTCTTCCCGAAGAGTTCAAACTACCTATCCTACTATCATTGTGACGCTTACAGCGCTCTCATTTGTGTTCTCGTGAGCATGACGGCAGCAATCAGTTTTTCTGTTCTCCTGCTTCCACTTTATCCAGTCTTCTCGGCCGGTCGCCGAAGCCTCGCTCATGCGGGCGCCGCTATCGTCGCCTTGTCTTTCCTTTCTGGCATCACGACAGCCTTGATGAGCTTCTTGGGGTGATGATGAAAGCGCCTATACCTTTACTCCAGCTGGGGAATTATGCTCCAGCAGAGACCGAGCAGCAGGAAAATCAGAGAGAGAATCAGCCCGAAAGAGGCAAGACTGCGATTGCAGTACTTCGCAGCCTGCGCCACGGGAACTTTGATTTCGGACGGACAGGATCTCAACAGCGCCTGGAGCAAGCAGCGCAAAAGAAGCACCAGGGCTGCGCCTCCCGACACTATCCCTACGGCGCTACAGATTAGCGCTGTAAATCGGGCTTCCGCTCCCGCGCCCTCGAGAATTCGGAAGTGATAAACTACAGACATGAGTAACATGCCCGCACCCAGCGCGGCCACCATCAAGCCTGCCTTCGCGAATCTGTTCATACGCAATCAAAAAAACCAGAAGCGCTTCTTTTTCTTCGGCGGCTCGTTCTGATCTTTGCTCTTCTCCCTGACACCGGCCAGATGCAGTCCGCGCTCGTGCCAGTTCCGCTTGTCCACGGGTTTGCCGGTGAGAGCCTCGCCGAGCTGATCCATTGAAGCGTAACGGTCCCGGTTATTCTTGGCCATGGCTTTCAACACGATCGGCTCGAGATCTCCCGGAAGCCGTCCTGGTTCGACCCTGCCCATCATATGCAGCTCCATGGTGTCGATATTCGAATCGCCCCGGAAAGGCGGCTCCCCTGTGAGAGCGAAAAACATGGTGCAACCGAGAGAATAGATATCCGAGCGAGCATCTATAGAAGCAGCAAGACACTGCTCCGGGCTCATATAAAGCGGTGTTCCGAGAATCTCGCCGGTCTGGGTGAGACTCTGGTTCGTCTTGCTGGAGGATGGCATCAGCCGGGCAATGCTGAAATCGATGATAATCGGGACTTCCACCTCATCGATCCTGGCGAGAAGGATATTGGCCGGCTTCAAATCCCGGTGCACCACCCCGAGATCATGAGCCTGGGCCATAGCCCCGCAAATCTCCCAGAAAAGCTTGCGGAATCGTGCTGTACTCAGGGGTCCTTCCTGCACCACTTTGGTGTGAAGAGTCTCGCCCTGCAAGAGATCCATCACCATGAAAGGCTGGCCGCTCGGAACAAAACCATAGTCATAGACCGTGACCACCCCGGGATGCTGGAGATGCGATACAGCCTGGGCTTCCTGCTGGAATCGCTTGATCGAGATCTGGTCGCTGACCCATTCTGGATTGAGGACTTTGACGGCCACATCCCTTCCCATGAGCTCGTGTCTGCCCTTGTATATGGTTGTGCGACCGCCGCGGTGAAGCTGTTCCACCACGCGATAGCGATCGTTGAGACTGACCCCGATCAGCCTGTCGACTCTGCCTGCTTCGATGAGCATGTTGCCGTCGCGAGGACAGACGAAAAAGTCCGGATTCTCGAAGAGACCATCGCAAGCCGTGCAGAGCTTGAGTTTGCTAGAGCCAGGCGAATTCTTCTCCATAGATCCAGTATATATCGTGACTATCGTTTGAGCTTCAATGGGAAAAACATCGGCGTGGACTTCTTATAGGCGATATAGTCCTCTCCCAGGGCACGCTCCAGGTCTTTCTCCTCGAGAGCCACCCCGATGATGATATAGACGGTCATCACCAGAGCGAAAAGAAGATGTCCCAAAGTCATGGTCGGGGTTATCCAGAAAGCCATCATGAATCCGGTCATGAGAGGGTGCCTGACCATTTTGTAGAGACCTCTGACCATGAAGGGGCTGTGGCTATAGGGAGTCTCCTTGAAATTCAACCATACCTGTCTCAATCCGAAGAGGTCGAAATGGTCGATGAGAAAGCTGGACCAGAAAACCACCACCCAGCCGACCAGAGAAATGCCGATACCGGCATAGACAAAGGCCGTGTGGCTGATCTGCCAGAGAACAATGGGAAGGGGTTGCCAGAGAAAGAAGACCAGACCGAGCTGGAGGCTAGCCACCAGCACGAAGGTGCTGCGCTCGGCGGCCGCCGGAATCATCCTGGTGAGTTTTTTCTTGAAGCCCGGTCTGGCCATGGTGCTGTGGGTGATACCGAAAAAAGCGAGCACCGCCAGATCGATCAGGACGGAAGACAGCGGCTCCATCCCCGGTAGTCCGCCACTATCGATGGTCTTCGGCACCGCAATACCGGAGACGAAACCGATACCGTAGAGGATCGTCACGAAAAAAGCAGCGTATGCGGCAATGCCGTAAAACAAAACAAGAACACGGCTCAACAATGAAAATATCTCCTTAGTCATGGAGCAGGTCCGACCGGTCGAGGAAACTGTTTGCTAAACAGTCGGTCTCCTGACGAGATTTGCAGGTTCGAGTCCTGCCTGCTCCGCCAATTATTTGAGAACCGAGACGAGATAGGATGTCCCGGTAAGAGCTGCAGCGCTGCATATGAGAAGGGCGAAGACAAGCTTTTTCGGGAATCCTTCATTGATCACCCAGTAGCCGATGACTTTCACGCAAGTGATGGCGATGGTGAGGACCACAGCGAAGACGATGATCGCCAGCCACTCCAGCTCCGACTTGTTGACGAAAGGAATGAGGGCAGGCAGGGCGAAGAATATCGAAGGATAAGCGAGAACGAAAGCGACCAGAGCCGTGAGGATAGTGTTTTTCCATGATAGAAACTTCTTGAGAATGGCCAGGTCGCAGGCGAATCCGACGATCCAGGGAATGGCATTGCTCATGAAAGCCATGGTGAATTTGAAAACAGGGCTCTGCAGAGCCGCCGGGCCCTGTGAAGGATAATTCGCAGAATCCGCCAGAGCAGGGTCCTGGACCAGAAAGAGTGCCAGAGCCAGAACAGAAAACAGTCCAATAAATCTCATCATATCCTCGAATATCTAAAGACTTCCGGATTCTAGCTTCTTACCCCCGACAGGCACCGATTCCACAATTGCGGGCATAATGCAGAGAGAGCCATGAAAAGAAAGCACACGCTCAAATACGAACTGCCAGCAATCACCGCCATGAGCTTCCTGTTGATGGCGGCACCGGCGCTGGCGGAGCAGTCTCACAGCCTGATTCTCAAGGCCATCGGCGAATATCGGAAAGGCAATTACGACAAAGCAGCCGCCCTCCTTGCCACCGATCTGAGAGACAATCCCGACAGCGGGCTCAGCCACTATTATCTGGGTCTGGTGCAAAAACGTCTCGGTCAGGACGTCCAGGCCCTGGGAGAGCTGGAGATGGCAGCCAGACAGTTGCAGCCCGAGATGGTAGAAGCCCTGACCAGGGAAGCCATGGACAAGAACCAGGACATCCTGCCGAAGATACCGGTTCTGAAACAGCCTAAAGAGCCGAACTGGTTCGAATGGGTAGGCGCGGGCTGGAACCAGATGGTAACGGGCAAGACCGAATCGGGCGATCCGGCGCCTGATTTCATGGACTCTCTGGAGAACATGTACAGGCAGAGCAAACGCTGGGTAAAATCAGTCGGTAAAGACCCGAAGAAAGCCAGGCATAGACGCTATACACCTACGTATGCTTCGAGCATGCCTCTCGAGGACATGCTCGAGCTGGTGAACAAGAGCCGCAAGCTCAATAACAAGAACTGGGCGAGCCATCCGGACGGACTGACCAAATTCAGGCAAGCGCCGGAGAACACCAGAGAATGGGATTTCTGGATCAACCGCTTCACCAGGGCATTTCAATATATCCTCCTCAAGCATCTGGCCAGAGAAGGAGGCGACCACCTGACCGGATCGGCAGCCTGCATCTTCAGCATCGACAAGACAGGCAAGCTCCGCGGGCATATCTATGCCAGCACCGCCGATAGTGTCTTGAATCGCTGCCTGCTGGCCACCATCAAAGAGATGAATTATTCGCGTATACTCGACTTTCCGGGAAGCTCCAAGATCGAAGGTTTCAATTTCCGCATGACCTGGAATTACGGTCGCCTGCTCCGCTATATCCGGGCCGTGCGGCTGCGCCGGGAAGCCATGGAAAAGCAGGCCCTTGCCCAGCTCCAGGCAGAAGTCGAAAGCAAGAGCACAAGCGCCAGAGTGCAGAACAGCAAGAAGATCGAAGGGAATAAAGCGGTGGCTCGCCGATTGCCTCCCCCCAAACCGGGCTTGAAAGAGAAGGTCAGCACGCAGACCGAGGCCACCAGCGTCAAGACCGCTGTTCTCGCCGAGATCCTGCCGCCGCCCAAACCCCTCGAGCTCGAAGCCGTGGCCCTCAGTCTCTCGGATGTGCCCATGCCGAAAAATGCCGGCACCAGACAGGGTGATGTCTTCAAGAACATAGACGACCGGGCGATCATGGCCTGGCCCGATCTCAATCGTTAGACTCGCCTTCAGCCTTTTCGCTTGTCAGAAGCCATTTTTTCATGCAGCCTATATCGTCGTCTCGACCGCTGTCCACCAGAAGCGCCTCATAGCCGGCGAGAATCGACTGACAATCGGGGTGATCCGGGATGCTCCTGCCGTATTGATAGCAGAGATCGAGCAGGGTCTCGGCCCGCTCGAGGTCGCCGGCTTTGCGATACTCCTCGGCCAGGATCACCACTTCGCTGATCGAGGAAGGCACCATGGCATTGAAGCTCTTCGTAATCAGGCTGACGATCTGAGGAAAAATTTTCTGAGCCCCTTCGATATCGCCTCTTCTCAAGATCACCGTGCTGAAATTCACACGATTGCCGAGTTTTAGCTGATCGACATGATCCGGGCGCATCCACCAGGGGAGCTTGCCGGGCATGGCCAGAATCCGCCAGGCGCGCTCGAGATATTCCTGCGATTTGTCCAGATCTCCCTCGTTGAGCCAGATCCAGCCCAGCCAGTTGAGGGGGTAGGCGGAGCCCAGGAGCTCTTTCTTGAGATGATCCTGGAACGTCGACAGTGACTCGTCCGCCAGCAAGAGGGCATCTTGCGGTCGCCCCTGCTTCATGGCAGTAAGGGAGAGATTGTAGATATGCAGGGCATAGTTGAGGGATCTCTGCTGCTTGCGATCGAGAAGGCTGCCGGCCACCTCCCAGTAGGTCTCCTCGGCCTCGTCATATTTGCCCTGCATGGCCTCGCCATAGGCCATCAGAGAGAGCAGCGGCACCCGGGCCATGCCTTTATAGACAGGCAGGCGATTGAGCTTGAGGAGCGCCTCCCGGGCGGTCCGCTCGATCTCGAACTGATTGGGATTGCCCCGGTTCAGATAGAGGACCCGGAGCGATCTGGTCACCAGAATCAGACCGGTGAGATACCAGAGAGCAAAGAGCTCCACGCCCACGGCAAAAAGCGCACCGATCGGATCGCCACCGGCAATGCTCAGGGCGAAATGAATAACTGGCAGGGCGAATATCACCCAGACCGCCCACTCTTCCGCCAGAATACCCAGGGGTACCCGATTAGGCGGTCGCTTGTCGACGATGCGCGCTAGCTGCAAGAGACTGTCCTCCACCGCTAACTATAATGCCCGCGGGCACCGGGAGCGAAACCGTCAGGCTCAGTCCAGGAACTTGCTGGTGGCAGCTTTCGGCCAGTCCCGGCTTATCGACCGGCCTTTCTTCTCTTTGAGATCGTAAAGCACCGCCTCGGTGCCCTGACCGGGATTGTCGTCGAGGCTTCCGGGCAGGCAGATTACATCATCCGAGAGCCAGTGAGGAAGAAACTTCAGGCTATCGGAAGGCGTGAATCCGTCGCCGTCTATGACCGTCAGCTCTCCTGTGGCAAGGTCGATCACTGTGACGAAACCTTCTTTGTCAGGCAAACTCACCCGGGTCTCGCTTGGATTGAACTCGAAGTAATGACGCAGGTTTCCGGCGCCCAGAGAAGATCGTCTGGGGAAGAGGCGGGCGACAGTGGCCCGCTTGCCGGGGCTGAGGGTATAGATGGTGTGCTCGTGCGAGAAGTCGGAGGGAACGCAGGGCAGGGTGACATCGTGGGAGGAGAAGACGATATCACCGTTTTTGCGAACCTTCACCCGGGATTCGCATCCGAAGATGAGCCGGGCAACTATTTGATGATCGCCGGCCGATGGCAGGAGCTCCCCGGAGTTATCGAAGATCACCGCTGCTTTCAAGCTTCCCATATGAGTGAGTGAATCGCTCGCCTTGCCGGTGCCCTCGATACCTATGTAATAGAGTGTGGTGCCGTCCGGCGACCAGGAAGGGAATTTGCTCGCCCCCTCGATACGCACGAGCTCTTTGCCATCTCTTGTATCGAGGACCAGAATCCGGTGAGGATAAGGCTCCTGGTGAGGCTCTGGCTTGAGAACCACAGCCAGGGCACGACCGTTACTCTGACTATCCGAAAGGCGCTCCTGGGGATAGAGATCGACGACCTCCCGGGCGGTTCGAAGCAGGGTCCTGCCTTCACCGACGGTGCTACCGTCGAGATCGTGGACGTTCACCGAATAGACGTCCAGGGAGGCGTCACGCATGGATTTGTCCCAGTTTCCGCCAAACAGACCCTTGAGCTTCTTGTGATCCTGATGATCGGCAAGGATGGCGGCTTCAGCCAGAAATGGCAGATCCGAGGCCTCGGAGGTGAATTTCTCCCAGTCGCCCTTGCTCAGATCGGCTCTCAGGAGGATTTCGGCAGCCGAAGTCTTGATGGTATCGAGATTCTCGGCATCTTCAATTTTCTCGATCTCGGGCCATTTCTTGAGAGGCTTGCTCGTCACTGTAAAAAGACGCTTGCTGCTTCCGGAGCCGGCCCACCGGGCAAGACGCACGTCCCGCTCGGCCACCGGGCCCAGGGTGCCCCCGCTGTCGGTCAGGCGGAGACCGTCGGCGGCCAGGACACAGGCGACCTTGCCGTCGGATGACCAGACGATCCTGTCTATGTCGTCACAGCCTGAAAGAGCGAAGGTGAGGAGAAACAGACCGAGAGCCCGGGTCAACCATTTGACTTGCAATTGCCACCTCCAGTTTGAATGACCTATCACGATAGCAAAAAACTCGAAAAAACCTCCCATGACAACCGCCTAACCGCAAGGGCGTTCCGGTAAGGAATCTGTAAGCACTGGCACAGACCAAATTTCAATCCCGGAGTTAAACAGAAAATGGCTATCGAAATCGACAGAAACGACCTTACCAAAGAGCCCTGGACCACCGCCCGTCTCGCCGGTCCCGAGGTCCGCCCGGCAGTGCTCGGACGGGATACGAGTGGAAGCGGTCGGACCGGAGAGTGGCGCAGCCTCACCAGACATCTGCTCGAGACCGCCGATTCGGTCCAGACGATAAGAGTGGTGGACGAATACGGTCCCTGCTACGAATTCCAGGCCCGGGCGGAAATCAAGGACGACGCCGTAGAGCTCCGGGTGATGGGCACCCTCACCTTTCTCCGCTAGCTTTCAATTATCGGCGCCTAGCCAAAATCGCCCTGGAATGAGATCATCGTTATTGGGGCCTCAGGCGTTACAAATTGAGCGACGAAGAAAGACCGGAGATGTCCGAGGACAATTTGCGCACGACCATATGGCGGCAGATGGATCTCGGAAAGAAAGACGACCAGCGTTTTCTGGTCACCATCGGCGTGATCCTGCTCATAGTCGCCGTGGCCCTGGTGATCTTCTTCTTCTCGGTGCTCGACTCGACTAATTGATCGGCAAAGCCTCACGGTTTCCTCAGATTTGCTCCGCATAATTAATACAAGACATCCAGACCTCGAAAAATTCGGAAGCTGAACGAGATAGACAACAGCCTCCATATTAAGACCGAGCCGCTTGATAGAACGAGAGGTCAATGGTTCGACGTTGTCGATCCGGTGGGCCACACGTCCTTGCTGAAAAAAAGACAGGTCATCTATCCTGTTTCAAGCAATAGCCGGCAGGTCCTCGCCGCCATCCAGATCGAAAACCCGGCACACTACAAGGACCGCCCTATCGCAGTCAGCAAGCGGGATTGTGCAGGAGATTCTCAGATCGGTTACTTCCAGCTCGCCGGGGGACAGCCCCACAGCCTGAAGACCTTTGCAGAGCCGGGCGGTAGCCCCGGCGGAGCGAGCCAGCTTGCGTCCCACCAGGCTCAACCTGGCAAAACTGCTGTCCACCTGCACCCTGGCTCCGGATTGCTGCTCCAGGCAGGCGGCTATGGCGGGAGCCGACTCCCTGTCCTCCAGGGTGAGAATTGCCCGGTTCCCCGAGACGGAGCGGATCAGGCAGCCGCTACCTCCGGAAAGCTCGGTCAGGCAAGCGAGGAGACTGGCATCATCCGGAGCTCCATCGAAAATGAAGGCTACGTCCCGACTCGATACCGTCACCGCCAGAAAACTCTCTTTGCATTCCATGTCTTCTGTTTCTCCTATTAAAGTACCGTCCAGATGAGGACGGAAAGTGTTACGAATCCTCAGGCAGACTCCGTAATCGGAGGCCAGCTCCACAGCCCGGGGATGAATCACCTGGGCGCCGCATTCGGCGAGCTCCAGGGTCTCCTGATAGCCGAGGGCGGGCCAGAGCCGGGCCCCTTTCACCAGACCGGGATCGGCACTGTACACCCCGTCCACGTCGGTGAATATCTCGCAGACCGGGGTCTCCAGGGCGCAGGCGAGTGCGGCGGCGGTGGTGTCCGAGCCGCCCCGGCCCAGTGTCGTCACTTCGCCTTTCTCGTCCACGCCCTGGAAGCCGGCCACAATGACCACGTCGTTCTCCGCCAGGTGCTCCCGGAGCCTGTCGCTATCCACAGCCAGGATGCTGGCTCTGGTGTGACAGCTGTCGGTGGCGATGCCGAGCTGGCTGCCGGTGAGGGAACGGCAGGCGATCCCCATCTCTTTCAGGGTGATGGCAAGCAGGCTGATCGAGATCTGCTCGCCGGTGGAGAGGAGCAGATCGAGCTCGCGCCGGTCCGGATCGTTCGCGCATCGTCGCGCCTGACGGAGTAGATAGTCGGTGGTATCACCCATGGCCGATACCACCACCACCGCTTTCTCCGCTCCCAATGCTATTCGGGAGGCGAGAAGACCGGCGACATGCCTGATTCTACCGATACTCTTCAAAGAGCTTCCGCCGAATTTCAGTACAGCGATATTCACTTTTCACCTCCTGAAAGGCTTGCGGAAACCCGACCCGATTTCTTCCTGGCAATTTGACGGGGCAAGACAGCGTCGAGATCGGCAATCAGATCTTCTTCGCTCTCGATCCCCACCGAGAGCCGGATCAGACCGTCGACGATGCCGCAATGCTCGCGCACTTCTCTGGGGATAGGCTTGTGGGTCATGCTTGCCGGATGACAGATGAGAGACTTGACCCCGCCCAGGCTCTCGGCGAGCTGGAAGATACCGGTCTTGCTCACCACGTCCCGGGCGGCCTCGAGCCCGCCTTTCACCACGAAAGAGACCATGCCGCCGAATCCGGTCATCTGCTCGCAGGCGAGATCGTGCTGAGGGTGGGATTTGAGACCGGGATAATAGACCGCTTCCACCCCCGGATGCTTATCGAGGAAGGCAGCCACCCGGGAGGCATTGCGCTCGTGGGCCGCGACCCGCACAGCCAGGGTCTTCAGTCCCCGCAGGGTGAGGAAGCAGTCGAAAGGACCGGGGACGCAGCCGACAGCATTCTGGTTGAACTGTAGCTGCTCGTAGAGAGCCTCTGATGAGGTGAGCACGGCACCGCCTATCACATCGCTGTGACCGCTTATATATTTGGTGGTGCTGTGGATGACGATATCGGCGCCAAGAGCCAGGGGTCTCTGCTGGCAGGGGGTGGCGAAGGTGTTGTCCACACAGAAGATCAAATCGTAACGAGCGCTGATGGCAGCGATCTTTTTGAGATCTGCCAGGCGCAATAGCGGATTGGTCGGAGTCTCCACCCATATGAGCTTGGTACTGTCCCGGACGGCAGCCTCCACGGCTTCGCTGTCCCGGGCGTCCACATAAGTGAATTCGATGCCGAATCTTTTGTAGACCTGCTCGAACAATCGGTAGACACCGCCATAGACATCTTCACCACAGATCACATGATCCCCCTGGGAAAGAATGTTGAGGACGGTGGAAGCAGCAGCCAGACCGGAGGCGGTGGCAAGACCGAACTCGGCGCCCTCGAGGCTCGCCAGGCACTGCTCCAGGGCGGCCCGGGTGGGATTGTGGGTGCGGGCATATTGATAGCCTTTGTTCACCCCGAGCTCCTCGAGCACGAATGTGGCGGTCTGGAAAATCGGGGTGATAAGGGCCCCTGTAGTGGGGTCCGCTTCCTGACCGGCATGGATAGCGGCGGTGGCGAAGCCCAGCTCTTTATGTTTTTGATTCTTTGATACACGGGTCATTTGTCTGTCCTCCTGGAACGCTGTTGGAAAAAATGGGTGCATGAGAAAACCGCCCTCCTCATTGCGAGGAGAGCGGCTGCTACGAACTTGGTATTTCAATCAGATTTTGAATCTACGAATCTTGAAAAACCAGCGACGTGGCGCCACCCCCCTCGCGGAGGGCATCATCATCGCCATGGTCATAGTCGCCAGCAGGTTTTTCATGTCTTCAATTATCGACACCACCAATTCTTTGTCACTACCCCGGGAGCGCTCTCGTTACAAAACGGAATAAGGCTCGGGATCAAGATCTTTATCCTTATATAGAAAACCGGCACCACTTTCAGTGCGCCCCTTCATATAAAATCGTAACGAAGGCGAGGCGCGCTGGTTGACATTGAAAGAGCCTGGTTATAAAAACTAGTCATGTTCGAATTCACGCAAATCCGCCATCTGATCTGTCTCCGGTCGAATCTTCTCGCCCTGCTTCTGCTGCCGTTTCGCTTGTAGACAGAGCCGGGTTTTCGTCGTCTTCTAGGCTCTGTCTCTGACAGAGCCTTTTTTATTCCGGGAGTTCCATATGAAAGAGAAAGTAAGCATCTTCGATACCACCCTCCGGGACGGGCAACAATGCCCGGGCGCTGCCATGAGCCTGCCGAATAATCTTGCTTATTTCAAGCTCGCCTCGGCCATGAAAATAGACATCATCGAAGCAGGCTTTCCCTCGGCCAGCAATCTAGACTTCCAGATCGTCAACGAGATCGCCCGTCTCTGTGCCGCTCAAGAATACAAGCCCACCATCGCGGCTCTCTGCCAGCTCCGGGAGAGTCAGGTGGTGAAGACCATCGAGTCCCTGGAGCCGGTCATACATATAGGCAAAGGCCGGCTGCATACTTATGTCCCGGTGGACCCGGAGCTCATGGAAGCTTCCCTCGGAGAGCTCAGCCAGAAGAAGAGCAGGATCATCGAAGATCTATACAGGATGGTGAAGATGGCTGCCGATGCCGGGCTCGAAGTGCAATTCAGTCCGGAAGGCTATTCCAGAATGAGAGAGAACTTCGACTTCACCAGCGAGCTTATAATAGCCGCCATCGAGGGGGGCGCCACCATCATCAATTGCCCGGATACCATCGGAGGCGCTTCCAGCCTGGAAGGCAGGGACTATTTCGTGGCCCATATGAAAGAGCATGCCCGGATAGTGAAAGAGCGCTTTCCCGAGCGCCGGATCACCTGGTCGGTGCACTGTCATAACGACTTCGGGCTGGCTGTACAGAATTCGATCAATGCTGTCTTTGACGGACCAGCCAGACAGATCGAAGGGTGCATCAACGGCATCGGCGAGCGCGCCGGCAACGCATCGCTGGAGCAGTGCATCATGATCATCGAGCAGTTCGGCGGGGATCTCCGAACCGGCATCGATCTGGACAGCATCCAGGCGATCTCCGATTTCGTCTGCGAGCATATGCTCCCCCGCCAGCCGCACTGGCCCGTCACCGGCGCCAATGCTGCCCGGCATTCCAGTGGCGGTCACACCAATGCCATCCTCAAGAATCCCATGGCCTACCAGCCTTTCGATCCACGCAAGATCGGCAAGGAGATAAGCTTCACTTTCGGACCGCTTTCAGGGGGCAATCATGCCCGCTCGATCATCGAGAGCCATGGCTTTGTCTGTGCCGACGACGAGAAAGCCGCTATCGCGCAGTTCATCAAAGACCGCTCGAAAGAAAGGCGAAAGGGCATAAGCGACGAGGAGCTCATCGGCTTCTACTTCCAGTACCGGCAGCCCATGAATGTGGACGCCATCGACTATGGAAGGGAGAAAGAAGTCTCCCGGGTCAGTATAGAAGGTGATTTCTTCTTCGAGAAAGGCACTTTTACCCAGGAGCACCAGGGCAAAGACTCCGCCCTGGCGGCCCTCAAGACCCTGGTGGAAAGCCGCTTCGGCCCCACCCGGATAATCTCGCACCAGAGCCATTCGGACCGGAGCGGTTATGACGCCCAGAGCGTCTCCACCATCGTCATCGAGGACGCAGACGGCAACCGCTCCCAGGGCACCGCCTGCGATCAGGACATCGAGATCTCGGCTATGCGGGCTTATATAGATGCTGTAAACAAATCATTTGTGTGTAGAAATTTTGCAAGATCCTCCAATCAAGGAGCCTGTGAAGCTGTCCACGGAGGCGAGAAGATCCGGTCGGTAGCCTGATGTAACGAAGAATACCCGGCAGTGCAAGAGGGATATTGACTCTTTCCGGGACGCAAGTATGATGTTGCTTCTGCACCGGGCGAACAGCCCGCCCCGCAGACTAACTCAAAAGACTCAGATCCTAATCTAATAACCAATTGATGAACACAACTCTTATTCTGGTAGTCATTCTCAACGTCCTGGTACTTATTTCGTACCGGCGGTGTGGGCTACCTGTGTAAGAGATCTTCAAGCATCAGACGCAGACCCCCACACCGCAAGGCAGTGGGGGTTTCGTTTTAGAGGCTTCTGTTCAGGACCAGGAGAAAATGGAAAGCGACAGAATCAAAAAGGGACTCAATCGGGCACCGGCAAGGGCCATGTTCAAAGCCACCGGTCTCACCGATGCGGACCTCGAAAAACCACTGGTAGCAGTGGCCAATACATGGACCGAAGCCGGTCCCTGCAACTTCCACCTCCGGGAACTCGCCGATCATGTCAAAGCCGGTATTAGAGAAGCCGGAGGCACCCCTCTCGAGTTCAATACGGTGGTGGTATCGGACGGCATCTCCATGGGCACCGAGTCCATGAAAGCTTCTCTGATATCCCGGGAGATCGTGGCCGACTCCATCGAGGTGGCGGTGCGCGGTCATATGTTCGATGCGGTGGTGGCTCTTTCCGGATGCGACAAGACCATACCCGGCACCATCATGGCTCTGGCCCGGCTCAATCTTCCTTCCCTGATGCTCTACGGGGGCTCCATCATGCCCGGTCGTTTCCATGACCGGGATGTCACCATCCAGGATGTTTTCGAGGGCGTGGGCGCCTGCGCTGCCGGTCTCATGACCGAAGCCGATCTCAAAGAGCTCGAGAATAACGCCTGTCCCGGCGCCGGTGCATGCGGCGGGCAGTTCACCGCCAATACCATGTCCACCGCCGCCACTTTCATGGGAATATCGCCCATGGGCGCCAACGAGATACCCGCCACGGACCCGCGCAAAGCGCAAACAGCCAGGGACTGTGGCGGTCTTGTTATGAAGCTTCTGGAAGCCGATCTGAGACCGGACCGCATCCTCACCAGAAAAGCCCTGAAAAACGCCATCGTCTCGGTGGCTGCCACCGGCGGCTCCACCAATGCCATCCTCCATATCCTCGCCATCGCAAGAGAGATGGATGTGCCGCTTTCCATCGACGATTTCGACCGGATCTCGGCAGGCACCCCCATCATCGTGGACTTCAAGCCCTGGGGCCGATATACCGCCCCGGATCTTGAGAAAGCAGGCGGCATGCGTCTTCTCGCCGCCCGTTTGCAGGAAGGCGGACTGATCGAGAATACCCCCACTGTTTCTCAAAAAAGCCTTTTCGAGGAAGCCCAGGACGCCCGGGAGACCCCTGGACAGAAAGTGGTGGCATCGCCGAAAACGCCCTTCCAGAATCGCGGTGGCTTCGCCATTCTCAAGGGAAGCCTGGCTCCGGAAGGCTGCGTGATCAAGGTCGCCGGTCATGAAGAACCGCTTTTCAAAGGACCAGCCAGAGTCTTCGAGACCGAGGACGACGCCTTCGATGCGGTGCGCAGCCGTTCGATAAAAGCGGGCGATGTGCTGGTCATCCGAAATGTCGGTCCGAAAGGCGCCCCGGGCATGCCCGAGATGCTCGCCGTATCCGGTGCCCTGGTGGGAGCCGGTCTCGGCGATTCGGTGGCGCTCATAACCGACGGGCGTTTCAGCGGCGCCACCCACGGCATCATGATCGGTCATGTCGCTCCGGAGGCTGCCTGTGCCGGTCCCATAGCCTTCATCAAAGACGGGGACATGATCGAGATCAACCTCGATCAGAGAAGACTCGATGTCCATGCCGATCTCAGCGAGCCAGCAAGGAAATTCGAGCCCCGGGCAATCAAGTACAAATCGGGTGTTTTCGCCAAGTATGCAAGCACCGTCTCCTCGGCTTCCGACGGCGCGGTCACCTGGATCAAATCGAAAGACGAATCAATACAAAGGAGATAGCAATGGCAAGAGTTTACACAGTAGAAGATGTAGTCGAAGGAGCCCTGGACGGCAAGACCGTCGTTGTGGTCGGCTACGGCAGCCAGGGCAAGGCCCATGCCCAGAACCTCAGAGACAGCGGTGTCGATGTGGTGGTGGCGACCAGAGAAGGTGGTCCTTCCTGGAAGAAGGCGGAAGCGGACGGCTTCAAGCCCGAGACCGTCGAGCAAGCGAGCAAGAGAGCCGATCTCGTGGCAGTGCTTGCCCCGGACATGGCCCAGAGCGAGCTCTATGCCAGCCAGGTCGCTCCTTATCTCAAGCCCGGAGCCGCCGTGCTCTTCGCCCATGGATTCAACGTTCATTACAAACAGATCAAGCCTTCCGGAGATCTGGACGTGGTGCTGATCGCCCCCAAGAGCCCCGGACGTCTGGTACGCCAGCAGTATGAGCGCGGTCAGGGAGTCCCCTGTCTCCTGGCGGTCCATCAGGATGCCACCGGCAACGCCTTCGATGTCGCCATGGCTTATGCCCATGCCCTGGGCGGCACCAGAGCCGGTGTCCTCGAGACATCCTTCGCCGAAGAGACCGAGACCGATCTTTTCGGCGAGCAGGCCGTCCTCTGCGGTGGTGTCACCGAGCTCATGGCCGCCGGCTGGGAGACCCTGGTGGAAGCAGGCTATCAACCGGAAGTCGCTTATTTCGAATGTCTCCACGAGCTCAAGCTCATCGTCGATCTCATCTATGAAGGCGGCTTCGCCAGGATGCATGAATTCGTCAGCGAGACGGCCAAGTACGGCGACCTCACCCGGGGCCCCAGAGTGGTGGACGCTCACGCCCGGCAGCAGATGAAAGCCGTCCTCAGCGAGATCCAGAATGGCGAGTTCGCCCACGAATGGATGGAAGAGAACCGCACCGGACGGAAAGCCTACAACTCTCTTCTCGCCCGGGATCTCAATCATCCTGTGGAAAAAGTCGGCGCCGAGCTTCGCAAGCATATGAGCTGGCTTCAGGAATCGCAAAAGACCGAACCTGAAAAACAACCGGTGGCAGCAAGCCAGAAATGAAAGGCGCCGATATACTGATGAAAGCATTAGTGAGCGAAGGGGTAGATACCGTATTCGGTTATCCCGGCGGCGCCATCATGCCTGTTTATGATGCTCTGGTCCATGCTCCCATCAAGCATGTCCTCACCCGGCACGAGCAAGCGGCAGCCCATGCCGCCGAAGGCTATGCCAGGGTGACCGGCAGGGTGGGAGTCTGCCTTGCCACCTCCGGTCCCGGTGCCACCAATCTGATCACCGGTCTCGCCAACGCTTTTTTGGATTCGGTGCCCATGGTGGCAATCACCGGTCAGGTGGCAAGACCCCTCATGGGCACCGACGCCTTTCAGGAAGTGGATATTTTCGGAATATCCATGCCTGTGGTCAAGCACAGCTATATCGTCGAGTCGGTGGACGAGCTCGCCGCAGTCGTCAACGAGGCCTTCAAGATAGCCCGCTCGGGACGCCCGGGACCAGTGCTCATCGACCTTCCCAAAGACATCGCTCTTGCCGAATGCGAGACTCCGGACTGCCGGGGCGGCCAGTTCGACGCGGTGCCCAGACCGGAAGCCCGGCAGCTCAATCAAGCCCGGGATATGATCGCCGCCAGCCGCAAACCCCTGGTCTATGCCGGTGGTGGTATCAGAATCGCCGGCGCCGAACAAGAACTTCTCGCCTTCGTGGAAGCCACCGGCATACCGGTGGTCACCACTCTGCACGGCATCGGCGCCATAGCCTCCGGACATCCTCTCAATCTCGGCATGCTCGGCATGCACGGCACCAGGGCAGCCAACCTGAGCGTCCAGGAATGCGACCTGCTCATCGCTGTCGGTGCCCGCTTCGACGACCGGGTCACAGGCAAGCTCGACGAGTTCGCGCCCCATGCCCGGGTGGTGCATCTCGACGGCGACCCCGGTGAGGTCAGTAAGCTCCGCAAAGCCGACTGCCCGGTGCCCGGAGAGATCAAGACCAGCCTCAACTTCCTCCATGTCCGGCCCGGGGATATCGAGCCCTGGATCGCTGTTACAATGAAACGCAAAGCCGAGCTAGCTTTCACCTATGATGCCCCGGGCGAATTCGTCTATGCCCCGGCATTTCTCAAAAAGCTCAGCGATGCCCGCACACCGGATACGGTGATCACCTGCGATGTCGGCCAGCACCAGATGTGGGTAGCCCAGCACTGCTCTTTCGACAGCCCCAGAAGCCACATGAGCAGCGGCGGTCTCGGCACCATGGGATTTGGTCTGCCCGCCGCCATCGGCTGCCAGTTCGCCCGACCGGATGCCACGGTCATTGCAGTAAGCGGTGACGGCTCATTCATGATGAATGTCCAGGAGCTCGCCACTCTCAAACGTTACGACCTCCCGGTAAAAATCGTCCTTCTCGACAACAAGTCCCTGGGCATGGTGCGCCAGTGGCAGAAGCTCTTTTTCGAAGAGCGCTACAGCGAGGTCGACCTCTCGGACAACCCGGACTTCGTGTCCGTGGCCCGCGCCTTCGGCATCGAAGCCATGGCGGTGGAGAGCCGGGATCAGGTAGACGAAGCTATCGAGCGAATTTATCGAAGCGAAGGGCCGCTTCTGGTCCATGTACTCATCGACCCGCGAGCCAATGTCTGGCCCCTTGTCCCCCCCGGTCGAAACAACAGTCAGATGCTAGAGGAGAGCACAGCATGAGATATATCCTGGACATGAGCATACACAACCGGACCGGTGCCCTGGAGCGCATTCTCGGCCGGCTGCGCCAGCGTCAGTTCTCGATTTGCTCCCTGACCGCCGACTGCCCGGTGGCCGGCATGATGACCGCCCGCATTACGGTCGAGTCGAGCCGCGACCCCGAGCTCGCAGTCAAGCAGATGGACAAGCTCATCGACGTCGAAAGAGTCGATCTCGAGCGCCTAGAAGGAGAAGAGCACGATGTCTTCCAGAGCCAAAAGACAACTGCCGAATACTGTCGCCCTGTATGACACCACCCTGCGTGACGGAGCACAGCGCAAAGGGATCAGCTTCTCTCTTGCGGACAAGCTCAAGATCGCGGCTCTCCTCGACGAGTTCGGGGTGTCCTATATAGAAGGCGGCTGGCCCGGCTCCAATCCCAAGGACCGCGAGTTCTTCCAGAGGGTCGCCGGTCTCGGTCTGAAAAATGCCCGGGTGGTCGCCTTCGGCAGCACCAGAAAAGCTGGGGGCGACTGTGCCGCCGACGCCAATCTCAAAGCCCTCATCGAAGCCGGCACACCCACCGTCGCCCTGGTGGGCAAAGCCTCCGCCCTGCACGTCGACCAGGTGTTGAGAGTCTCACGGCAAGAGAATCTCGAAATGATCTTCCAGAGCGTTCGCTATATGAAAGATCACGGTCTCGAGACGATTTTCGACGCCGAGCACTTTTTCGACGGCTATGCCGGCGACAGTGAATATGCCAAGGACTGCCTGCAAGCCGCTGAAGACGGTGGCGCCGACTGGCTCGTGCTCTGCGACACCAATGGCGGCACCATGCCCGGCACTATCGCCCGGGTGGTGGCTGAAGTGGAGTCGCGCTTCGCCAGAGGCTCTATCGGAGTGCACTGTCACAACGACAGCGAGCTCGCCGTGGCCAACAGCATCGCTGCGGTGGAAGCCGGCGCCCGCCAGGTGCAGGGAACCATAAATGGCTATGGCGAGCGCTGCGGTAACGCCAATCTGATCTCAGTGGTGCCGGCTCTGCAAATGAAGCTCGGCTACCAGTGCGTGCAACCGCAAAAACTCGCCGGTCTCACCGAGCTCTCCCGGGCGGTGAGCGAGATCGCCAATCTCAGCCCGGATCCCTATGCTCCCTATGTGGGCTCGGCAGCCTTCGCTCACAAAGCCGGTTTGCATGCCGCAGCGGTCTATAGATTCGCCGGCAGCTACGAGCATATCGAGCCGGAAAGCGTCGGCAACCAGAGAGAAGTGCTGGTCTCCGAGCTCTCGGGCAGGGGCAATCTCCGGCACCTGGCCAGACAACTCGACGTCGCCGGTCACGAGGCCGAGACCCAGCTCCTCAGCCGGGTGAAAGAGCTCGAGCAGAAAGGCTACAAGTTCGAAGACGCCAGAGGCAGCGTCGAGCTTATGCTCCTGCGGAGCGACCCGGCTTATCGCCCGCCTTTCCAGCTTCTCGATATGTCGGTGAAAGCCGGCAACGGCAAAGCCGAAGCAGTGGTCAAGCTCGAGATCGGTCAGTGCCTCTCCCACACCGTCGCCGAAGGCGATGGTCCGGTGCATGCTCTCGATCTGGCTCTTCGCAAAGCGCTCCTTCCCTTCTTTCCGGAGCTCGGCGAGATCAAGCTCGTGGACTACAAGGTTCGTATCCTCGATCCGGAGAATGCCACCGGCGCCACCACCAGGGTAGTGATCGAGGCGGCCTCAGGGGAAGAGCGCTGGAGCACCGTGGGCTGCTCCGAGAATATCATCGAGGCGAGCTGCCAGGCCCTTTGCGAGAGCATGGAGCTCTGTCTCTCCCGTACGCGTACCCACTCAGATTCTTCTTACAAGCCCCGGGAGGTCGTAGCCTGAAATGACAGTCGAGACACCAAAAAACATAGTCGAGAAGATCTGGGACGCCCATGTGGTCAAGCAGAATCCCGGTCACCCGGCAGTATTCGCCGTGGACCTCATGCTCCTGCACGAAGTGACCTCGGCCCAGGCCTTTGCCACCATCAAAGAAAAAGGACTGAAAGTCAAATACCCCGGCGCCCTCCTCGCCACCATCGACCATAGCATTCCCACCAGGCTCGATCGGGAGACCTTTTACGACGAGGCCGCCCGCAAACAGGTGGAGACTCTGCGCAACAACTGCCGGGAGCACGGCATTCCCTTTTTCGATTATGACAGCGGCTCCCAGGGCGTAGTCCATGTCATCGGGCCGGAGCTGGGAGCCACCCAGCCGGGGATGTCCATCGTCTGCGGCGACTCCCACACAGCTACCCATGGTGCCTTCGGTGCCCTGGCTTTCGGAGTCGGGACCTCGGAGGTCGGCCATGTCATGGCCACCGGCTGCATCCTCCAGGAGAAGCCGAAAGCCATGAAAGTGGAGTTCAGAGGCCGGCTCAAAAAAGGAGTCTATGCCAAAGACGCCATTCTCAAGCTGATCTCCGTGATCGGCGTGGGCGGAGCCAACGGGCATGTCATCGAATATACCGGTGAGGCGGTCCGCGCCATGACCATGGAAGAGCGTATGACCATCTGCAATATGAGTATCGAATGTGGTGCCCGGGCCGGTCTCATCTCTCCGGATGAGACGACCTTCGCCTATCTCACCGGACGCCGTCTCTCCCCGGACAAAGAGCGCCTCAGCGAAGCCATCGAGTACTGGCGGCAATGGCGCAGCGACGAAAGAGCCGCTTATGACCGGGAAGTGGTCATCGATCTGGACACGCTCTCAGCCATGGTCACCTGGGGAACCAACCCCAGTCAGACAGTATCCACCGACGAGACAATACCCTCGCTGGCGGACATGAACAGAAGCGATCGGGAAGATGCCGAGAAAGCACTCGCCTATACCAGGCTCGAAGCCGGCGCTCCCATAGCCGGCACCGCGGTGGAATGGGCTTTCATAGGCTCCTGCACCAACGGTCGGATCGAGGATCTGAGAGTGGCGGCTGCGGTTCTCAAAAATCGCAAAGTAAATCCGTCGGTGACCCTCTATGTGGTGCCGGGCTCGGAAGCAGTCCGCAAGCAAGCGAAAGAAGAAGGTCTCGACCGGATCTTCGAAGAAGCCGGAGCGCAATTCCGCATGCCTGGCTGCTCCATGTGCCTGAGCATGAATGACGACCGCGTGCCCGAAGGCAAACGCTGCATCAGCTCCAGCAACCGCAATTTCATCGGTCGCCAGGGACCGGGCAGTATAACCCATCTGGCATCGCCCGCCACGGTAGCGGCCAGCGCCGTCGAAGGAAAGATCACCTCAGCCGAGCACTATCTATAACCAGGAGACAGATCATGGACAGATTCGTCAAAGTCAAATCGAAAGCCATCCCAGTTAGATACAACGACCTGGACACCGATCAGATCATCCCGGCGCAGTTTCTCACATCGGTAGATCGCTCGGGCTACGGTGCCAATCTTTTTCGCCGCCTGAAAGACAACGATCCTGACTTTCCCTTCAACCAGGCTGCTTATCAGGACGCCAGCATCATGCTCACCGGCGCTAATTTCGGCTGCGGCAGCTCCCGGGAGCATGCCGTCTGGGCCATCACCGGCGCAGGTGTCAAAGTGGTCATCGCCGAGTCTTTCGCCGACATCTTCTTCAACAACAGCGCCAAGAACGGTCTTCTCCTCGTAGAGCTCCCGAAAGAAGCCATCGACCGGCTCACGGAGAGCGCCGGAGAAATCGAAGTGGATCTCGAGAGCCAGACAGTGAAAAACGAGAAAGGCGATTGTTTCTCTTTCAGCTACGATCCCTTTCGCAAGCACTGCCTCCTTCAAGGTCTCGACGATATCGACTACATCATGAGCATGGAAGCCGACATCGACAGGCATCGCGATGCCGCACGCAAAGACTGGATGAAATCCCTGACCATGGAGACAAGCCGATGAATATGACAATCGCTGTATTGCCCGGTGATGGTATCGGCCCCGAGGTCATGACCGAAGCCCTGCGCGTCCTCGATAGAACCGCCGGGATTTTCGGCCATACTTTCAAGACGCTCGAAGCCCCGGCGGGCGGTGCCGCTTATGAGCAATACGGCATCCATATGCCCGAAGAGACACTTTCGGTATGCCGCCAGGCTGACGCCATTCTTTTCGGCTCGGTGGGCGGCCCGGTAGACGGCGCTCTCCTCCCCAAGTGGAAAGACTGCGAGCGCAACTCGATCCTGGAGCTGCGCCGGGCTTTCTCCTTTGCCGTCAATTTCCGCCCGGTGAGAATCTACAGCCAGGTCGCTCATTTGAGCCCCCTGAAGCCTGCCATCGTCGAAGCCGGTGTCGACCTGCTCATTGTCAGAGAGCTTCTCGGCGACTGCTATTTCGGCAGACACGAAGAAAGCGGCGAGATCGACAATCGCTCGGCCCTCGATGAATCGACCTATACGGAAGATCAGATCAGGACCGCCTGCCGTGCCGCCTTCCAGGCAGCCAGAAAGCGCCGGAGCAAGGTCACCTCGGTGGACAAGGCCAACGTCCTCTCAACCTCCAGGCTCTGGCGCCGGGTCGCTGCCGAAGTCAAAGAAGAGTTCCCGGACGTAGCCTTCGAGGACATGCTGGTGGACAACTGCGCCATGCAACTTGTGCGCGCTCCGGGTCAGTTCGACGTGATCGTCACCACCAATATGTTCGGCGATATTCTCTCGGATCTGGCCGCTGCTCTGCCTGGCTCTCTGGGGCTCTGCGCTTCCGCCAGCCTGAACGCCGAAGGCAAAGGTCTCTACGAGCCGCCCGGAGGCAGCGCCCAGGACATCGCCGGTCTGGGCATCGCCAATCCAATAGCCCAGATCCTCTCGGCAGCCATGATGCTACGCCACTCTTTCGGAATGACGGAGGAAGCCGATCTGATCGAGAGCTCTGTGGAAAAAGCACTGAGCCTGGGCTACCGCACCGCCGACATCAAGAGCGGTGACTCGACCGAGAAAGTCGTGGGCACCAGAGATATGGCCGATGCCGTCCTCTCCGTGATGGCAGAAGCACCCGTGAAAACCTTGACCGCTACAACAAGAAAAGGAGACTGAATATGAATAAGCAAGAAAAAAGCTACCGAAATCGAAGAGGCGATCGCATCACCCGCGATCAGAACGAGCGCATCACTGCTTATCGATATAGCGATCATGATGAGTTCTACTCTTTCGAATACCAGAAAGACGGCTCGGTGGCCAGCATCGACCGCTCGGACGGCTGGCACTGGCGCCGAGTGGACTCCGGGTGGGTAGTGAAGAACTACTGGGACAGCTGGAGCGTCAGAGAAGAAGACAGCGGCTCGGTAATGGTGGACGATAGCGGCATCCACACCACCGGTGCCGGGGGCGATCGGCTGGCACTGCCCGAATGAGCCTAATCGGCGGGTCTGGTGATCACCAGCTTGCTGACATCCATGCCCTGCTCTCCGGCAAACAGATCGGTCAACCCACCGATTGATTTGAGCCCCGGTACGACCTTGTTGGTATCGGTTCTAGCCACAGTAATTACTTCGGGAATTCCCAGGCTGCGCGACAACTCCAGGGCGTCGCCAACCTTCGAGTAGCAATTCGGACACTCGCCAATCTCCAGCCATTCCAGCCCGCAGCCTTTGAAAGACTGCAGCCCTGATGCGGTAATGCCTCTGTTGTTCGAGAGATCGAGCTTTCTAACAGATGGAGAGCGGCGCAAAATCGCGAGACTCGCGTCGGTGAGCCCGCAGTCTCTCAACGCCAGAGCATTCAAGCTCTTCATTCCAGAAAGCAGAGAAAGCCCCCGGTCGCTCAAATCTCTTATCTCATTGAGACGAAGGTCCTCCATAGAAGCAAGGCCGGCAAGAGCCTTCATTCTCTCGTCATCAAGAGAGCACTGGCTCAGGATCACCACCCGCGGAGCGAGCCCGAGAGCCTTCTCGAAATCCGAGTCGTCGATGTCCTGCCCGACAAGAAGAACCCGCACCCGGGTTCCCCTGTCGACACTCTCGGAGAGCAGTGAAGAGGCCCTGGGTCCGAAATATACGAAAGACTCGACTCTCCCGGGCACGACCGGCTCGGCCAACATATAATCGAGAATAGGCATCCCTGTCTCACTCCTGCTCTCGCCTTCCCCGATTTGCTTCAGGCCAGGCGCCGGCATTGGCTCCGGAGATTTGACGAGAAATGCCACCACTACCAGTGACAGACAGGCAATCACTCCAAGGGCCAGAAGCGGCCCTCCCGTTCTTCTCGTCTCAGCCGCAGGCGGAGCCGGAGCCACCACCAGAGGCACCGACTGCAGGGCTTCTCTAACCTCGGTCATATTCTCGAAGCGGTCTTCTCTGCGCTTGGCGAGCATTCTGGCCAGACAACTGTCGAGCTCTGCCGGCACTGTTACTAGCGATGAAAGCGGCTCGGGATCCCGGCGAAGATGCATATTGATGGTATCAAGAGCAGTGTCGCCAGCGAAGGGCACTTTTCCGGAGAAGATCTCATAGGCGATGCAACCCAGCGAATAGATGTCGGATCTGGCGTCCACGGCTTCGCCCCGAGCCTGCTCAGGGCTCATATAATACGGGCTGCCGATAATATCGCCGGTCCGGGTAAGAGCATCGACCTCGTCATTCTGGCTTCGTTTGGCGATACCGAAATCGAGGAGCTTGATCAGGGGACCGTCCACATCGGTACTGCTTAGCATGATGTTGCCGGTTTTCAAATCACGGTGAACGATGCCGGCTTGATGCACGCTCGAGAGACCGGCGGCGATCTGCTCCAGGACCTCTAGCCCTTCGTCAAGGCCGAGAGATCCTTGCTCCGCCAGCACATCCCTGAGAGCTCTCCCCTGAACGTACTCCATGACCAGGTAGGGGTCTCCATTTTCAGCAACCCCGAAATCGAAGATGCCCACCACATGCTTGCCGGTGACTGTAGCTGCCAGGCGAGCCTCCTTCTGGAAGCGGATCACACTGCTCTCTTTGCTGGCAAGCGCCGAAACAGTCTTGATCGCCACGGTTCGCTTGAGGACTCGATCGCGAGCCCTGACCACGGATCCCATACCGCCGTCTCCGAGGCTGTCGAGGACCTCGTATCGCGACGAGAATGCTCCATCTGACTCTTTCTGCAGTTCGTCCGAATCGTCCAAGGTACGATCCCCCTCCCGGGACGTGTATATATATAATAGGTCGAGATTGACCGTTAAGACAAATCCAATCAAATCGAATTGAGCAGCAAAGAAAGCAATGAGAATCATGGCTGGCTGGGGCGTTTTTTCAAACCGCGCTTCGATTTCTATTCGCTTCTTGCCTCCCAGGCAGCCACCACGCTCAAGGGCATGGAAGCCCTGGAGCTCTGGATCGCCGAAGGCGCCGAAGGTCGCTGCCAGACAGTAAGGGATCTGGAGCACGAAGCGGACAGGCAGAAGCTCGAGTTGCAGAAATGTCTGGTCGAATCACTGATTACTCCATTCGATCGTGAGGATATCTACGATTTATCGGCCCGATTGGACGAAGTGATCAACGCTGCCAAATCGACCGTCAAAGAAATGGAAGCTCTCGAGATGACCGGCGAAAACCTCGCTATCGCCAAAATGTCCAAGAATCTGGTCAACGGCACCAGGCACCTGTCCAGGTCATTCGCCCTGCTCGGCAGCAATTTTCAGGAATCCACCAGCGAAGCCGCTCTGGCCCGCAAATCCGAGAGCAAATTCGAGCGCATCTATCGAAAGTCCATGCAAGAGCTTTTCGTCCAGAACGACGCGAAAATGATCCTGCGCACCATCGAAGTATACAAGGCCATGAATAATGCTTCTCACTGCATCGATGTGGTGGGAGAGAAGATTATTCATGTTCTCGTGAAGATGAGCTAGGGGAGAGCGGTCTTGGTAGTTTACCTGATGCTCGGTCTGGTGGTGGTGCTCTGCTTGATGTTCACCTTTACCAATGGCTTCCAGGACGGCAGCTCGGTGGCAGCCAATGCGCTTGCCTGCCGGGCGATGAGCAAGCGAGAAGCGGTGATGGTGGTGGCCGTATTCGAGTTTTTCGGTGCTGTATTCGGTGGCTCCGCCGTCGCCCATTCGATCCGGGGAATTACGAGCTGGCCGGCAAGACCGGATTTGCTCACGGTGCTGGCCAGTGGTCTCACAGCAGCTATCGTCTGGAATTTCGCCATGCGCAGGCTCGGCGTTCCCTCGAGTTCCACCCACGCTTTCGTGGGCGGTCTCATCGGAGCGGTGATCGCCGGCTGCGGCAGCACCCAGTATCTGATCATGGGCGACTGGGGAATGCTAATCTATCCCACCGGGATCTGGCGCGTGATTCTCAGCCTCTTCCTCTCCCCTATCGTGGGCTTCGCCCTGAGCTATATCGTTCTTGCTGCCGCCACCAGGCTCTTGATCAACGCCAGCTCCGAGCTCAACGAGACACTCAAACGACTGCAATGGCTCGCCGTGCCCCTTCTAGCCTTTGGCCACGGTGCCAATGACACCCAGAAAGTGATGGGAGTCATCGCTCTTTCCCTGAGCGCTGCAGGATTCGAGACCGGCAGCGATATTCCTTCCTGGGTAAGGCTCTCCACCGCCGCCGCCATGTCCCTGGGGGTCGCCACCCTGGCTCCCGGGATAGTCAAGCGCGTCGGCAGCATCTATCGCCAGAGACCCCTTCACGGTCTGGTCACGGAATCGACCTCCGCTCTGATTGTCAGTTTCGCATCTCTGACAGGCGGACCCCTGGCGGCCTCCCAGGTGATCGCCTCCACCGTGGTGGGCGCCGGCAGCGCCGAGCGCATGAAAGGAGTGCAATGGACTGTCACCAGGGATATGATGCGCACCTGGATGCTCACCATTCCATGCTCGGCGGTGCTGGCCTGGCTGCTTCACAGCCTGCTTTTCACGCACCTGAATCGATTTTTCTAATCTAGCGGACTATCTCGACCGAGCAGGGCGAGTGGAATAGAATCGCCTTGGATACGGCACCCATGCGAATCTCGTTGGCGAGTCCCTTGATCCGCCGGGAGCCGCAGATCACGAGATCAGCCGGCCATTCGCTGGCGATCTGGAGAATCGCCTCCCGGGGATGGCCTTCGATCACTTCTCCGGTGACAGTGGCTGACGGGAATTTGTCTTTGAACTCTTTGACGGTCCTCTCGACAAGCTGACCGGAAGCTGCTTTCTTCTCTTCCAGATCCTTCGAGGCAGCCTCGCTCAGTTGCTTGGGATTGACCATGGGAATATTCTTGAAAGGACCAACATCCACCGGTTGCACTATGCTGATCACCTTGAAATAAGCATCTTCCGGCCAGGGACGCTTGAGCACCGACTCCACCGCCGCCCGCGAATGAGGCGTGTCATCGATGGGCAGGAGGTATTTATCCTCCTCGAGAGGCTGCTTGTTCTCCATCTCCTTGATAGCGGTGCCCGGCGAAACGCCCCGCAGAACTGATACCGCGCATGGTGAATTAGTGACCACCACGTCTGTGACCGAGCCGATCAGATGATCGGCGGCACTGCGAGTGCCGAAGGCGCCTACTACGATCAGATCAGCCAGCCAGGTCTGTGCCGCTTCGATGATGGCTGTCTTGGGATCGCCTTCGATGAGCTCCCCTTCCACCTTGCCGGCGCCGAACTTCTCGGAGAGCTTTACTACAGCCTTATCCACCACGGCCTGGCAGCTCTCGAGCCAGGCTTGCTCGACTTTCTTGGCGCTCTCGCCGAGGAATGGAAAGATCTTGGAGACCAGGTCCGGGCTCTTATCGGCGACAGTGACAACTTTCACCTGAGTGTCGGCGGGCCAGGGCCGGTAGATCATCACATCGATTGCCGCATCGGCGTTGACAGATCCGTCCGTAGCGATCAAAACTTTCATGGGGCCGGTCCTCCTCGGATGAGACTTCAGCGAGGCTGCCATTGTGACATAAAAGAGTTTTCAAGGATGGCTGATTGCCTCTTCGACCACCGACACCTCGATCCTGGGCTTCGCTTTCTTCCTGTCGAGAGCCTCGAGCTCGGCAAGCCTGGCTTGCGAGAACCGGCTCGCGGTGCGTGACTGAGCTCGAGACTCGAAAGCCGCTTTATCGCAAAGATCGAATCCAGGGCGGAGTCTTCGAGCAGAGCCTCTCTGAAAGCGAATTTCACGGCTCCGCTCCAGCCAGACCACGTCCCCGGCAGTGACTGTATCGCCTTTGAGGCTCACGCCTCGGAGATTGAAATCGGCAAGACTCTCGAGATCGCCCTTGACAAACCGGCCCGATGGTGCGGCCTTGCTGGCATGCTGGTTGAGGATCTCGAGTGCGGTCTCGGCATGAAAAGGCTGTTTGCCTATGAGAGACTCAAAGCACGCAGCCCAGGCTATAGACCTCGTCCGGCGCTGTCTTCACCGAAGCCCCTCCGTATGGGGCGGGGTCGAAAGCGATCTCCTCGGTGTCCACAAGACAGCCGCAGGAGTCTCTGTCAGCCCTGGCTCTGCTCTTGCCGCAATTCGGGCAGATTTCACTCATGCAAGAGATCCCGGTGCGTGTATCTTTGCGCTCCGGGACCAGAGAAATCCGTCACCGTGTGACCCCGGCCGGTGAGCCTGTACTTGTAGGTGACCAGACCCTCGAGGCCCACAGGTCCCCGGGGATGCATCGAAGCCGTGCTTATCCCCACCTCCGCCCCGAAGCCATAACGGAATCCGTCGGCAAAACGTGTGGAAGCATTCCAGTAGACACCGGCAGAATCGACAGCCTGGAAAAAACGCTCGAAGGTCGCCTGATCTTCACTGACTATGGAGTCCGTATGCCCGGAGCCATGCTCATTGATATGCTTGATCGCCGTCTCGAGAGAATCGACGGTCTTGATCGAGAGAATCAGATCGCAATACTCGCTGTCCCAGTCCGAATCGGAAGCGGCCACCACCGCCACCGAAGGAGCCAGTTTGCGCGCTGTCTCGAGCGCAGCGTTATCGAGCCGGAGCTCGACCTTCTTCTTCGCCAGAGCCTCGATTACAGGGGGAAGCAGACTCTCCAGGGCACCGGCGTGCACCAGCAGTGTCTCCACCGAATTGCAAGCCGAGGGATACTGGGTTTTGGCGTCGACCACTATCTTCACCGCCATCTCCGGGGAGGCGTCCTGATGCAGATAAATGTGACAGACACCGTCGGCATGGCCGATAACCGGGATTCTGGTGCTTGCCATTATATGAGCAACGAGCTCGTTGCTTCCCCGGGGTATGACAAGATCCACCAGATCGTCCTGCTCGAGAAGCGCTTCCACGTCCTCACGGCTGTCCAGCAGATTGAGGCAGCCCGGAGGAAGACCAGCCGAGGCCAGCGCCTCCCCGAGAGTGGAGGCAAGAGCGGCCAGAGTATGCTTTGCTTCTCGACCGCCCTTGAGGAGTACGGCATTGCCGGACTTCACCGCCAGAGAAGCGATCTGGGGAAGGACATCAGGGCGGGACTCGAAAATCACGGCAATAACCCCGATGGGGCACGCCACCCGATAGAGCTCCAGTCCATCGGCAAGCTCCCGGGCAAGCGACACCGATCCGAGAGGATCGGGCAGACGGCGCACCTGCTCGATACCGGCTATGATACCGTCGATTTTCTCTTGATCGAGCTTCAGTCGCGCCAGAAGAGCCGGGCTGAGCTCTCCTCTTTCGACCATGGCAGAGGCGGCATCGAGATCGAGAAGATTAGCCTCGAGAATAGCCGGAGCCTGCTCGCTGAGCCTCTCGGCCATGGCAGCCAGAGCATCGTCTCTGGTGGCGGAGCCGACCGAGGAAAGCTCCACAAGGGACGCCCGGGCCAGGCGGCATCGCTCTCTGACATCAACTGCGCTCTCTTGCATGGTCCTTACTTCCGGTTCTGTAGAAATGCCAGGTTGTCCCGGGTGACTACGGCGTCATAATTGGGATTATCGATAATCGTCTTGATCTCGTCCGAGTGGCGGCCAGCAATAGCCCGGGTCTCGCTGCTGTCATAATTGACCATTCCCCGGGCGAATTCGACGCCTTCGGAATCACAGATGCTGACCACGTCGCCGCGCTTAAAAGTGCCTTTCACCTCCACTACGCCCCGGGGAAGCAAGCTGGCTTTGCCGTTCTCCAGAGCTTTTCGGGCTCCCTCATTGACCACCAGACTGGCGCTTACCGTAGTGGCAAAAGCGATCCAGCGCAGGCGGCCGCCCATAGATTGATGCCCGGGTAGAAAGAGAGTACCGGTGTCCTCGCCCTGAACAGCCTTGCGGATGACTCCGGGCTCCAGACCGGAGGCGATAATGCAGGCGACACCGGATCCGGTGGCAACCCGAGCAGCCTCCAGCTTGGTCTTGATCCCACCGCGTCCCGGGGCCGAGCCGTCCTTAGCTCTCTCCGCAGCGGAAGCCAGTATGGAGCCCATGAGATCATCGCTGATCTCCTCCACCAGCGAAATCACCGAAGCGCTGCTGTCCCCGCGGGGATCCCGGTCATAAAGACCCTCGACATCCGTGAGTATGACCAGGAGGTCGGCATCGATCTTGCTTGCCACCAGAGCCGAGAGCTTATCATTGTCGCCAAAATTGACTTTAAGGTCGGGGTGATTGCTGATTGACTCCAGCTCGGCGGTGGCGACGGTGTCGTTCTCGTTTATGATCGGCAATACTTTCAAGCGCACCAGCTCGGCGATCGTGCTGCGCAGATTGAGATATCGCTTTCGATTGCTGAAGTCGTCTTCGGTGAGGAGCACCTGGCCGGTATTGATGCCGAGACGCTGGAAGGCGTCGGCATAGAGGCTCATGAGAAGCCCCTGACCGACGGCGGCACAGGCTTGCTTGCCGGGAAGCGTGCCGGGACGCTCGCTCAGCCCCAGACGTCTGGAGCCGAGACCGACAGCCCCGGAGCTGACGACCAGGACCTCGAGCCCCTCTTTCATAAGCAGGGCAATATCTTCCACGAAAGAATAGAACCGGGAAAGGGATACTCCCCCGTCCCCGCCCATGACCACTGCGGTGCCGAGCTTGATCACCACCCGCCTGACCTTTTTGAGATGCTCTTTCCGCACCGGCGAAACTCCTTTGTGGGTAGGGTTGAGTATAATCGAATTGACCCTGGAGTGAAGACCTTTGAATATTCTTTTTGTCTGTCTGGGAAACATCTGCCGGTCACCAATGGCGGCGGGGATAATGAAAGAGCTATACAGTGAGCGTGCAATCCAGGGAATTGTGGACTCCGCCGGGGTCAGGGACTGGAACGAAGGGTCCGGAGCGGACCCCCGGGCCGTCAGCGTTGCCGGTCGCGCCGGCGTCGATATCAGGGCTCACCGCGCGAGACAGATCCGCCCGGATGATTTTCGGCGCTTTCAACTGATCGTAGTAGTCGACAGCCTGGTCGAGCGTGATGTGCGAGGGCAAGCACCACCAGAGGTGCAACAGAAGATAAGACGCCTGGCCGAAACGGATCTCGAAGACCCCTATCATCGCGACGAGGGATTCTACACCCATACTTTCGCCAGGATCGAAGAAGGCTGCCTGAAGATTCTCGAAGACTTCCATCTATGAGGAGAACGGTCTTTCTGTCCTTGCTCCTGGTCTTTCTCTTCGCTGGTCCTCTATGCCCCGCAGAAGCCCAGGCAACGGACCGCTACCTCTTCCTCCAGGACCATTCTCTTCTCGGTCCCCTGAAGATTTATACGAGCCAGGACGGCATAAAAGTCTCTGCCAGGATAATGGGTTTCACTCTTATATCCCGCAAGCCCGACTGGTCGGTGACCATCTATAGCACCAGGAGAAAAAAGGTCTTCAAGCAGTCTTTCGACTCCTTCATGAAAGCCGGTCTCGGCTCTCTCACCATACTCGGGCCGGGCGATCAGAATAGCATGGCCCTGAAGCGCCCGCTCCCCGAGACTCATATGGGCCTGCCAGCCAGCAAGCACCGCATGGTAACCAACCGGGGCTATTACATCGTCACGGACGCCGGCATGCCCGACCGCAAAGCCGGAAAGATTCTCCAGCAGCTCTACAACGTCCCTTACACCGATGGGATCCCCCTGGTTTTCATCCGGGAGCGTCCGAAGCAGCCATACAAGGCAGACCAGCTCTACTTCACAAGCAAGCACCCGGCCCGGGTCCTGAGCACTCTTTTCGTCAAGAAAAACCCCAGCAAAGGCGACTTCGACCTGACAGTGCCGCCGGGGCTCAAGACCGCGATGAGCGAGCGGGAAGTAGTAATCGGAAAATCGAAGACCGAAGGGCTGGAAGAAATTCTCACCGGCGACTGAGGTATTATTCTTTAAGAGAGAGTCAAGGAGCAATCCAGATGTTTAAGCGATTCATGAACATAGTCAAAGGGACAGCCAACAAAGGACTGAAGAAGCTGGAGACCCCCGAGATTCTTGCCGAGCAGGCTCAGATGGAGCTCGAGGGCGGCATCAAGAAAATGAAAGAAGCCTGTATCGACGGCATCACCACCGAGAAGAAACTCGAGCAGCAACTGGCAAAAGC
>Ga0226835_1000614_pt1 | contig 33299 bp, 29 predicted proteins | sample LAC_MetaG_1_FD_163627 | JGI IMG/M metagenome (GOLD analysis project Ga0226835, IMG submission 163627) | Anaerobic ammonium oxidizing microbial communities from anammox membrane bioreactor (MBR) in UC Berkley, California, United States -... | ecosystem: Engineered > Bioreactor > Anaerobic >...
CATCCCGACCTGACCCGGATCCTCATGCCCGACGACTGGGTCGGGTTCCCGCTGCGCAAGGACGACGCACCCGGCGCGGTGCCCGTCCGGTTCAAGGGCGACCCGGCTCCGCGATGAGCTCCTGGCTTCCTCCGACCGTGCTCGCCCCCTGCGCCACCGGCGCGACCCGACCGGCCCGATCATGACCGACGACGCGACCCACGACGTGACCCCCGACGACGCGACCCCCGACGACGCGACCGTCGACGCCACCGGCGACGCCACCGGCGACCCCGCCGGCGCCACGGCCGAGGACGTCGACCTCCTCCCCGACGACGAGGAGCTCCGCCTGCTCCGCCAGACCGACGAAGGCGCGCAGGAGATGCGCCGCGTCGAGGACCTGGTCATCACCGGCGGCGTGTGGCCGGAGGGCGGGGGCGAGACCACGATCATGAACATGGGTCCGCAGCACCCGTCGACCCACGGGGTGCTGCGCCTGATGCTCGAGATGCAGGCCGAGCGGATCCTGAGGGTCAAGCCGGTCATCGGCTACCTCCACACCGGCATGGAGAAGACGGGCGAGGAGCTCACCTACGTGAACGGGTGCACCAACGTGACCCGCATGGACTACGCGTCGCCCCTCGCCAACGAGCTCGTCTACTCGATGGCCGCCGAGCGCCTGCTCGGCCTCGAGCTCCCGATCCGGGCCCAGTGGATCCGGATGTACCTGCAGGAGCTCAACCGGATCGCCTCCCACCTGCTCTTCCAGGCCACCAACGGCATGGACATCGGGGCGGTCTCGATGATGCTGTACGGCTGGCGCGAGCGCGAGGAGGTCCTGCGCCTCCTCGAGCTCATCACCGGGCTGCGCATGAACCACAACTTCATCCGGGTCGGCGGTACGGCCGCCGACCTGCCCGACGGGTGGGAGGAGCAGACCCTCGAGGTGTGCGACCTCGTGGAGCGGGGCGTGCGCGACTACGACGAGCTCCTGACCGAGCAGCCGATCTGGGTCGAGCGCCTCCAGGGCGTCGGGACGATCACCACCGAGCAGTGTTTCGACCTGTCGATCACCGGACCGATCCTGCGCTCCACCGGCTTCGCCTGGGATCTGCGCAAGGCCCAGCCCTACCTCGCCTACGACGACGTCGACTTCGACGTCGTCTACACCGAGAACGGTGACTGCTTCGACCGCTACCGCATCCGCCTGGCCGAGATCCTCGAGTCGGTGAAGATCGTGCGCCAGTGCGTCGAGCGCATGCCCGCCGGCGACTACCGCGTCCCCGACCTCAAGGTCACGCCGCCGCCGCGGGCCCGCATCGACGAGTCCATGGAGGCGCTCATCCACCACTTCAAGCTCTTCACCGAGGGCTTCAAGGTGCCGGCCGGTGAGACCTACGCGGCGGTCGAGTCGCCTCGCGGCGAGATCGGCTGCTACATGGTCTCCGACGGCACCGCCAAGCCGGCCCGGATGCACATCCGCGGGCCGTCGTTCTACAACTTGCAGGCCATCGACGTGATGGGACGCGACGCCCTCGTCGCCGACGCGGTGGCGATCGTCTCGAGCATCGACCCGATCATGGGAGAGGTCGACCGGTGACACCCCCCGAGCGCGTGCAGCCGCCCCGCGTGCTGACCGACGACAACCTCGCCCGGGCCCGCGAGATCATCGCGCTCTACCCGCACTCCAAGTCGGCGGTGCTGCCCCTGCTCCACCTGGTCCAGGATCAGGAGGGCTGGATCTCCGACGACGCCATGCGCGAGGTCGCGGCGCTGCTGGGTCTCCAGCCCGCCCAGGTGCTGGGCACATGCAGCTTCTACACGATGTTCAAGCGCGAGCCGGTCGGCCGCCTCGTGGTGTCGGTGTGCACCAACGTGAGCTGCTACGTGAACGGGGGCCCGGAGCTCTACGACTCCCTCCAGCAGCGCTACTCCGAGGATCCCGACGTAACCGTCGAGGAGGTCGAGTGCCTGGCCGCCTGCGACCAGGCTCCGGTGCTGCAGGTCAACTACGAGTACCACGGTCCGCTCACCCCTGAGGTGGCCGAGGACCTCGTCGAGGACTACAAGTCGGGGCGCCTCACGCCCCGCACCGTCTCGGGGAGCCAGGGGTAGGGATGGCCGTCACCGAGACCCGCATCGTCACCCAGCGCCTGCGCGACTTCCCCGACGACTCCCACACCATCGAGCGCTACCTGGCCACGGGTGGCTACGAGAGCCTGCGCCGGGCGCTCGGCATGACCCCCGCACAGATCGGCGAGGAGCAGGTCAAGGCCTCGGGGCTTCGGGGTCGGGGCGGGGCCGGGTTCGGTACGGGCCAGAAGTGGTCGTTCCTGCCGCCCGGCGTCTTCCCCCGGTACCTCTGCGTCAACGCCGACGAGGGCGAGCCGTCCACCTTCAAGGACCACATGCTCCTCGAGCGCGACCCGCACCAACTCATCGAGGGCGTGGTGATCAGCGCGTTCGCCATCGAGTGCCACACCGCCTTCATCTACATCCGCGGCGAGTTCGCGCTCGGCGCCGAGCGGGTCGCCCAGGCCCTGGCCGAGGCCTACGAGCGGGGCTTCGTCGGCCGCGACGTGCTCGGCTCGGGCTTCGACCTCGAGATCGTCCTGCACCGCGGGGCCGGGGCCTACATCGCCGGCGACGAGACCGGCCTGATGGAGAGCCTCGAGGGCGAGCGGGCGATGCCCCGCATCAAGCCCCCCTTCCCGGCCGTGCAGGGCCTGTACGCGCAGCCCACGATCGTCAACAACGTCGAGACCCTCTCCACCGTGCCCCACATCATCCGGATGGGGGGCGAGGAGTACGCCAAGCTCGGTGTGGGCCGTTCCACCGGCACCCGGATCTTCTCGGTCTCGGGTCACGTGGCCCGGCCCGGCAACTACGAGGTGGAGCTCGGCGTCACGTTCCGCGACCTCATCTACGGGTTGGCGGGCGGCATCCCCGACGGCCGGGAGATGAAGTTCTTCATCCCGGGCGGCGCGTCGTCGCCCTGGCTCCTACCCGAGCACCTCGACTCGCCGCTGGACATGGACCACGTGCAGAACGACCTGAAGTCGATGCTCGGGTCGGGCGCGGTGATGGTCTTCGACGAGACCGTCGACCCGGTCGAGATCGCGTGGCGCCTGTCGAAGTTCTTCGCCCACGAGAGCTGCGGGAAGTGCACGCCGTGCCGGGAGGGGTCGGGCTGGATCGAGCGGGTCCTGTGGCGCATCCTCAACGGGCGGGGGCGACCCGAGGACCTCGACCTCCTCCTCGACTTCGGCGACAACATCGTGCCGGGCCTGGGCGCCCCGTTCGCGCAGACCACGATCTGCGCCCTCGGCCCCAGCACCATGTCGCCGGTCGTAGGCCTGGTCCGGTGGTTCCGCGACGAGGTCGAGCAGCGGATCGGCGCGGCGGCGGCCGGTCTCGAGCGCCGGGTCACCGTACCGATGCCGGAGGTGGGGTGATGGCCGACCAGCCGATGAGCCAGTGGCCGTCGACCCACCAGTTCGTGATCCCGGTACGGGGCGGCGACGAGAAGGTCAAGGTCACCATCGACGGGCGCGAGGTCGAGGCCCGCAACGGCGAGCTCCTGATCCGGGTCGCCCAGGAGAACGGCACCTACATCCCGCGCTTCTGCTACCACGAGCGGATGAAGCCGGTCGGTATGTGCCGGCAGTGCCTCGTCGAGGTCGAGGGCATGCGCGGGTTCCAGATCTCCTGCGCCACGCCCGTCACCGACGGCATGGTCGTCCACACGCAGTCCGACGCCGTGAAGAAGGTCCAGGAGGGCATTCTCGAGTTCCTCCTGATCAACCACCCGCTCGACTGCCCCGTCTGCGACCGGGGCGGCGAGTGCCCGCTCCAGGACCAGACCATGGCCTACGGTCCGGGGGAGTCGCGCTTCGTCGAGGAGAAGCGCCACTGGGCCAAGCCCATACCGGTCAACGACCTCGTCTACCTCGATCGGGAGCGATGCATCCAGTGCGGACGCTGCACCCGCTTCGCGGCCGAGGTCGCGGGCGAGCCCATGATCGACTTCGGGGCCCGAGCCATGGCCACCGAGGTCATCACGTTCCCCGACGAGCCCTTCTCGCCGTACTTCTCGATCAACACCGTCCAGATCTGCCCCGTCGGTGCCCTCACCTCTCGTCCGTACCGCTTCAAGGCCCGCCCCTGGGACCTCAAGACGGCCGAGACCAGCTGCACCCTGTGCGCGGTCAACTGCCGGGCGGCGGTCGACTCGTCGGCCAACCGGATGCTGCGCCTGCTGGGCGTCGACTCCGAGCCGGTCAACCACGGCTGGCTCTGCGACAAGGGCCGCCTGTCCTACGAGTCGGTCCACGCCGACGAGCGGATCCGCCGGCCGCTGGTGCGGGGCGGCGACGACCGGTCACTGGTCGAGGTCTCCTGGTCCGCGGCGCTCGACGCCGCCGCCGAGGGCCTCCGCCTCGCCCTCGACCGGAGTGGACCGGACGGGGTCGCGGTGATCGGGGGCGCCCGGGGGACCAACGAGGACGCCTACGCGTGGGCCCGCTTCGCCAAGGGCGTGCTGCGCACCGACAACGTCGACGCCCAGCTCGGCGACGGCCTCCCGGCCCCCGTGGTGCTCGGGATGGACCGCGCCACGATCGCCGACCTCGACCGGGCCCGCGCCGTAATCCTGCTCGGCCCCGACGTCGAGGAGGAGCTCCCCGTCCTGCACCTGCGCCTGCGGCGCGCGGTCGTCGACCTGGACGTCCCGGTGATCGAGCTGTCGGCCACCGACACCAGCTTCACCCGCTACGCGTCGGCGTCGCTGCGCTACCTGCCGGGGGAGCAGGCCGAGCTGGCCCGCAAGGTCGCCTCCGCGCTCGGCGGTTCGACCACCGGCGACCCGGAGGTCGACGCGGTGTCCGCCCTCGTCGCCGATCGCGACGGCGAGGTCGTCGTGGTCCTGGGCCGCCCGTCGCTCGCCGAGTCCGCCGACCACACGGTGGCCGCCGCCGCCGCGCTCGCCGGCCCCGGCGTCCGCTTCCTCTCCGCCCTCCGGCGGGGCAACGTCCACGGCGCCCTCGAGGCCGGCCTCGCCCCCGGGATCCTCCCCGGGCGGGTCGAGCTCGACACCGGTCGCGAGTGGTTCACCGGCGAGTGGGGCGGCGTGCCCGACGCGCCCGGCCTCGACGCCACGGGGATCCTGCAGGCGGCCCGCGACGGTCGCATCGACGCCCTCGTCGTCCTCGGGGCCGACCTCGTCGACGACTTCCCCGACCGGGCGCTGGTCCGCGAGGCGATGGTCTCGACCGGCTTCGTGATCGTGGTGGGCTCCTTCGAGTCCGAGCTCCTCGTCCAGGCCGACGTGTTCCTGCCCGCCACGATGTGGGGCGAGAAGGCCGGCTCCACCACCAACATCGAGGGACGGGTCCAGCGCCTCGCGCAGAAGGTCGCGCCCGAGGGCTCGGTCATGGACGACTGGCGCATAGCCGTCGAGCTGGCCCGGCGCTTCGGCTCCGACTTCGACCTCGAGCTCGTCACCGAGGTCCAGGACGAACTGGCCCGGGTCGCGCCGGCGTTCGCCGACGTCGACTCCGCCCTCCTCGCCCGGGCCGTCGACGGCGTCGTGCTCCCGCTCTCCGATCACGTCGACGACCTGGTGCTGACCCCCACCCGTATCCCCCTCACCGACCGCCGTTGGGAGCCGATCATCCCGGGGACCGTCGGCGACGGCATCGCCGGCATCAGCGTGGGGCCGTCGCTGCCCGCGGGTGCCGCCGGTGCCGCGACCGCGTTCCGGGCCGGCGACGCCCGGCCGGCGGGGGAGTCCGCCGAGGCCGCCGAGGCCGACACAGCCGATGAGACCGGCGCGGGCGACGAGGCGGTCGCCGGTGACGAGGCCGACGCCGGCACCGGGCCCGACTCCGGGGCGCCGGCCCGGCCGGCGGTCCTGCGCTGGGATCCGTCCTCGGCCCCGGCCCCCGAGGTCGGCGACCGCGACGCGTACGCTCTCCGCCTCGTGAGCGGGCGCAGCCTCTACGACCTCGGCCGGTCCGTCTCGGCGTCGGTCTCGATGGGCCGGCTCGTCCGACCGGCGTCGCTGCTCGTGAACCCGTCCGCGTGCGAGCGCCTGGGAGTGGCCGACGGCTCCACCGTACGGGTCACCTCGCCGCGCGAGGCCGTCTCGCTCCGGGTCGCGGCCGAGCCCGGCGTGCCCGACGGGGTCGCCTACCTCGCCTTCAACCGCCCGCCGGTCGCGGCCTCGTCGCTCATCGACGCCTCGGTGTCCGTCACCGACCTGCGCCTGGAGAAGGCGCCGTGACGCCCGGCCCCCTCCTCGCCGTGGCCGACCCGCTCTTCTCCGACGGCGTCGACCTCACCGTCGTGCTGATCGTGGTGGGCAAGACCGTCGCCGTCTTCGCCCTGCTGCTGGTGGCGGTGATGTTCTACGTCTGGTTCATGCGCAAGGTCATCGCCGACATGCAGAACCGGATCGGCCCCCACCGAGCCGGCCCCTTCGGGGTGCTCCAGACCCTCGCCGACGCCATCAAGCTGTTCTTCAAGGAGCAGTCCTCGCCCGACACCGCCGACCCGTGGGTCTACCGGCTCGCCCCGTACCTGGCCATCCTCCCGGCCTTCCTCGCCTTCGCGATCGTCCCGATCGGCGGTGAGGTGACCGTCGCCGGTCACCGCACCTTCCTCCAGCTCGCCGAGCTGCCGATGGGGATCCTGTTCCTGATCGCCATGTCCGGCCTCGGGCTCTACGGAGTGATGCTCGCCGGCTGGTCGTCGGGCTCGAAGTACCCGTTGCTCGGCTCGGTGCGCGCCTCGGCCCAGATGCTGAGCTACGAGGCCGCCCTCGGCCTCGCGATCATCGGCCTCCTGCTCCAGAGCGGCACGCTCTCGACCCGGGGCATCGTCGACCTCCAGGCCTGGACGGGCAGCTGGGGGAGCCTCGGCGACTGGCCGCTGGCCCAGTGGCTGATCTGGCCCGCGCTGGTCCCGTTCCTGATCTTCCTGGTGGCGGCGATCGCCGAGACCAACCACCCGCCCTTCGACCTGGTGGAGGCCGAGCAGGAGCTCGTGGGCGGGTTCCACACCGAGTACACGGGCATCCGCTTCGCGATCTTCTTCCTCGCCGAGTTCATGAACCTGATCACGATGTCGGCGATCGTGGTGACCCTGTTCCTCGGCGGGCCGGCCGGGCCCGGCATCGGCGCCCTCGACGCCGACGGCTGGTTCAACGCCTGGATAATGCCGGTGTTCTGGTTCCTCCTGAAGCTCCTGGTGCTGCTCTACGGAACGGTGTGGATCCGGGCCACCCTCCCGCGGCTGCGCTACGACCAGCTGATGAGCCTGGGGTGGAAGTTCCTGATCGAGGCCGCGCTCCTCTGGGCCATGATCGCCGCCGTGATCCGGGTCGGCGGCGACCAGGGTTGGAGCATGTGGATCGTCGTGCCCGGTGCGGTGGCGGGGGCCGCCGCCCTCTACGGGCTCCTGTGGGCCTCGATGCCGCGGCCGGGCGAGCTGGTCGAGGAGATCCGGTGAGCGCGCCGGCGGGGAAGGGGGCGGCATGGGGAAGCTGAGCGGCTTCGGCGTAACCATCCGCCAGGTCTTCAAGAAGCCGGTCACCGGCTTCTTCCCGCGCACGAAGCGTCCCAAGCCCAAGCGGTTCCACGGCCGTCACGTCCTCAACCGCTACGAGGACGGCATGGAGAAGTGCATCGGCTGCGAGCTGTGCGCCGCGATCTGCCCGGCGAAGTGCATCTACGTGCGGGCGGCCGACAACCCGCCCGACGCGCCCGTCTCCCCCGGCGAGCGGTACGGGTTCGTGTACGAGATCAACTACCTGCGCTGCATCCACTGCGACATGTGCGTGGAGGCGTGCCCCACCGAGGCCATCACCGAGTCCAAGCTCTTCGAGTTCTCCTTCACCAACCGCGACGACGCCGTCTACACCAAGGCCGAGCTGCTGGTCGACGACTCCGGTCGGGCCAAGCGCCAGCCGTGGGAGCTCTGGCTCGACCCCTCCGAGGACGACAACACCAGCGCCTGGATGCGGGCCACCTCACCGGGCGGGCGGGCGGTGTTCGAGGGTCGGGTGGCGTGGTCGGGAGAGCTCGGCTACGGGACCCGGCCGCCGGAGGTCGGGCAGTCGGCGACCCCCGACCCCGGGATCGTCGCCGATCCGCCGGCCTCGCCCGTCGCCCGCATCGACCTGCCGCGGGGTCGGGGCTGATGGAGGCCTTCGTCTTCTTCGCGGCGGCCGCGATCCTCCTCGGCGGGGCGCTGGGGGTGGTGCTGGCCCGCAACACCGTCCACAGCGCGCTGTTCCTCGTCGGAGCCCTGATCGCGGTCGCGGTCCTGTTCGTGCAGCAGCAGGCCCACCTCCTGGCCGCGGTGCAGGTGATCGTCTACGCCGGAGCGGTGGTCGTCCTGTTCCTGTTCGTGATCATGCTCCTCGGTGTCGACGACTACGAGAGCCTCGAGGAGACGATCCCGTTCCAGCGCCCCGCGGGGATCGTGCTGGGGGTCGCGGCCGTGGTCGCGGTCATCGCCCTGGCGGGGAACACCTGGGCCACCGGGCGGCCGTCGGTCCGGGGCTCGCTCACGGGCCCGGCGTCGGGCTTCGGGAACGTCGAGGCCGTCGGTCGCGAGCTGTTCACCACCTTCCTCTGGCCGTTCGAGCTGACCGCGGTCCTGCTGGTCCTGGCCGTGGTGGGTGGCGTGGTGCTGGCCCGCCGCTCGCACCCCGGTGCCGGCGACGCTCCCGACGCCTCGGCGCCGCGCTCCGAGGGGGCCGAATGAGGATCACCGGCGCCTACTACCTGGTGCTCGCGGCGCTCGTATTCGGCATCGGGGCGGTCGGGCTCCTCGTCCGCCGCAACGTCCTGGTGATGTTCATGTGCGTGGAGCTGATGCTCAACGCCGTCACGCTGACCTTCGTGGCCTTCTCCCGAATGCTCGACGACGTCGGCGGCCAGGCGATCGTCTTCTTCGTCCTGGTGGTCGCGGCGGCCGAGGTGGCCGTCGGGCTCGCGATCATCGTGGCCATCTTCCGGCGGCGCGAGGGCGCCACCGCCGACGACGTGCACCTGCTGAAGGGTTGAGCGCGGTGAACCCCACTCCCGGAGCGACGCGGTGACGGCCCGCGACATCCTCGACCTCGCGTGGATCGTGCCCGCGCTCCCGTTGCTCGGGGCGGCGGTGCTGATGCCGCTGGGTCGCCGGCTCCGCGAACCGGTCGCGGGGTGGATCGGCACCGGGCTCGTCGGTCTGTCGTTCGTGTGGGCGGTCGTCGTGTTCGCGGCGCTGTGGAGCCTGCCCGCCGACGCCCGCAGCCACACGGTGAAGCTGTTCACGTGGCTGCCCGCCGGGGGGCTCCGGGTGTCCGCGGGCCTGCTCATCGACCCGCTCTCGATCACCTTCGCCCTCTTCGTGACCGGCGTCGCGGCGCTCATCCACCTCTACTCGATCGGCTACATGCACGGCGACCGCCGGTTCACGCTGTTCTTCGGCTACACGAACCTGTTCGTCTTCATGATGCTGGTGCTGGTGATGTCGAGCAGCTTCCTCCTTACCTTCCTCGGGTGGGAGGGGGTGGGTCTCTGCTCGTACCTGCTGATCTCGTTCTGGTACGAGCGGAACAGCGCCGCGGTGGCGGGCAAGAAGGCGTTCATCACCACCCGGGTCGGCGACGTCGGCTTCCTCGTGGCGATGTTCCTGATCTTCGCCACCATCGGGTCCCTCGACTACTCGGTGATGGGCGGCGCGGCGGGTGGGCTGGCGGCCGGGACCGCGACCGCTATCTCCCTGCTGCTCTTCGCCGGCGCGGTGGGCAAGAGCGCGCAGTTCCCGCTCCACGTCTGGCTCCCCGACGCCATGGAGGGCCCGACCCCCGTGTCGGCGCTCATCCACGCGGCCACCATGGTGACCGCCGGGGTGTTCCTGGTGGCGCGGGCCCACCCGTTCTTCGAGGCCAGCGGGGGCGCGGCCTCCACGACGGTGGCGTGGATCGGGGCGGCCACCGCGCTGCTGGCCGGAGGCGTCGCCCTGGTGCAGCCCGACATCAAGCGCATCCTCGCCTACTCCACGATCAGCCAGCTCGGCTACATGTTCCTCGGCCTCGGCGTGCACGCCTACGGCGCCGCGATCTTCCTGGTGATCACCCACGCGTTCTACAAGGCCACCCTCTTCCTCGGGGCCGGGTCGGTGATCCACGGCCTGGGCGACAACCAGGACGTGAGGACCATGGGTGGTCTACGCCGCTTCATGCCCGTGACCGCGATGGCGTTCGGCGCCGCGTGGCTCGCCATCGCCGGGATCCCGGGCCTCGCGGGCTTCTGGTCCAAGGACGAAGTCCTCGCCAAGGCCTTCTTCGGCGACCAGTACGGCGTCTGGGCGGTGGGGATCGTCGCCGCGGTGCTCACGGGGTTCTACATGACCCGCGAGATGTGGCTGGTGTTCTTCGGGAACGAGCGCTTCCGGAGGCCGGCCGAGGCCGGTGGCGATGCGGCCGGCGAGGCGCCGGACGATGCCGCGGCCGTGGCCGCCCACGCGGCGGGCCACGACGCCGACGCCGACCCGTCGGAGGAGTGGCTGCTCTCACCCACCGTCGAGTACGGCACCGAGCCGCGGCCCGCCGCGGTCGACGGCGACCCCCACCGGGCCCCGTTCCCCATGGCCGCCGGGATGGCGGCGCTCGGGGTCCTGTCGGTGATCGGCGGACTCCTGAGCCTTCCGTTCAAGAACCTCGAGTTCCTGGTCGAGTGGCTCGAGCCGGTCTTCGGCGGGGTGCCCGAGGTCCACGCCTCGTCGTTCCTGTCGGCCGCGGGCCTCTCCGCGCTGGCGGTCGTCGCCGGCCTCATCGGCCTGTTCGCCGCGCTCTCGATGTACGGCCAGGGCCTGGCCGACCCGGCGCGTGACCCCCTCGACGACCGCCTCGGGATCGCCGGGCGCATCCTCGGGCACGCCTACTACTTCGACGAAGCCATCGCCAACGCCGTGCGGGTGCCGGGGCGGCGGTTCCTCGACTGGATGTCGGAGGCCTTCGACCAGGGGGTGATCGACGGCGCGGTCAACGGCGTCGGGAGGTTCTTCCGGGGCATCGGGGCCGGCAACCGGAGGATCCAGAGCGGCCTGGTCCGCCAGTACGCGCTCGGGATCGCGCTGGGCGCCGTCGGGCTCATGATCTACATCTGGGTGAGGACGGCCTGACGTGACCGACTTCCCGATCCTCTCCGCGCTCATCGGCGTACCCGCGGCCGGGGCGGTGGTGGTGGCGCTCCTGCCCCGGCGCCGCACCGACGCCGTCCGCCTCGTCGGCCTCCTGTTCACCTTCGCCACCGCCGGCCTGGCCGGCTGGCTCATGTGGCACTTCGTCGCCGGCCCGATCGAGATCAACCACTACCAGTTCGTCGAGGAGCACGCCTGGTTCGGCGACCTCGGGGTCCGGTACCTACTCGGCGTCGACGGCATCAGCCTCTTCATGGTGCTGCTCACGGCGCTGCTCTTCCCCCTGAGCCTGCTCGTCTCGACCACGATCGACGTGAACGTGAAGGGCTTCACGGCCTGGATGCTGCTCCTCGAGGCGGCCCTAATCGGCGTGTTCCTCGCCCTCGACCTGATCCTGTTCTTCTTCTTCTTCGAACTGGTCCTGGCCCCGATGTTCGTGCTGATCGGGCAGTGGGGCCACGGTCGGCGGGTCTACTCCGCCCTCAAGTTCTTCGTGTTCACGATGGCGGGTTCGGCGTTCCTCTTCGCGGGGATCCTGACCGTCGCGTTCCTGCACCAGGGCGACACCGGCGTGCTCACCTTCGACGTGCGCACCATCACGTCGTGGGCGCCGGCCGCCCTGTCGGTCGGTACGGCCCGCTGGCTGTTCGTGGCCTTCACCGTGGGCTTCGCGGTCAAGGTGCCGCTCTTCCCGATCCACACCTGGCTCCCCGACGCCCACACCGACGCCCCCACCGCGGGTTCGGTGATCCTCGCCGGCGTGCTGCTGAAGATGGGCACCTACGGGTTCCTGCGGTTCTCGATCGCGATCTTCCCCGAGGCCGCGGTCTGGGCCGCGCCGGCGCTGTTGGCGATCGCGGTGGTGGGGATCCTCTACGGCGCGGTGGTCGCCGCGATGCAGCCCGACCTCAAACGGGTCGTCGCGTACTCGTCGGTGGCCCACCTGGGCTTCGCCACGCTCGGGATCTTCGCCCTCACCACCGAGGGCCTCGAGGGCGGCGTGTTCACGATGATCAGCCACGGGCTCACCACCGGCGCGCTCTTCATCCTCGTCGGCTACCTGTTCGACCGGCGGCACACCCACCTGATCTCGGAGTTCGGCGGGCTCTGGCGAATCGCGCCGGTGCTCGGCGGCCTCTGGGTGGTCGCGGTCTTCGCGTCGATCGGTCTACCCGGCTTCTCCGGCTTCATCGGCGAGTTCCTCGCCCTCATCGGGACCTTCACCGTCCACCGCCCGTTCGCGGCCGCCGCGACGTTCGGCACGATCTTCGCCGCGCTCTACCTCCTCTGGGCCTTCCAGCGCACGTTCACCGGCATGCCCCGCAGCGAGTTGCGCGGCCACTTCCCCGACGTGAGCGTGCGGGAGCTGGTCGCGGTGGTGCCGCTGCTCGCGCTGAGCCTCTTCCTCGGCGTCTACCCGCGCCTCGTCCTCGACCGGGTGGAGCCGGCGGTGAAGGCGCTCGTCCACCACGTGGAGAGGCACAGCGACTTCCGTGAGCCCGAACGCCGGGTCGTCCCGACCGTCACCCGCTCGGACCACCCGGTCGAAGCCGGCCACGGGGAGGACAAGCCGTGATCGCCGCGGCGCCGGTCGAGCGCATCGCCACCCCCGCGATCGACTGGATCGCGATGGCGCCCGAGCTGGCGCTCGTGGGTGCCGCCGCGGTGATCGTGATGCTCAAGGCGATCCTGCGCCGGCGCCGCCTGTACACGCCGTCGCTGGCCGTCGCGGGGGTCGGGCTCGCGGTGGCGGGGGCGTTCCTGGGGGTGCAGTGGAACCGCGTCGACGACCACGGTCCCTACCAGGCGATCGCCGGGATGGTGGCCATCGACGGCTTCGCGGTCTTCCTGGGGGCGGTGGTGCTGATCGCCACCTTCCTGGCGCTGCTGATGTCGGTCCGCTACGTCCCGACCGTGCGCCTCGACGGGCCCGAGTACGTGGCGCTGCTGCTCTTCTCGGCCACCGGGATGCTCACGATGGCGTCGGCCAACGACCTGATCGTGGTGTTCCTGTCGCTGGAGATCCTGTCGCTGCCGCTGTACATGCTGTCGGCGTTCGACCGGCGCCGCGACCGCTCCCTCGAGGCGGGCCTCAAGTACTTCCTGCTCGGGGCGTTCTCCTCGGCGATCTTCCTCTACGGCATCGCGCTCGTCTACGGGGCGACGGGCAGCACCGGGCTCGTCGACATCGCCGGCTTCCTGGCCTCCACCACCCTGCTGCACGAGGGGACGTTCCTGGTCGGGCTGGTCCTGATCCTCGTGGGCCTGGGCTTCAAGATCGCCGCGGTGCCGTTCCACACCTGGACCCCCGATGTGTACGAGGGCGCCCCCACCCCCATCACGGCGTTCATGGCCTCGGCCACCAAGGCGGCCGGCTTCGCCGGCCTGCTCCGGGTGCTCTTCACCGCCTTCTCGTCGTACCACGTCGAGTGGCAGCCGGCGATCTTCGCCCTCGCCGCGCTCTCGCTGGTCCTGGGGGCGGGGGCGGCGATCGTCCAGCGCGACGTCAAGCGGATGCTCGCCTACTCGTCGATCACCCACGCCGGCTACGTCCTCATCGGCCTCCAGGCCGCCACCGAGCGGGGGCTGTCGGCGTCGCTCTTCTACCTGCTCGTCTACACCTTCATGGTGGTGGGGTCGTTCGCGGTGGTCAGCCTGGTGACGGCGCCGGGCGACGACGACCACGATCTCGACCGCTACCGGGGCCTGGCCGCCCGGCAGCCGGTCCTCGCCGGCGTGTTCGCGTTCCTCCTGTTCGCCCAGGCCGGGGTGCCCTTCACCGGGGGCTTCGTGGCCAAGCTGGCGGTGTTCTCCGCCGCCGCCGACGCCCACTCCTACGCCATGCTGCTCGTCGGCGTCCTCGCCGCGGCCGTGGCGGCCTACTTCTACCTGCGGGTCGTCGTCCTCATGTTCATGACGGAGCCCGGCGAGAAGTCGCCCACGGCCCGGATCCGCGTCGACGTCGCGAGCGGGCTGGTGCTCCTGGGCACGGTCGGGGTCACCCTCTTCCTCGGCTTCGTTCCGGGGTCCTTCCTCCACTTCGCCCGCGACGCCACCCTGCTGTTCTGATCCGACCGGCGCCGGCCGGGGCGGGTCCCGTCGCGTCCGGGCCGCGACCACCGCGAATCCCGGCAAAGGTCCTGGTCCGAGGCCCGCGGAGGGGTCGTCCCGGATTAGACCCCCCGTGAGGGGCCAGGGGTATGCTCGCCGCCGGTCGCAGCAGCCCTGAGCCCTGAGGTGGAGAGGCTTCCGCTGGTGACGGAGTACTACCGCCAATACCTTGCGGTCGCCGTGTTCATCGGCGCTGCGCTCGGAATGGTCGGCGCCATGCTCGGCGCCGGCCGTCTGGTTCGTCCGAACCGCCCACAGCCCGAGAAGTACATCACCTACGAGGCCGGCTCCGACCCGGTCGGGGGCTGGGGCCAGTCCAACGTCCGCTACTACATCTACGCGCTCCTCTTCGTGATCTTCGACGTCGAGGCCGCGTTCGTGTTCCCGTGGGCGGTCCACCTCGAGGGCCTCGGCTTCTACGGCCTGATCGAGATGGCGATCTTCATCGTGGTCCTGGCCGTCGCCCTCCTCTACGCCTGGCGCAAGGGGGTGCTGCGGTGGGCCTGATGGAGAAGGGGCTGCTGCCCAAGCCCCTCACCTGGCTGCTCAACTACAGCCGGAAGTACTCGCTGTGGATGTTCCAGTGGGGCCTCGCCTGCTGCGCCATCGAGATGGCCGCCGCGCTCGCCAGCCCCCGCTACGACATGATGCGCCTGGGGGTCATCCCGTTCCCGGCCAGCCCCCGCCAGGCCGACCTGATCGTCATCTCGGGCACCGTCACCGACAAGATGGCTCCCGCGATCAAGCGGCTGTACGAGCAGATGCCCGACCCGAAGTACGTGATCTCCATGGGCTCGTGCGCGAACTGCGGCGGCCCCTACTGGGACTCCTACTCCGTCACCAAGGGCGTCGACCAGATCATCCCGGTCGACGTCTACGTCCCCGGTTGCCCGCCCCGCCCCGAGGCTCTCCTCCAGGGCATCGTGATGCTCCAGGAGCGCATCCAGCGGGAGGGGATCGGCAACGAGGAGATGAAGGCGCGCTGGCGCGGGGAGCCGATCGTCGTTGGCTGACGAGACCCCCCCGGAGGGCAACGGCACGGAGGCCGGCGAGGTCGTGGAGGCCGCCGAGGGCGCCGAGGTCCCGGCGCTCGGCGAGCGCGAGCAGGCGCTCCTCGACCGGCTCGCCGCCGAGCTCGGCGACGGCCTCGTGGAGCACGCCGAGGCCTGCGGCGACCTGGTGGTGCGGGTCCGGCCCGACTCCTGGCGCCGGGCCGCGAGCGTCGCCCGCTCGGAGCTGGGCTGCGACTACCTGTCCTTCGTGGCCGGCATCGACTGGATGCCGGCCGAGCCCTTCCAGGGCGCGCCCGGGGGTGAGCCCTCCCAGCCCAGCCAGCCCTCCGACACCACCTACGGCGCGGCCGGGTCGGCGGGCCGATTCCAGGTCTTCGCCCGGGTGCAGTCGACCGCCGATCACCACGGCGTCACGCTCAAGGTCGACGTCGACGAGTCCGACCCGCGGGCCGAGTCGTGGGTGGAGGTCTACCCCGGAGCCGACTGGCACGAGCGGGAGTGCTGGGAGATGTACGGGATCTCCTTCGACGGTCACCCCAACCTCCGGCACATCTACCTCCCGTCGGAGTTCCAGGGCCACCCGCTGCGCAAGGACTTCCCTCTCCTCGCCCGCGAGGTGAAGCCCTGGCCCGGCCTGGTCGACGTCGAGGGCCCCGCCGGGAGCGACGAAGCCGAGGGAGGCGACGCGTGAGCACGACCGACCGGCCCGTCGCCACCCGCCCCTCGGCGGTGGTGCCCGAGATCGAGGTCGACCCGGGCGCCTTCCGGCACCTCGCCGACGCCCAGATGAACGTCGAGCTCGACACCGGCGACATGGTCCTGAACCTGGGGCCGCAGCACCCCGCCACCCACGGGACGCTGCGCCTCGTCGTGCGCCTCGACGGCGAGCGGGTCCTCGCCGCCGACCCGGTCATCGGTTACATGCACCGGGGCTACGAGAAGCTCACCGAGTACCGCCCCTACCCGCAGATCATCACCCTCATCAACCGGATCGACTGGCTCTCGAGCTTCGCCAACGAGGTTCCGTTCGTCCACGCCGCCGAGCGGCTCATGGGGATCGAGGCCCCGCCCCGGGCCGTCTACATCCGCACCATCCTCACCGAGCTCTCCCGCATCGCCACCTTCCTCCTCTTCCTGGGGGAGATGGGCCTGCAGGTCGGGGCCATGACTCCGGCGTTCTTCGGCTTCCGCGACCGCGAGCACGTCCTCAACGTCATCGAGGGCGCCACGGGCGGGCGGTTCCATCCCAACTTCAACCGCGTCGGCGGTCTCAAGGACGACCTTCCCTGGGGCTGGATCGCCGAGTGCCGGCGCACGATGGACATCGTCTTCAAGTCCTGCGACGACTTCGAGGACCTGTTGATGGGCAACGAGATCTTCGAGGCCCGCACCCGCTCGATCGGCATCATCCCCGCCGACGTCGGCACGAGCTACGGCGTGTCGGGCTCCAACATCCGGGCCTCGGGCGTCGACTGGGACCTCCGCCGCGACGGCGACCCCTACCTCGCGTACCGCGACGTCGACTTCAAGGTCTGGACGCACCCCGACGGCGACTCCTACGCCCGCTACTGGGTGCGCCTCCAGGAGACCCGGGAGTCGGCCCGCATGGTGCTGCAACTCCTCGACGCCATCCCCGCCGGTCCGATCATGGCCAAGGTGCCCCGGGTCATCAAGGTGCCCGAGGGCGAGTGCTGGGTGGAGACCGAGAACCCGCTCGGCCAGATGGGCTACTACCTCGTCTCGAAGGGGAGCACGGGCCCGTTCCGCACGAAGATCCGCTCGGCGAGCTTCAGCAACGTGTCGATCCTGCCCTGGCTGCTCCAGGGCGTCTACATCCCCGACATCATCACGATCCTCGCCAGCCTGTACTTCATCCTCGGGGACATCGACCGGTGACGCACCTCCTGGCCGTCGACATCGGGTGGGGCTGGACGCTCGCGATCAAGACCGTGGTGGTGCTCGGGCTCATCCCGCTCGGCGCGTTGATCCTGGGCTACACGTTCCTGCTCAAGATGATGAGCCACATGCAGAGCCGCCTCGGCCCCATGGACCCGGGCGGCTTCCACGGGTGGTTCCAGCTCGTCGGCGACGGCATGAAGTTCCTCCAGAAGGAGGACATCATGCCCGAGCAGGCGGATCGGCGGGTCTTCGCCCTGGCCCCCGCGGTGGTCGTCATCTCCACGTTCCTCATCTTCGTGGTCGTCCCCACCGGGCCCCGCCTCGTGGTCAAGGACCTCGACGTCGGCGTGTTCTACGCGCTGGCGGTCTCGAGCCTGTCGATCATCGGGGTGCTGATGGCCGGCTGGGCGAGCGCCAACAAGTTCGCGCTCCTGGGCGCCCTGCGGGCCGCGGCCCAGCTCATCGCCTACGAGCTCCCGCTCCTCCTCGCCGTCGTCGGCGTGGTGGTCCAGGCCGGCACGATGAACCTCAACGGCATCGTCACCGCCCAGCAGGGCGGGGCCATCTTCGGCTGGGACGGCCTCGGCAACCCCTACATCCTCACGCAGTTCGTGGGCTTCGCCCTCTTCCTCGTCGCGGCCCAGGCCGAGCTGACCCAGACCCCCTTCGACATGCCCGTCGCCGAGAGCGAGCTGGTGTCGGGCTACATGGTCGAGTACACGGGCTTCCGGTTCCTGTTCTTCTTCATCGGCGAGTTCGGCACCGCGTTCGCGTTCGCCGCCCTCGCCGCCACCCTGTTCCTCGGCGGCTGGGCGCTGCCCGGGGTGCACGGCGGCACCGCCGACCTGCTCGGCCCCCTGGTGCTCTTCGTGAAGCTGATGGCCGTCGCCTTCCTGATCTTCTGGGTGCGCTTCACCTACCCGCGCCTGCGCGAGGACCAGCTCCAGGCCATGGCGTGGAAGTACCTGATCCCCATCGCGCTGGCCAACATCCTCGTCACCGGTCTGTTCAAGGTGTGGCTCTGATGCAGGGGGCAACCGGCTCCGGAGGTGGTCGTGACGGCCGTTGATCCGTCCGCCGGCGACGGCGGCAAGAAGAAGAGCGCCCGGCGGCTGCCCGGCCAGGGTCTCGTCGAGGGCCTCGGCGTCACGCTGCGCACGATGTTCGAGGGCGCGGTGACGGTCCAGTACCCCCACGAGAAGGAGGAGCCGCCCACCCGGGCCCGCGGCGTGATCGCCCTCAAGGAGGAGAACTGCACCGTCTGCATGCTCTGCGCCCGGAGCTGCCCCGACTGGTGCATCTACATCGAGGGCCACAAGGAGGCCCGTCCCCCGCGGCGTGCGGGTGGGCGGGAGCGCAGCGTGAGCGTGCTCGACCGCTTCGACATCGACTTCGCGCTGTGCATGTACTGCGGCATCTGCGTCGAGGTCTGCCCCTTCGACGCCCTCTTCTGGAGCCCCGAGTTCGAGTACTCGGAGGGCAGCATCGCCAAGCTCCTGCACGACAAGCGGAAGCTCGGCGACTGGATGGAAGTCGTACCCGAATCGGAGCCGCTCGAGGTCGGCGCCGAGATCAAGGCCAAGTGAAGCACCGGACCTCACCGTGATCGCTCAGAACGTCGCCTTCTGGATCATCGCCCTCGCCATGGCCGGCGCGGCCATCGGCGTGGTCCGGTCCACCAACGTCGTGCACGCCGCCCTGTACCTGGTGGTGGTGCTGGCCGGGACCGCCGCGCAGTACATCCTGCTCGCCGCCGAGTTCGTGGCCTGGGTCCAGGTGCTGGTCTACATCGGCGCCGTGGTGATCCTGTTCCTGTTCGGGATCATGCTCACCCGCGCGCCCATGGGGCACGACACCGACCTCGACACCGACTCGCGTTGGCCGGCGGCGGTGGTGGGGCTGTTCCTGTTCGGGGTGCTCACCGCCCTCCTCGTCGACGCCTTCGGCGACAAGGAGATCGTGCTCCACGAACCCACCCGCACCGCCGCGGTCGCGGATTCGATCTTCCGCACCTACGTTCTGCCGTTCGAGGTGGTGTCGATGCTCCTGCTGGCCGCGCTCGTGGGCGCCGTCGTGATCGCCCGGAGGGACTGAACGTGGATCTGAACCAGTTCCTGATCCTCGCCGCGTTCCTGTTCGGGACGGGCGTCTACGGCGTCGTGGCCCGCCGCAACGGCGTGCTGATGCTCATGAGCGTCGAGCTGATGCTCCAGGCCGTCAACATCAACCTCGTGGCCTTCTCGGCCTTCCTGCACGACGTCTCCGGGCAGGTGTTCGCCCTCTTCGTGATCACCGTCGCCGCCGCCGAGGTGGGGGTCGGCCTGGCGATCATCCTGCTCATCTACCGCAACCTCGGCAGCCCCGATCTCGACCGCGTCGAGCAGTTGAAGGGTTGAGCACCTAGATGCTGGATCTCGCCTGGATCATCCCGGTCATCCCGGCCGCCTCGTTCGTACTCATCCTGCTCTTCGGCAAGCGGATGCCCCGCGGTGGATCCGAGATCGGGGTGGCCGCGCTGGCGGCCGCCTTCGCCCTGTCGTGCCTGACCGCTTACCAGTGGATCCAGCGGGTCGAGGACGCCACCGGCGCCCACGGCGCGCTGAGCGCCTTCGGGCGGGGCCTGCGGGCCTCCACCGGGGAGGAGGTCGTGGTCCACCCGGTCGTCCACGGCTTCACCTGGTTCCAGAGCGGCGGGATGAAGTTCCAGGCCGGGATCCAGATCGACGGCCTGTCGGTGCTCCTGCTGTTCGTGGTGACGCTGGTCTCGCTGCTGGTGCACGTCTACTCCACGGCCTACCTGGCCGGTGATCGCCGCTACACCCACTACTTCGCCGCGCTGAGCCTCTTCACCACCTCGATGCTCACGCTGGTGGTGTCGCACAACACGCTCCAGCTCCTCGTCGGGTGGGAGCTGGTCGGGCTGTGCTCGTTCATGCTGATCGGTCACTGGTGGGAGGAGCAGCCCAACTCCGACGCCGCGCTGAAGGCCTTCTTCACCACCCGCACCGGCGACGTCGGTCTGATGATCGGGATCATCGTCGCCTTCTTCGCGGCCGGGCAGACCTTCGACATCGTCGCGACCAACCAGGCCGCCCTCGAGGTCGCGGGTGGGCACACGATCTGGCTGGTCGCGGCCTCGTGCCTGCTGATCGGGATCATCGGCAAGAGCGGCCAGTTCCCGCTCCACACCTGGCTCCCCGACGCCATGGCCGGCCCCACCCCCGTGTCGGCCCTGATCCACGCAGCCACGATGGTGGTGGCGGGCGTGTACCTGGGGGCGCGCGTCTACCCCGTGTTCTGGGAGGGGTTCTCGATCTCGGCCGGGGGCGTCAACGCCATGGCGCTGATCGGCGGGATCACGATCATCATCGGGGCGTTGCTGGCCTTCGTCCAGGACGACATCAAGAAGGTGCTCGCGTACTCCACCATCAGCCAGCTCGGCTACATGGTGATGGGTCTCGGCGTGGGCGCCTGGACGGCCGCCGTGTTCCACCTCTTCACCCACGCGTTCTTCAAGGCCCTGCTCTTCCTCGGCGCCGGCTCGGTCAGCCACTCCGGTTCGCACCACTCCTTCGACATGAAGCGCGACATGGGCGGCCTGCGCCGGTACATGCCCACCACCTTCTGGACCTTCATGGTCGCCACCGCCGCCCTGTGCGGGATCTTCCCGTTCGCCGGCTTCTGGTCCAAGGACGAGATCCTCGTCACGGCGGGCCAGGGAGGGTTCACGTTCTTCCTGTGGGTGGGCCTGATCGGAGCCGCCCTCACCGCCGCCTACATGACCCGCTGCGTCTACCTCACGTTCTTCGGGGAGTTCCGCGGCCACGGTGAGCCCCACGAGTCACCTCGGGCCATCACGGTCCCGCTGGTGGTGCTGGCCGTCTTCTCGGCCCTGGCCGGCCTGCTCAACGCGGCGCCGTTCGGGATCGAGAAGTTCAAGGAGTGGGTCGAGCCCACCTTCGCCTTCCCCCACGTGGTGCACCCCGACTTCAGCTACGCCTGGGCCTCGGTGAGCGTCGTCGCGGCGCTCGCCGCCATCGCGGCCGCCGTCTTCTGGTTCGTGCGCGAGGAGCAGCTCGGCATGCTGCGCGGCCTCACCGGGCGCAACCGGACGGCCCGCGCGGCGTACACCTTCCTCGAGAACAAGTACTACCTCGACCACCTCTACACCGGCGTCGTCGTCGGCTCCATCAAGGGCCCCATCGCCCGGGCCGCGTACTGGGTCAACCAGAACGTGATCGACGGCGTCCTCAACGGCACGGCGTACCTGGCCCGCCGGGCGGCCCGTTTCACCTACGACGTCCTCGACCAGGGGGTGGTCGACGGCGCCGTCAACGGGATCGCCGCCCAGACCGGCGAGGCGGGCGGCCTCCTGCGCAGCGTGCAGTCGGGCCGCATCCAGCGCTACGCGCTGCTCCTGTTCGCCGCGGTCGGGGTGCTGAGCCTCGGCCTCTACGTATTCAACTGACCGGAGGAACGGGTCAATGAACTGGTTCGACTCGTGGGCGTTGACCCTGGCGGTCTTCATCCCGCTCGTAGGGATGGCCGTGGTGCTCTTCATCCCGCGCGACGAGGAGACCGCGCTGAAGACGACGGCATTGGTGGCCACGGCCGCGTCGCTCGCCGTGGGGATCGCCATCCTGTTCCGCTTCGACTACGACAAGTCGGGGCTCCAGATGCTGGTCGACAAGCCGTGGATCGACGTGATCCACAGCCGGTACCACGTCGGGATCGACGGGATCTCCCTCCCGCTGCTGCTGATGACCATGGTCATCACCGTCGGGTGCGTCGTCTACTCCTGGAACCACTTCCCCCACCCGCACAACCCGAAGGCGTTCCTGGCCCTCACCCTCCTGTTGGAGACGGGCATGCTCGGCACCTTCGTGGCCCAGGACCTCATCCTGTTCTTCATCTTCTTCGAGGTCGTCCTGCTCCCGATGTACTTCATGATCGCGGTCTGGGGCGGACCGCGCCGTGAGTACGCGTCGCTCAAGTTCTTCCTGTTCACCCTCTTCGGCTCCGCGCTGATGCTGCTCAGCTTCCTGGCCCTCTACTGGAAGCTCGGGACCTTCGACATCGTGGCCCTCACCGAGCTGGGTGGCGGGGAGCTCGTCCGCTCCACCCAGATGCTGATCTTCGCCGGGATGTTCGTCGGCTTCGCGATCAAGGTGCCGATGTTCCCGTTCCACACCTGGCTCCCCGACGCCCACACCGAGGCCCCCACCGTCGGTTCGGTGCTGCTGGCCGCGGTGCTCCTGAAGCTCGGCACCTACGGCTTCGTGCGCATCGCCCTGCCGATCCTCCCCGACGCGGCCCGCGAGTGGGCGCCGTGGATCGGCCTGCTGGCGGTGATCGGGATCATCTACGGCGCGCTCGGGTGCCTGGCTCAGCACGACATGAAGCGCCTGATCGCCTTCTCGTCGGTGGCGCACATGGGCTTCGTGATGCTGGGCATCGCCACGCTCACCACCTTCGGCATCAACGCCGCCATCTTCGGCATGGTGGCCCACGGCCTCATCACGGGGATGCTGTTCTTCGTCGCCGGCTCGATCCAGGAGCGCTACGAGACCCGTGAGATGAGCCGTCTCGGCGGCCTCCTCACCCAGGCGCCCCGCCTGGGCTGGATCTTCGGCTTCCTGTGCATGGCGTCGCTCGGCCTCCCGGGTCTGGCCGGCTTCTGGGGAGAGTTCCCGGCCATCCTGTCGTCGTACAACCCGGCCGCCGGCGTCTCCGAGGTCACGTTCCGGGCCTACATGGTCGTTGCCGCCATCGGGACCGTCCTCGCCGCCGGCTACCTGCTGTGGATGCTCCAGCGGGTGGCGTTCGGCACCGTCAAGGACGAGTTCAAGGATCTCCACGTCCACGACGTCCACGTGCCCGAGTGGATCGCGTGGGTTCCGATGATCCTGCTGATCGTCGCCCTCGGCATCTACCCCAACCTCATCTTCCGGGTCACCGACGGTTCGGTCGGCCACGTGCTGCGGGCGTTCGGAGGCTGACCGGCGTGCACCCCTGCGGCGACGAGAGGCGCAACCCGTGAACCCCCCCATCGACTTCCACGCCCTGGCCCCGGAGATCGTCCTCGCGGCCACGCTGGTCGTGGTGCTCGTGGCCGATCTGCTCCTCCCCGACCGGGAGCGCTGGCAGACGTCGCGGCTCGCCACCATCGGCGTCCTGGCCGCGTTCGTGCCCGTCATCACCCTCGCCGTCGACGGCGCCGACCGGTCGATGTTCGGCGGCGCCTACGTCGTCGACAACTACGCCCTGGCGTTCAAGGGCTTCTTCATCCTCGTCGCCTACGTGGTGCTGCTGATGTCGGTCGACTACATCAGCGAGGGCGACTACTACCAGGGCGAGTTCTACTTCGTGCTGCTCACCTCGGTGCTCGGCATGTCGGTGATGGGGTCGGCTCGCGACCTCGTATCGATCTTCATCGCGCTCGAGACGATCACGATGCCCACCTTCGTTCTCGCCGGGTGGCGCAAGCACGACACGAGATCGAACGAGGCCGCGATCAAGTACCTGATCATCGGCGTGCTCTCCTCGGCGTTGATGCTCTACGGGATGTCGCTCGTCTACGGGATGTCGGGGTCCACGCTGCTCACCGACATCGGGGCGTTCGTGGCCAAGGGCGGCACGCCGCCCCTGATGATCGTGGCCATGTTCCTCACCATCGCCGGGTTCGCGTTCAAGGTCTCGGCGGTGCCGTTCCACTTCTGGGTCCCCGACACCTACGAGGGTGCGCCCACGCCCGTCACCGCGTTCCTCTCGGTGGCGTCCAAGGCGGGTGGTTTCGCGGCCCTCGTCTCGATCGTCTTCGTGGGCTTCTACCCCGACAAGGGCGCCTGGCAGCCCACGCTCTGGGTGCTGGCCGCCGCTTCGATGACCCTCGGCAACCTCACCGCGCTGCGCCAGACGAACATCGTGCGGATGCTGGCCTACTCCTCCATCGCGCAGGGCGGGTTCATCCTCGTGCCGCTGGCCGTGGCGGGCGAGAGCGCCTCGGCGGCCAACTCGGCGCGCGAGGCCGTCATCATCTACCTGCTGATCTACGGCGCCATGAACCTCGGCGCCTTCGCCGTGGTGATGGCCCTGGCCCGCCGGACCCGGTCGGGGGAGATCTCCTCCTACGCGGGGCTGATGCAGTACTCGCCGGGCCTGGCGCTGGTCATGTCGGCGTTCATGTTCTCGCTGGCGGGCGTCCCTCCGCTGGCCGGTTGGTTCGCCAAGTTCGTGATGTTCCGGGCCGTCATCGACGCCGCCACCCCGGCCGCGGTCACGCTCGGTGTGATCGCTGCCGTCAACTCGGTGATCGCGTTCTTCTACTACGTGGGTGTGGTCCGCCAGATGTGGCTCCAGCCCGCGCCCGAGGGCACCGAGGACCGTCCGGTGCGGATCCCCATGGCCCTGAGCAGCGCGCTGGCGATCACGACCGTCGTGGTCGTGGTGGTGGGTGTCTACCCACAGGTCTTCGCCAAGATCGGCGAGCTCGCCCGCCTCGCCGGCTGACCCGGGTCTCCTCCTCCAGCCCCCCGACCCGCTCGGGTTGCGGGTGGCGGAGCGCGCCGCGCCGGGGCATCGAGCGATGGGACACTTCCGGTCGCATCCCGTCGGTTGGTGACCCAACGGTGGGAAGGAGGCACGTGTGAGCGGATCGTTGGGGGAGCGCATCGCCGCGGCGATCGGGCGTGACGGGCCGTGGCCGTTCAGCCGGTTCATGGAGGCGGCGCTCTACCACCCCGAGGGCGGCTTCTTCTCCCGCCCGGGCGGGGGTGCCGGCCGTGCCGGGGCCGACTTCGTCACCAGCCCCGAGGTCGGCCCGCTCTTCGGGGCCCTGGTCGCCCGGGCCCTCGACGGGTTCTGGGCGCGGCTCGGCGCTCCCGACCCGTTCGTGGTCGTGGAGGCCGGGGCCGGTACGGGACGCCTGGCCCGGGAGGTGCTGCGGGCCCGACCCCGCTGCGGGCCCGCGCTCCGCTACGTGCTGGTGGAGCGCTCGGTCGCCCTACGGGCCGCCCAGGCCGAGCTCCTCGATCTCGAACCACCGGAGATCGCCGGGGGTCCGGTGGAGCCGGGAGAGCCCGGTGAGGACGCGGAACCGGTCCCCGGGTGCGGCCCGATCCTCACGTCGCTCGACTCGCTCCCCGGGACCGGCGCGGTGGACGGCGTGATCCTCGCCAACGAGCTCCTCGACAACCTGCCCTTCGACCTGCTCGAGCGAACGACGGACGGCGGATGGGCCGAGGTACGGGTCGGCTCCGGGTCGACGGCCGGTCGCGGGTCCGGCCACTCCGAAGACTCGCCGGGCCGGCCGGACCCGAGCAGACCCCACCGAGGCGACCTGCGCGAGGTGCTCGTGCCGGCGTCGCCGGACCTCGTGGCGGCGGCCGACGAGCTGGTTGCCGGTCACCGGGTTCCGGCCGGCGCCCGGATCGCGGTGCCGCGAGGTGTCGACGCCTGGATCGCGGCGGCCGCCTCCGCGCTGCGTCGGGGATGGGTCGTCCTCGTCGACTACGGAGCGCCGCTCGCCGAACTGCTGGACCGGGGTCCGGGGGGCTGGCTGCGCACCTACGCGGGACACCGGCGGGGCGGCCACCCGCTGGAGCGCCCCGGCGAGCAGGACATCACCGCCGACGTCGCCACCGAGGCCGTGCAGCGGGCCGCACATCGGGCCGGGCTGACCCTAGAGTCCGACACCACCCAGGCCGCCTGGCTCGCCGGTCTCGGCATCGACGACCTGGTCGCCGAGGGCCGGGTGACCTGGGAGGAGGGGGCCGCCCGTCCGGATCTCGAAGCCCTCGCGGGCCGCAGCCGGGTCAACGAGGCCGCGGCCCTCACCGATCCGTCCGGTCTCGGCGCCCACCGGGTCTGGGTCCTCGGACGCCGGCCCTCGCGCTGAGCCGTGGGCCACGGCCGACGGGGTTCGGACCCGGGTCGCGTCGCCGTCGGGCCGCCCGGCCGGCCGGCGCCGTACCGGCGATAGCCTGAGGATCGCCGTCCACCTGCCGTCGCCGACTCGCGGTACCGATCCGCGGCACCGGCCTACGGCGGGGCGCCGGCCCACGGCGAGCCCACGACGACGAGGGGGAGAAGGATGTCGGACGCGACCATCGAGGCGCTGCTGGCCGAGGGACGCACGTTCCCGCCGCCCGAGGCCTTCGCCGCGGCGGCCCTCACCTCCGGCTCCGAGCTCTACGACCGGGCCGACGCCGACCCGGAGGGCTTCTGGGCCGAGCAGGCGGCCGACCTGCTCGACTGGATCGAGCCGTGGGAGGCCGTCCTCGACTGGGACCGGCCCTACGCCAAGTGGTTTGCCGGCGGGAAGCTCAACGTGTCGGCCAACTGCCTCGACCGGCACGTCGAGGCCGGCCACGGTGACCAGGTCGCGTTCCACTGGGAGGGCGAGGGCGGAGACACCCGCACCGTCACCTACCGGGAGCTGCTCGACGAGACGGCCCGGTTCGCGAACGTGCTCAAGAGTCTCGGCGTGGCCAAGGGAGACCGGGTGGCCATCTACATGGGCATGGTCCCCGAGATCGCGGTGGCGATGCTCGCCTGCGCCCGCATCGGCGCCCCCCACTCGGTGGTGTTCGGCGGCTTCTCCTCCGACTCGCTGCGCGACCGCATCAACGACGCCGAAGCCACCGTCCTCGTCACCGCCGACGGCGCCTGGCGCCGGGGCAGCGTGGTGCCGCTCAAGGAGATCGCCGACGAGGCCCTCGCCGCTACGCCGTCGATCCGTCACGTCGTGGTGCTGCGCCGCACCGGTCACGAGGTCCCCATGGCCGAGGGGCGCGACCAGTGGTGGCACGACCTGACCGAAGCCCAGCCGGCCGAGTGCCCCCCCGAGCCGATGGACGCCGAGGACCTCCTCTACATCCTCTACACCAGCGGCACCACCGGGAAGCCCAAGGGCATCATGCACACCACCGGCGGCTACCTCACGCAGGTGTGCTTCACCCACAAGTACGTCTTCGACCTGAAGCCCGACACCGACGTGTTCTGGTGCACGGCCGACGTCGGCTGGGTCACGGGCCACTCCTACATCGTCTACGGGCCGCTCGCGAACCGCACGACCAGCGTGATGTACGAGGGCACCCCCGACTACCCCGACAAGGACCGCTTCTGGGCCATCGTCGAGCGCTACGGAGTGACGATCCTCTACACCGCCCCCACCGCCATCCGTACCTTCATGAAGTGGGGAACCGAGTACCCGGCCCGGCACGACCTGTCGTCGCTGCGCCTCATCGGCACGGTCGGAGAGCCCATCAACCCCGAGGCCTGGGTCTGGTACTGGGAGTACATCGGGGGCGAGCGCTGCCCGGTGGTAGACACCTGGTGGCAGACCGAGACCGGCGCCATCATGGTCAGCCCGCTGCCCGGCGCCACCACCCTCAAGCCCGGCAGCGCCACCTTCCCCCTACCGGGCATCGGCGCCGACATCGTCAACGACGACGGCGACCGCGTGCCCGTTCCCGGCGGGGGGTATCTGGTCCTCACCCGGCCGTTCCCCTCGATGCTGCGCGGCATCTGGGGTGACGCGCAGCGCTACGTCGACACCTACTGGAGCCGGTTCGACGGCCTCTACTTCGCCGGCGACGGCGCCAAGCGCGACGACGACGGCTACTTCTGGCTCCTCGGACGGGTCGACGACATCATGCTCGTGTCCGGCCACAACATCTCCACCACCGAGGTCGAGTCGGCCCTCGTCGACCACCCGTCGGTGGCCGAGGCGGCGGTGGTCGGCAAGACCGACCCGGTGAGCGGGCAGTCGATCAGCGCGTTCGTGATCCTGCGCGCCGGTTCCGAGCCGGGTGACGACCTGGCCCGTGAGCTGCGCGACCACGTCGGGAGCGTGATCGGCCCCATCGCCAAGCCCAAGACGCTCCTGTTCACCGACGACCTGCCCAAGACCCGCTCCGGCAAGATCATGCGCCGCCTGCTCCGCAACGTCGCCGAGGACGAGACCCTGGGTGACACCACCACCCTCGCCGACCCGAACGTGGTCGAGGGGATCAAGGCCAAGTACCTGGCCGGGGCGCCGGCCGACGAAGGGTGACGGCCCGCCCCGAACCGGCCGGCGACCGTTGACGGCGGGCGCCGATCCCGGTCGCGGCCTCCGGGCCGGCGTGCCGAGCTGGACCTGGCGGGCCGGTCCCCGCTCGCCCGGTCCGTCGGTGGTGGTCGACCTCGACGGCGTCCTCTCCGACGCCGCCCGGCGCCAGCACTACCTCGAGAAGCCCCGCGCCGACTGGAAGGCGTTCTTCGACGCCTGTGGCGACGACGAGGTGATCGACGAGGTCCGCGTCCTGCTCGAGTTGCTCGACCCGGCGTTGGCCGTGGTCCTCCTGACCGCCCGTCCCGAGCGGGTCCACCCGCTCACCGAGGCGTGGCTGCGCCGCTACGAGATCCGTTGGGATCTCCTCGTCATGCGTCCCGGTGGCAGCTACGTGAGCAGCCCGACCTACAAGGCCGCCGCGCTCGAGGGCCTCCTGGCCCATGGGTTCGAGGTGCGGCTCGGCATCGAGGACGATCCCCGCAACGTGGCGATGTTCAAGGAGCGGGGGATCCCCTGCCTCTACCACCACTCCGGCTACTACGACTGACCGCCAAGGGTGAGGCGGCTACGAGCCGGGCCCCGGCAACGCCTACCATCCGGGAACGAAGTGCCGCGCCGCGGCGTTTCACAGGGCACGCTCCCGGTATCCCGAGCTCCCGGCGCCCCGCTGCGGGCGACCGTGGCCCCCGACCTCGATGGTGGTCCCCCATGATGAAGAACACCTTCAAGACGGCCGTGCTACTGGCCGCGCTGGGCGCCCTCTTCATGGGCATCGGCGCCTTCTGGGGCCAGGGCGGCCTGGTGATCGGCCTGGTGCTCGGCCTGCTGTTCGTGGGCGGCTCCTACTGGTTCAGCGACAAGATCGCCGTGAAGGCGGCCGGCGCCCAGGCGGTCACCGAGGCCGAGGCTCCGCAGCTATACGCGATCGTGCGCGACCTCACCACCCGGGCCGGCATGCCCATGCCGAAGCTCTACATCGCGCCCGCCGCCCAGCCCAACGCCTTCGCCACCGGGCGCAACGAGAACCACGCCGCGGTGGCCGTGACCCAGGGCCTCCTCCAGGTGGTGACCGAGGACGAGCTGCGCGGCGTGCTGGCGCACGAGATCTCGCACGTCCGCAACCGCGACATCCTCATCGGTTCCGTGGCCGCGGCGGTGGCCATGGGCATCACCTTCGCGGCCCGGATGGCCATGTGGGGAGCGATCTTCACCGGAGGTGGGGGTCGCGACCGTGACGGTGGGAACGTCTTCGGGTTGCTCGCCATGATGATCCTGGCCCCGATCGCCGCCGCGATGCTTCAGATGGCCCTGTCGCGGTCGCGCGAGTACGAGGCCGACCGGTCGGGGGCCGAGCTGATCGGCACCGGCGAACCGCTCGCCGGCGCTCTCCTCAAGATCGAGGCCTACGCCAAGCAGGTTCCGATGGACGTCGACCCGGCCCAGGCCACCGCGTACATCATCAACCCGTTCACCGGTCGCAAGGTGAGCTTCGCCAACCTCTTCATGTCGCACCCGCCCACCGCCGACCGCGTGGCGCGACTGCGGGCGATGCACGGCTCGACCTCGGTCTGACGGTCGTCCCGGCCCCGCGGGGCGTGCCGGGCCGGTGACCACCGCCGGTACGATGCCGCCCATGGGCCGGTCCCTGCGGTCCGGGTGGAGCCCGGCCAGCCCCGAAGCCGCCGCCGACGCGATCGAGCGCGCGTGACGGACACCGACGGTCGGACCGGCGGTCCGGAGGCCGAACCGGCGCCCGGCCCGTCGGCAGGAACTGCCGAGGAGCCCGCGTCGCTGCGATCGTCGGCCATGGCCGGCGTGCGGTGGAGCCTCGTGGCCAACGTCGGCAAGCAGGTGCTGCGGATGGGGTTCTTCCTCGCCCTGGCACGGATCATCGGCCCGCACGACTTCGGGATCGCCGGCCAGGCGTCCGTCTACATCGCCTTCACGGCCCTGCTCGATCCCGCCGGCCTGGGGTCGGCCTTCGTGCAGCGGGCCAAGCTCCACGAGCGCGACTACGCATCGATGTGCGTCCTGACCGGCATCTTCGCCACCGGCCTGATCGCGGTGACCCTCGTGGGGGCGCCCTTCGCGGCCTCGTTCCTCCACACGCCCGAGCTGGCCGACCTCCTCCGCGTCCTCACCATCTCGGTGGCCGTCCAGGCGCTCTACGTCGGCCCCGCGTCGCGGCTCATGCGGAACCTCCGCTTCGGCGCGCTCGCGGCCGCCGACCTGACCGCGGGGCTGGTCTCGACCGGCGTCGGCCTCGCGGCGGCGGCGCTGGGCGCCTCGTACTGGAGCCTCGTCTACAACCAGCTCGCCCTCGACGTGACCTTCCTGGCCGTGGTGGCCGGCGCCGCCGGGCGCCCCCAGGTGCGCGCGTCGGTCGAGCGGATGCGCGACCAGTGGCACTACAGCTCCCGGATCGTCGCCTTCCAGGTCGTCAACTACGCGTACCGCAACGCCGACAACGTGACGGTCCAGCGGGTGGTCGGCTCGTCGGCCCTGGGCTTCTACTCCCTGTCCTACCGGGTCATCCTCTTCCCGCTCCAGAACCTGGGGATGGTGGTGAACCGGGTCGCCTTCCCCGTGTACTCGCGGATCCAGCACGACCGGCCGCGCATCGGCCGGCAGTACATCGTCGCCACCCGCCTGCTCGCCGGCCTGGCGTTCCCGCTGATGACCCTCCTGTTCGTCGGCGCACCTCTCGGGGTCGGGGTCGTGTTCGGGCCGGAGTGGAAGCCGGCCGTCGTCCCGATGCAGATCCTCGCCGTCGCCGGTCTGCCGTCGGCGGTCAACACCCTCTCCGGCCCGGCGATGATGGCCTGCGGACGGGCCGATTGGCTGTTCCGCCTGGGCGTGCTGTCCGCGGTATCCAACGTCGTCGCCTTCGTCGTCGGCGTGCAGTGGGGGATCCAGGGGGTGGCGGCCGGATACCTGATCGTGGCGGCCCTGACCGCTCCCCTGATCGCGGGCCTGGTCGGCCGGTTGGTGCACTTCCGTCTCACCGACTACGGGCGGGCGCTCGTTCCGGCGCTCGGGTCGTCGATCGCCATGGGTGCGGTGTGGGTGGCGGTGGAGCACCTGGCCGGGTCGCTCGGAGGGATTGCCCGGCTGGTCGTCGCGTCGGCGTCGGCGGCGGCGGCCTACCTGTTGGTGATGTGGCGGGTCTGGCCGGGCGAGGCCCGTGAGGTCCGCTCGTTGGTGGCCGAGGCGGCGGGCCGCGGGAGCCGGTCGCCCGAGCCGGCGGGCCGCGCCTGACGTCGAGGGCGGTGGGAACCGGCCCCGGGACTCAGTCGCGGAAGTTCGTGAACTGGAGCGGGACGCCGAAGTCGTGGTCCCGCATGGCGGCGATGGCGGCCTGGAGGTCGTCTCGCTTCTTGCCCGTCACCCGGAGCTGGTCGCCCTGAACCTGGTGGGACACGCCCTTGAGGCCCAGACCCTTGATGAACTTCCCGATCTCACGGGCCTTGTCGGAGTCGATGCCCACGTTCAGCGCGGCGGTCTGGCGGACCGTGCCCTTGGCCGCCTCCTCGACACCTCCGTAGCTGAGGGCCTTGAGCGACACCTTGCGCCGGACGAGCTTCTCCTCGAGCACCTGGCGCAGGGCGTCGAGCCGCCCCTCGCTGTCGCTGTGCATCTCGATCGCCTTCTCGCTCAGCTCCAGGGTGCTGCCCGTTCCCTTGAAGTCGTAGCGGTTGGCGACCTCGCGACCGGCCTGGTCGACCGCGTTGCGGACCTCCTGGAAGTCGACCTCGGAGACGACGTCGAAGCTGGGCATGGCGGGTTCGGCCTCCGGGGCGTTCGAGGGGTGGCTGCTACTCTACGTCGCCCCGGGGGTCGGTACCCGAGTGGCCAAAGGGGGCAGTCTGTAAAACTGCTGCGCAAGCTACGTTGGTTCGAATCCAACCCGGCCCACACCCCGCGGACGTGTCCGCGTCCGCACCCCGCGCCCGGCGCCCGGCCGGGCGCGTTCCGCGTGCCGGACCTTCGTGGTCAGAGCATGAGCTGGAGCTCCACCACGTCGAGCCACTGCCCGTACTTGCGCCCGACCTCCCGTTCCATCCCGACCCGCTCGAAACCGCACCGTTCGTGCAGGGCGATCGACGGGGCGTTGCTCCCGACCACCCGGGCGATGATGCAGTGGTAGCCGTAGCCGCGGGCGAGCCCGACCAGCTCACGGAGCAGGGCCCGCCCGACGCCGCGGTTCCGGTGCGCCTCGTGCACGTAGACGGACACCTCGACGGTGGTCGCGTACCCCGGTCGCTCGCGGAAGGGTGAGAGCGAACCGAAGCCGACCACGGGGGCCCCGGATCCGGTGGCTCCGCCGTCCGCCTCGGCGACGACCGCGGGATGACCGCCCGAGTGCGCGTCGATCCATCCGACCTGGTCGTCGAGGGTGCGGGGGGTCAGGTCGAAGGTGTTGAACCCCTCCACCTCGGCGTTGTAGATGGCTCGGATGGCCTCGGCGTCGGCCCGCCGGGCGGCTCGGACGGCTACGGACATGGTTGCGCACGGTACCCGCCCGGCCCGACGGCGGTGCGCGGCCCGCTGCTAACCTGACCCGGCTGCCCCCTTAGCTCAGTTGGCAGAGCACTTCCATGGTAAGGAAGGGGTCTACGGTTCAAGTCCGTAAGGGGGCTCGGGGGAACCCGGGGGCCGATCCCGGGTTCCGGGCCTGCCCGCCCCCGGGCAGGACGCGGCGGTGTAGCTCAGTTGGCAGAGCACGCGGCTCATAATCGCGGCGTCGCGGGTTCGAGTCCCGCCACCGCCACCGACCCCGAGCTCCAGTGAACCCATCCAGCACCGGCGTGGACCGGCCCGGCCGCTCCGGGCGCCGGGTCGCACCGGCCGACCGACGACCTTCGATCACGAGCCGACGAGAGCCGGTGCGAGACCGGCGAGGAGAGCGAGGTACCGCCCATGGCCAAGGAGAAGTTCGAGCGGAGTAAGCCGCATTTGAATGTCGGGACCATGGGTCATATTGATCATGGGAAGACGACGTTGACGGCGGCGATCACTCGGGTGTTGGCGGAGCGGAACCCGAA
>Ga0226835_1000615_pt1 | contig 33223 bp, 20 predicted proteins | sample LAC_MetaG_1_FD_163627 | JGI IMG/M metagenome (GOLD analysis project Ga0226835, IMG submission 163627) | Anaerobic ammonium oxidizing microbial communities from anammox membrane bioreactor (MBR) in UC Berkley, California, United States -... | ecosystem: Engineered > Bioreactor > Anaerobic >...
ACACTGGTAAACACCGTGCGACTATCCCTGGTAAACATCGTCCGATCATCCCTGGTAAACATCGGGCGACTATCTCTGGTAAAGTCTACCCCGGTCAGTGACACACGAATTTTCATTTTCGTAGGGGCAGCGTCCTCAGACCTGACCTGGGGATTGGTCCGATAAGCCATCCACGAACCCCCAAAGGGGGCAAGATAGGTGCACGAACCCCCGAAGGGGGCAAGTTACACGAATTTTCGTTTCCGTAGGGGCAGTGTCCTCAGACCTGCCCTGGAGATTGTACCGATAAGCCATCCACGAATAGGTACACGAATACACGAATTTTTGTTTTCGTAGGGGCAGCGTCTTCAGACATACCATCTGGCTGATGGCTCATGGCTCATGGCTGGTGGCTAGGGGATTCGTGAATTCGTGAATTCGTGCCTCTATTCGTGGATGGTTAACTGCCTGAACCGAGGTAGGTTAGCTCATGGCTGATGGATGATGGCGAAAAGGGGAAAGCTCAAAGCTTAAAGCGGAAAGTTGATAGCTCATGGCTCATGGCTCATGGCTGATGGCTGGGGGATTCGTGAATTCGTGTCCTAATTCGTGGACGGCTACTGTCTGAACGGGAGTGGGTTAGCTCATGGCTGATGGGAGTTTGCTCAATGCTCCCAGGGATTGGTAATCCACGAACCCCCGAAGGGGGCAAGTTACACGAATTTTTGTTTTCGTAGGGGCAGCGTCCCTAGACCTGCCCTGAAGATTGTCCCTGCCCCTGGGATCTTTTGCTAAACTCCCCCCATGACCTACATCCTGTAAATCCTGATAATAATTCTGAATGATCATCAATTTTCAATCGCAAGATTCTTTACAAAGTATACTCAATCCATAATCCTGTAAATCCCAGTTCAGATTTTTAGTCAACGTTTTTTAGGACTATTCACTCTTTGCAGAGGACTTGCTGGCAGAAGTTGGTGTGAATTCAGGTTGGTTCGCGGGGGTTATGAGATGGGGGGACTCATTCTTTTCAATTTCCAAATTAACGTTGAAAGCCGATTGTAAAGGCGAAGTTAATTTCATTTTTAATAGAACAAATTATAATTATTAAGTTCAACTCAAAGTTTTTTATTTAAACCTGTTTTTCCATTCGGGTTGTTTTTAATCACTTTTTTACTATAATAAAATACACAAGGGGTCAACTCATTTATGTTCTTTATAAGTTTCCAAAGCAGCAAAAATTTTTCTTTAAGAGTGGGTCAGTATGGCTAAAATTTATCCTGAACGTTTACCTCAATCAATTACCGAAGACCTAGGCCGCCGTGCTGAAATTTATTTTTACAATCGATTAAAAGACTTACCCGAAAAATATCGAGTATTTTACAGCGTTCATTGGCTCGGGCATAAACCATATACTGGCATCAATGAAGGTGAAGCTGATTTTGTTATTGCTCATCCTGATAAAGGAGTTTTAGTACTGGAAGTTAAGGGGGGTGGAATTTCCTATAATGCTGAGGAAGGGAAATGGTATAGCCAAAGTATAGGTGGGAGTATATTCGAAATTAACGACCCAACTCTGCAAGCCAGCAGAAACCACTACGAATTAAAAAGGAGACTAGAAACACTGCCTGGGTGGCCATATGATGAATTTAATATCAACTATGCTATCTGTTTCCCTGATAGTTTTAAGAAGCCCGGATTCTTTTATAAAATTGATTTACCCAATGAACTGATAATTGACCATGAAGATCTTGACGATATAACAAACACAATAGAAAATTTGTTTTCCTATTGTTTTGGTACGCACATGCGTAAGGGAGCTCCAGGAATTAAGCGCATGCAAATGATCGAAGGGTTGTTGGCAAATTCCTTTGAGATTCTATCTCCCTTAGGTGTGGAATTAGAATATGAGGATCAAAAATTAATCGAATTAACCGAGCAACAATTTCGAGCTCTCTCCTTATTAGGAGATCGAAAACGAGCTGCTATCTCCGGTTGTGCTGGTTCCGGAAAAACTATGCTGGCAGCCAAAAAAGCAAAACAATTTGCAGATCTGGGTATGTCCGTTTTGTTGGTCTGTTACAATATTGCTTTAGCGCAGGATTTAAGCAGAAAACTGCCAAAGGTAGAAGTTTTTAATTTTCATGAATTATGTAAAACTGCTGCCCGACAAACTGGATTTTCTCTTCGTCATTTTTCTAACCAAAATGAGTTTTATGATCAATATTTACCCGAGGTTTTATTAGATTCAGCGGAAAAAATGGGCCGTATATACGATGCTATCATTATTGACGAAGGTCAAGACTTTAAAGAAAATTACTGGATAGGACTTGAAGCATTGTTAAAGGAAGGCGGGTATCTGTATATTTTTTTCGACAATAATCAAAATCTATATGGTGGATTTGAAAATTTCAGCGGACTAATTACCGAATCTTCTTTTCAGCTAAATCAAAACTGTCGCAATACTAAAGCAATCCATGATTTAGTGGCAAAATTCCACAATAAACCTGAAAGCTTGGAATGTTACAGTCCCCTTGGGCGTGAACCACAGCGTCTTACCTATAATGGGGAGGAAGATATGCAGCGTCAGCTACAAAAAATAATCCATCGCTTAGTTATTGAGGACCACATTGACCCTGAAGATATCGTTATACTAACTCCACGTGGTGAAGCGAAAACACAACTTAAGAGCGGTTTAAAGTTGGGCAATTTTATTCTTACTGATCAATACCCGACCCATCCTTCTAAAATTCAAGCAACTAGCATTTTTAAGTTCAAAGGTTTGGAACGCAAAGTTGTCATTATCACTGAAATCGATACTCGAACTAACTTTAATCGGGATATGGTAATGTATGTGGGTTGTTCACGAGCTCGAACAGAATTAATAATTTTTGCAGATCAAAATGCTCCAACAGAAATTATTGAACCTGTCATTCCTGAAACTTGAAGGACAGAAAAAATTATGAAATATCGAGATTTACTCCAATTTGAAGCAATAACAGAAGTTGTTCAACTGGTGTCTGCCAATCAAAAAGAAACTGCTGCTCAACTAGTGAAAAGTTATGTTATTTCGGACCGTATGGCAGATGTAATTTTGCACCGAATCAGTCCAGCTCTTCAACTTTGCAATTCGGAAAGTAGCCGAGGATTATTCATTGTTGGAAATTATGGAACTGGTAAATCACATTTGATGTCGGTCATTAGTGCAGTGGCTGAGCATGCTGATTTGTTGAAACTTATTAGTTATTCTTCTATTCAAAATGAATTAAAAACTATTGCAGGCAAATTTAAAATCTCGCGCCAGGAAACAAGTGCAATCGATGTTTCACTTAGAGACATTGTTTTTTCAAATCTTGAGCGTGATTTGCTAATCATGGGTGTCGACTTCCATTTTCCTGATAGCCAACAAGCAGTCAGCAACAAAATTGTTCTGGCGGATATGATGTTAGCTTTCAAAAAGGTCTACCCAGATCAAGGTCTTTTAATAGTACTAGATGAGTTGCTGGATTTTCTAAGGGCTAAAAAAGAAAGAGATATTATCAATGACCTTAACTTTTTGCGTGAAATTGGGGAAGCTTGTCAAAAACAACCTATCCGCTTCATGGCAGGTATCCAGGAAGCGCTATTTGACAATCCTCGTTTTCAGTTCGTAGCTGATTCAATCCAACGAGTAAAAAGCCGTTTCGATCAAGCCAGTATTATTAGAGAAGACATTGCTTATGTAGTTTCTCGTCGTTTGTTAACTAAAACTAAACAACAAAAAGAGTTCATTCGAAAGCACCTTGAAAAATTTACCCCTTTATATGTAGAAATGGCAGAACGTCTCGATGACTTCACAGAAATGTTCCCAGTTCATCCCGCTTATATTGAAGTGTTTGAGCAAGTTACAATTGGCGAAAGAAGAGAGCTTCTCAAAGCACTTAGTCAGGAGATGCAAAAACTACTTAACCAAGATCTTCCTCAAGAGTATCCAGGTTTGATCACTTACGATTCTTATTGGCAGATGATCAGCCAAGATTCAGCTTTTCGAGCAATGCCCGATGTTCGTAATGTGGCGGAAAAAGCGAAAGTTTTATCCGAAAAAGTCAGCCGAGCTCCAGAAACCAGCGCTTATCGTTCGGCAGCTCTAAAGATTATCGATGGCTTAGCTCTACACCGATTAACCGTTTCAGATATCTATGCTCCAATAGGCATCACCCCGATAGAACTACGCGATCGTTTGTGTATACACCTTGATATTCCTGAACCAGATGCAGATTTTCTCCTAAGCACAATTGAAACTATATTGAAATCTATTTCCACAGCAGTTAATGGACAATTTATTTCTCATAACAGAGAAAATGATCAGTATTATCTGGATTTGAAAAAAGATATTGATTACGAGGCCCTTATTCAGCAGAAAGCCGATGCTTTGGATCCATCCAAAATTGATCATTATTATTTTAAATTGCTTCTTAACGCACTCGAAATTAAAGAGTCCAGCTACGTACCTGGTTTCCGTATTTACGAAAGTGAATTGCCCTGGCCCGGGCATGGGGTCACCCGCCGGGGATATATCTTCCTGGGTGGTTCAAATGAACGCTCGACAGCTCACCCTGAAAGAGATTTCTATATTCATTTTCGGGGAATTTATGGCAATGGTCATGCCGAATTAGACCCAAAAGTTGATGAAGTCTATTTTGAACTGCGCAAAGATGAAAGTGCATTTCTTGAAATGCTTAAATTTTCTGCTGGAGCAGCTGAAATGAGCGCCATCTCTGCTGGTAGTAATAAAGACCAGTATGATCTCAAGATAAGACAAACTAACGGCCAATTAGCCCAATGGTTGCGTGATAATTTTGTTCGCTGTTTTATACTTAAACATATAAATCAAGAATATACGATTCCCGAAATAATTGCTAAAACTAATTTAAATATCCATAATTTAACGTTTCGCGATCAGGTCTACCGCTTAAGTGCTGCCATTTTACAAGAAGCTTTTGCCCTGAAATTCCCTCAATATCCTGTGTTTCAAGGAGTAGAGATTACAAAATCTACGCTGAGAAGTGCTGCAGAAGCAGCCATCAAATCCATTGGTGGTGGTGCAAGTCTAAAAATAGGCCAAATTATTTTGGAAGGTTTGGAGCTTAGCACTTTTTCGGATAATCGTATGAAATGGACAGTAAATACTAGTCGCTATGCCCGTTATTTTATAGATTTAATCGAATCCCTTGAACCAGGAAAAGTGATAAAACATTCTGACCTTTTGGTGGGTGAGCCGGATGCCGAACGAGACGTTCAATTCCAATTGGAACCTGAATTACTTCTGGTTGTATTAATAGCTTTATTACGGCAGGGTAATCTCGCCATTTCGATACAAACGTTTCAAATTTCTGAAGATGACCTTTCCGATAATTTTCGCTTTAATTTTGACCAATTATTGCGCTTTACCTCAATCAGTAAACCAAAAAATATACCTGAACAGGCATTAAAAGAATTGCTCACTCAATTCAACTTGGATCCTGATGCTACACAAGATAAAAACACTCTATCAAAAGAGATTGATCGATTACAAGACAACATTCAAACTGAACTTAATCAAGTGGTTAGAATGTTAGAAAACTTGCGAGAAGGTCCTAAATTTTGGCAAGAAATGATTCTTCCGGAAGAAGAACAACATAATGCCCAACAAAAATTACAGGAGTACCGGCAATTTCTTAGCAACCTGCAAGCATATAAATCTGTTGCTCGCATGGCTAACTTGAGTTACAGAGTGATAGAAATTCGATCAACGATTAAAACACGTGAGATTATCCAAGACATTCAAAATATCTTTAATACTCTAAACAACTTACGCCTCTTATGGGATTACCTGATGATGGCTCAGCCCATCTTACCTATTAACGATCCCTGGCAAACAGAATTAAATGACGCAAAAAGTTATGTGATCGCCACTTTAGGAGATGCCCAAAAACGCAATAATCCAAATATTACTGGGCAATTACGCGGCCGTTTGGAAAATGTGAAGGATAGCTATATTGATCGCTATATGGAGATTCACAATTCCCAGCGTTTAAACCGCGATCAAGACAACCGAAAGAAGGAATTAGTTTCCGATCCACGTTGGACACGTTTACGCGCACTCAGTAAATTAAGCATTTTACCGTCCGAACAACTGGATGAAGTCCAAGCCAGTTTGCAAAACCTGACCACCTGCCCAAATTTGCAGCGCAACCAATTACAAGCATTCGCCTATTGCCGGGCATGCAATTTCCAACCTACAAACCAACATTCCATTAATGAAAATGCCAGCCAAGCATTACAAACAATCCAGAACAATTTTGAGCAGCTTTTTACAAACTGGAGCAATGTTCTAATCGAAAATTTACAAACCGAAGAAGCTGCAAAACATCTTGACTGGGTTGAGCCTGCTGAAAGGGATGCCATACGTTTATTTTTGCGAAGTCAAAAACTACCGGAGCCCATAACCAATACTTTCATCAACGGAATTGAGAACACACTCCAGGGTTTGGAAGTTATCTTAATCGACGGTGCTGAATATTTATTGGCATTAACCGCCCAGGGTATGCCCTGTACACCGGATGAACTCGAACAACGTATTCGCAAATTTCTACAAAAACAACTGGTCGGGAAAGATCGTCAGAAAGTACGTATTCAAATCAATTGGTAAAGGAATTACGATGGCTTCTAAAAAAAACTTCATTCAGGAAAGTGCCTTCCCAGCTTATGACAGGCAGAAAGATCCACAGAAAAAAGCAAAAAAAGAGAGTAACCGCCAACGTTTAGCAGAAAAACTAAATGACCCTGAGTTTCGAAAAATTGAAGGTTTCCCCATCGGAACCGATGAAGCTATTTTAGCTTTATCCGACCCACCCTATTATACGGCCTGTCCAAACCCTTTCTTAGACGAAATCCTGGAGGAATGGCAGCAGGAAAGACGCGCGATTCGCAAGGAATTAGGATTGCCAGACGATGAAAATGTTCCTGAAAATCTTTACGTTTACCAGCGCGAACCCTTTGCAGCTGATGTTTCGGAAGGTAAAAACGACCCTATTTATAATGCTCATTCATACCATACCAAAGTCCCACATAAGGCAATCATGCGTTATATTCTACACTATACCGACCCGGGTGATATTGTTTTCGATGGCTTTTGCGGGACCGGGATGACCGGCGTGGCAGCCCAACTTTGTGGTGACAAAAAAGTGGTTGAAAGTCTGGGTTACCGTGTGGATAAAAAAGGGATTATTTACGATGGAGAAAAAGCTATATCTCGATTAGGTACCCGCAAAGCTGTTTTAAACGACCTTTCACCGGCTGCTACCTTTATTGCTTATAACTACAACACTCCAGTGGATGTACATGCATTTGAAAAAGAATCCAAACGTATCCTAAAAGAAGTCGAAGAAGAATACGGCTGGATGTATGAAACCTGGCACCCACATTGTGATGATCCCAACCGGGTGAAGGCAAAGATCAATTACACTGTCTGGTCAGATGTTTTTCGCTGTCCACAATGTGGAAAAGAGATGGTTTTTTGGGATGTTGCTGTAGATTTCAAAAAAAAACAAATTCTGAATACCTGGAATTGTCCCAGTTGTGATGTTTTATTATCAAAGAATCCTCCAAAAAAAAGCAACGCTCTTCGAGCAGAACATTCATTTGAAACATTTTTTGATAGCAAATTACAAGAAGTAGTAACTCAATCGCGCCAAGTTCTTGTATTGATTAATTATTCTAATAAAAGAATAAGATATAACAAAATCCCTGATCCTTTTGATAATAATATTATAATAAAAATTAATAATTATTTAAACCCATATTTTTTTCCTGTGAATAGGATGCCTATAGGAGGTGAAAGCAGAAGAAATGACAAGCTAGGGATAACTCATGTTCATCATTTTTATAATAAAAGAGTTTTGCTGTTTCTTTCATCTTTTTTTAATAAAACTAGAAATAGCGAATTTAAAAATATATGGGCGTCTTTCCTAAAAGCGAGTTTATCATATTCAACAAAGCTTGTTAAGGTAAGTATTCCTAGACTTCTTGATAAAGGAGGATTATTTTCATTTGGACTAGTAACTGGAACTCTTTATGTTCCTAGCTTAAATGGAGAAAGGGCGATAAATCAAGCAATTTCAGGAAAAATTAAAAAAATTCTTAAGAACCAATTACCAAATAAAAAAAAGTATGCAATTTTATCTACACAATCATCAACCCAATTAAAATGTCAACCAAACAAAATTGATTATATATTTATTGACCCCCCTTTTGGAAGCAACTTAATGTACTCTGAATTAAACTTTCTATGGGAAGCTTGGATTAATATTCTCACTAATTCAAATCCTGAAGCCATTATTAATAATGAACAAAATAAAAATTTATATTTATATCAAAAATTAATTAAAGAATGTCTTAAAGAATTTTATCGTATTATCAAGCCTGGAAGGTGGATAACTATTGAATTCCATAATACTCAAAACTCGGTTTGGAATGCTATTCAAGAAGCATTGCTTACTGTAGGATTTGTTATCGCTGATGTCAGCACTCTAGATAAAAAACAAGCAACTTTTAAACAAGTAACGAGCTCATCAGCAGTAAAGCAAGATCTTATTATTTCTGCATACAAACCCAAGGAGAATCTTGAGAGAATCTTCAACGTAAACGGTGGAAGTAAAAATAGCGTTTGGAGTTTTCTAAATCAACATCTTGATCAACTTCCAATGCCTACCCTTCAAGCACAACACATTGATATTCTTGGGGAGCGAATGCACTATCTTCTTTACGATCGCATGGTGGCCTTCCACCTCGTAAGAGGATTAACCGTGCCACTATCTGCTGCAGAGTTCTATCAGGGACTGGATCAGCGCTACCTCATTCGGGATGGCATGGTTTTCACCCCTTTACAGGCAACTCGATACGATCAAATGCGCATGCAGGCGGTAAAAGTACAGCAGTTAACCCTTTTCGTTACTGACGAAGCCAGCGCTATCCAATGGTTGCGGATGGAATTATACCCGGAAAATGGTAATGGGCCTCAAACCTATTCGGAGCTTATGCCGCGCTTTCTCAAACAATTGCACCAAGACCGTTATCAGAAAATGCCGGAATTGCAAGAAATACTGACGCAGAATTTTTTTCAGCGGGCAGATGGTCATTGGGAAGTGCCAGATCCGGATAATGCAGCCCATCTTGAGCAGAACAGGCAACGCGAACTGCTGAGAGATTTTAATGATTATCTGAAAAGCAAAGGACGTCTTAAAGTTTTTCGTTCAGAAGCCGTCCGTACCGGCTTTAGCAAAGCCTGGGGAGATCATGATTATGCAACCATCATCCAGGTCGCCGAACGACTGCCAGAGCAGGCTTTGCAGGAAGACCAAAAACTAAAACTGTATTATGACAATGCGCTCAACCGAGCTGACAAACAACCCAGACAGGAGCGATTAATTTGAAATTTGTAAAGAGATAAGAGGGGACCAAATGAAAACTTTAGAACAGTGGGAAAAACGATTAAGTTCATTGTTCACTCGAAGTTTGCGTATCATCGCTGAGATTCCAATTTCTATTGAAGATGTTGAAGAGATTGGGCAGGCAGTCACTTCCTTAATAAAATCGCGAGGATTAAGACCTGCCACCACCATTCTAACCAAAAATTTTCCTTTAACTTTTATTACTTTAATGGCTAACTTTGCAGCTTATAACACCCAGCAAAATTATTGGCAATCCTTTGCTGATTTTTTAGAAGCTGATTTGGGGCACATGAACAACTTGAATTGGCGCAAACAATTTGTTAATCTAGCAAAAAATAAGAAGTTGAGAGTTTTTGATTTTGAAGATACCAATAATCCTTACGTCACCTCCATTCGTTTTCAGGGTGGTATCCCAACCTATTCTTTACCGGATTTCTTTGAACGTATAATATTACCCACGATTGAGCGAAAAGAGTTGCGCGAAATTTCACCCGAAAAAGCATTAAATTACATGTTGGATCATGCTCTTTTTGTAGATTCACCGGTGATTAATTTCTTGAGAAACAGTGGTAAATTGGGGTTAGAATTTTTTTCTGAAGCCCGAAGATTAATTCGGCATGCCTGTGAGAATCATGGTGAAATTTTATCCGCCGATCAGGTTGAATTACCTGTCTATGTGGTAGGCGCCTTTGAAAATTACTGGGAACGACGAGAAGATGAACTTCAACATTGGCGTAAACCGGAATTAGTAATCAACCCTTATTCAAACGAATCTCCTTTTTTCCTTTTCTTGCCGGAACAAGAAATTAAACTTGAACATGTCAGTAAAAATATCTGGTGGCAAATTCAAATTCATGATCAACCAGATATACAAAAATTACCTTGTAAAGTATTTAATAAAAGCCCATCGCTGGTAGTGGTAGGTCAAGAATGCAACATTGAAAAACCGGTGAGAGAAATTTTTGTTTCCATTCACACTAGTGATGAAGAAGCCAATATGCAAATAGAATTACGTCGTTGGAAATTGAATTTAATTCCAACTAACAATGTACCCCTGCTGGTATTTAGACAAAATGGGCGTATCATCTATAATCCGTTTTCTTTGCCCGCAGAAGCTCTTTATCTTGTATCACTTGTTGATAACCAACTGGAATTTGATGGGCCAGCCCATCGGGTTGAAGAACCCATTGCTTTGTATGGCAACTGGAAAGAATGGAGAATTGAATACTGGCAGCTTTCTAAAGCCTGGTCGTTAAGGTTATTAAAAGACAATGATCAAATCGGAAATGCAATCTCTATTCAAGGAATATTGGAGCTACCACAACTGGAAGGCGGACATTTATTCCAATTTCAAGACAATCCAGATCAGCCACTTTATACATCAGGTTTGCCTTCAATTAAAATACCTCTTAGAAAAATTCTGGGTACTGCTTCAGATTTGAATGATTGGAAAATTAAAATCAAATCACTTTGGGATGCCAACCCAACCATTAATGAAGCAAATAAATTCGGTAAATACCGGTCTCATATAATATTGGAAGATGGTTGGGCTCTTCTACCTCTATCTGTGATATTAGGGGAGAAAGCAGCGGGTCTCTATCAAATCGATATCCGCGGCCCGCGTGATATCCATGAAACCTTTCGTCTGCGTTCCTGGCCAAGATTGTTGGTGGTAGGGCTTGAAACCGAATTTCAAGTTCCAGAAGAAGGAAAGTCGTTCGAATTTCAAATCCTTGTTCCACCTAATGCTGACTGTGAAATTCAACCAGGCATGGAACATTTAACAATTGAAAAAGTCACAGGTGGTTTTCAAATAACGGCGAGTGGTTCTCGCAATCTAGTCAAACTCTTTTTAACCATGCCAACCAATGGAGATGGCCAGATACGTTTGCCGGTTACCATCCATTTACCCTTTCCGCAATGGGGATTGGCAGCAGACCACAATCTGGGAGAAGTTGAACTTGACACAACTCTTGAGAATAAGTCTCTGGATTTCATGAAGCAAAACCAAAACGCTGCCATACATGTTGAAATGAACGGATTGACAGATAAAATCAATCAAGTTTGTTTGCAATTGTTTGATCAGAATGACAATGAGACATTATTACAAGAAGCAAAGTTCTCTCACACCGGGCTATCCAAAGACTGGCTGCGAGTTGGGTTAAATCAATTTAGCGATAGCATCCGCCAAATCCATACCAGCGCCGTATTCAAACTTGTTTATACACCAAGAGATCGATCGCGTGAAATTATTCAAATTCCCATCTTAGTTTTAAATCGGGAGCTGGAAATAAGCAATGTTAAAATGGTGCAAAAAGATAACTTAACTTGGAAAGTCACCTGGCAAGAGGAATATCCATTGAAAAACCGACGTTTGATGTTGCTGCCTGCCTGGCAGCCATGGCAAACGCCTTGGGAATTTAAAATTCCTGATGATGCTCGCGGAGAAGTTATATTAAAAGCTATCAGCCTCCCGCCTAACCGTTATCATTTATATTTCTATGTGCGTGCTTCTTGGCAATCTGAGCTGAAAGAACCACCAGAAAATATCAATCCGTTTGAAATTAATTTATGTTCACCTAAAGAACGTTTATTAATTCTTGAAGATAACCTATTAGTACTTGAAAATAACGGGTCAAATGCCAATGAATCTTATAAATACTTAATCGAACAGGCAGTTATCTATGACTTTTTGAATGATTCAAACAAAACTGGAAATTGTGTTACCCAAGCAGCACGGCATCTTCTCAATTTATCGAATTTAGATCTTTTACTTGGTTCTTTAAAATGGATTGAATCAAGTAGAAATATTCAACCGCAATTTAAAAGCTTCTATCGAAATAGAATTTACCATAGACAAATTGTTGAAAACCTATTCAGAAAGTATGGTAGTAACCATTCAACGATAAAGGTATATCTTCAAAATATAAACCGAATTAAAAATAACCTTCCTGCAGATAGCTCGAAATTAATTTTAGAAAAAGTAGATGATCCAATCGTAATTAAAACATGTCTTTCCGCTCTTCAAAACAAAAAAGATGAGGAGTTACCAGCAATCATTGTTCAATTAATGCGTTCTGCAAAATTATCTAAACGTGATGCCGTTGATATCCTTAAAGATAATCCTCTATGGGCATTAGAGCGTTTGGATGCAATTAACTCCGGCCCATATGTTGATACGGTTATTGCCCGGTTATTGCAGAAATTGGACAATCAATTCGAATATCAAGATCAACAACGTTTACTGAGTTGGATGATACGAGCTCTCCCTTATGAAGAAGAACCCAATACTATTAAAAGCTATCTTGAAATTATGTTTATGAATCATAAGCCGGAAAGTTATTTGATCCTACTTAATCAATTTCTAGCAGAACGCATTTCAACAGAGGAAGTTAAATACCTTTTAGGGTTACAACCCGTTCTGTCATTTCAGTTTTTACATGAAAATCACGAACCCGCTTGTTGGCAGGATTGGTGTGATTATTTAATGGATAATTTTCCAGGGGCATTCGGAGTGATCCGAAAAGACGTCCAGTTACATACTCCCCTTGGAATTGGCAAGGTTGTAAAAATTGAAATTTTTGATCAAGAGGTTTCAGAGACTACCTCTCTAGACCCAGAAGGATTAAGATTGAGCCTTGTGAAGAAAATAAATAGCGAAACTATACTTTTTTATTTAGATTTTCAAATAAATGAAATTTCTGTGAGTGGCTGGAAGGAATTACGTAAATGCCGACACTGTGATTATGTTCATCCAATGCAAGAAAATGTGCTAAAACATAGTAGAAATGAACATGGAGTTTACGCTGTTGATGTTATTCAATTCCCTCATTATTTTGATAAAGATGATATCACTTTTACAAAATAATAAATAAATTTGGAGTAAATATGGCTATACACCCTATTAAAACCACCCAAAAAATTCACGACTCTTACCTGGATTACCTCAAAACAATTAAACCTTTTCAAGATGATGAGCTTCGTAGGGAATTTGCCCACGCTATTGAAGAACAAGATATGTTGGTAAAAGGCCCATTAATTCAAATTGCATTACCATATAAAAAAGATTTAAGTATACAAGAGCTTGTAACGAAAGGTGTATTATCCCCCAAGTTTGAAAACCTGTGCTCCGATGCACTTTCATATGACCGGCAATTATATTCACACCAGGTTAAAGCTATTCGTAAAGCCGTTAAAGGGCAAAACTTAGTAGTCAGTACCGGTACTGGTTCTGGTAAAACGGAAGCTTTTTTAATTCCTATTTTAAACCATTTATTACGTGAAGAAGAAAATGGCACTTTAAAAACATCTGGGGTGCGGGCGTTATTACTCTATCCAATGAATGCTTTAGCGAATGACCAGATGAAACGACTACGTCGAATTCTTAAGAATTACCCACAAATAACTTTTGGGCGCTATATCAACATTCAAGAAACTCCTGAAAAGAAAAAAGATGCTGATGATTATTTTAATAAAACCTACCCGGATGAGCCTTTTATCAGCAATGAACTAAGATCGCGAGAGGAGATGCATGCAACGCCCCCCCATCTGATTATTACTAACTATGCCATGTTGGAATATTTACTTTTGCGCCCAACTGCTTCCCCTCTATTTGATGGTGAAACGGGTAAGCATTGGCGTTTCATAGTGTTGGATGAGGCGCATATTTATGATGGCGCTAATGCAACAGAGATAGCGATGCTATTACGTCGCGTTCAAGATCGGGTGGCTGGAGAAAAGCATGCCAAGATTCAAGCAATCGCCACCAGCGCGACCCTGGGCCAAGGGCGAGCTGACTATCTGGACGTTGCTAATTTTGCGAAAAACTTGTTCAATAAGCCGTTTAATTGGATTGAGGATGACGAAAATCAACAACATATTGTTGGTGCAGACTTGTTACCTATCAGCATGTTAGGTGAAACCTGGGGAAAAGGAATACCAGAATTATACCAACAATTAGCCAAAAAAATTGATGATCATATACAGAACGACCAACAGCTTTTACATGAATTACAAACTATTGCCCAATCCACTTCCGTTCCTCTAAGTATTCTGCAAGCAGCAAAACAAGCTGTGACGAATGAGAAAGAACTCATTGTTCAGAAATATCTGTACCATCTCCTTAAGGGCGATGAGAATGTTCGCATCTTACTCAATGAACTACAAGATCAGCCTACTTTGTTACACTTAATTTCTAATAAAGTCTTTCCTGATCACACCGATTCCGACGAGATTTTAGTAAATTTGGTATCACTTGCCGTAATGGCAAGAACATCGGATGAGGAAATGCCTTTACTTCCTGCCCGGTATCACGTATTTGCTCGAGCGTTGGAAGGCGCCTTTGTCTGTTTGAATAAATCTGGCCATCCAAATGGAAAACCTCGCTTATTTCTCCATCGTCAAAAATTTTGTCCATATTGTAATAGTAGGGTATTTGAACTAGCCAATTGTACCCGCTGCGGTACCGCTTACCTGGTTGGCCAGGAAATAGTAGGTAGTAAAATACAAGAAGAAAACTCTAAATTTGATATAAACCCAAATAACCATTATCTCTATCAAGAAAGCAAGATCCACGGTGGGGAGGCTGCAATTCAAACAGAATATTTTGTCTTTGAAAATTATGATTCGGACGGCGATGAAGATGAGCATGTTTCAGAGCAAAGTGACATTGCTGATGTTTCAAGTCAAGAAGTATTAAAACCGGTTTGGCTTTGCCCTAGTTGTGGTCAATTACAAGAAAATGAGGTTCCACGAGCTTGCTCTTGTACTGTCCCTCTAATTCAAATTTTTAATGTAGACCTTCAAAGAAAAAAGACTTTAAAACGCTGTGTTAAATGTTCCATCCGTTCCAGCACAGGAGCAGTTTATCGTTTCCTAACAGGTCAGGACGCACCTGTAAGTGTATTAGCAGAAACGCTTTATCTACAAATACCCTCAGCAAAAGATGAAAAATTTTGGGATCTACCAGGTAAAGGTCGAAAAATGCTAAACTTTACAGATAGCCGCCAAAATGCTGCTTTTTTTGCTCCCTATGTAGAACGTCAACACGAGCGTAATTTACGACGAGGATTGATTTTAGAAACGGTCCAAAACATGCAAATTTCTGATGGAAGAGATATTACCCTCTCCCATTTATTGCAACCCCTGATTAATAAAGCTGAATCTATTAAACTTTTTTCAGAAAACACGAATCCTATGGAAAAAGATAAAAAGATGGCAATCTGGTTAATGCAAGACTTTTCGCCATATGATAGAAGGATCAGTTTAGAGGGGTTAGGGTTACTGGCAATTGAACCGATTGTTTCTACAAATTGGATTGTCCCTGATTTCCTTTCTTCTCCCCCATTGAATTTATCGAAAATAGAAGCTTTTCACTTAATAAGATTTTTATTAAACACATTGCGTTGGCAAAGTGCTATTACCTATTTACTTCCTAATCAAAATATTTATAAAGAACCAGATTTTGCTCCTAGAAATAAGATGTATTATATCCGCAAAGAGAGTGCCAGTACTAAAGATCGAATTTTTTCTTGGCTGCCTTCCGAAAGACATCAGAATGCTAGAACAGATTATCTTCGACGTTTAATGCGTGATAGAGGGTTGAGTAAGAACCAAATTGAGGAATTTTTACGTCCAATAATGAGTGAATTATGGGATTATTTAACTTCACCAAGTAATCCTTGGAATGGAGTTCTTAAACGAGTAAATCATGATAGGTATACAGCTGGTGTTGTTTATGCTATCCATCATGAGGGCTGGAAAATTTCCTCAAACCCAGAAAGGTTTACTGACTGGGTAATCTGTGACCGATGTAAAAATATCTATTTGGCAGGTGTTGGTACTAGCTGCATGACTTTTGGTTGTGAGGGTAAACTGGAATCTTTGGTAAGACACCAAGATGCTTTTTCATCGAATCTATTCCGCCGCCGTTATCAATCAAATAATTTAGTTCCATTAAAAGCTGAAGAACATACTGCCCAGTGGAATCCAAAAGCGGGTGCAGAAGTACAGAATAAATTTATTGAGGGTGAAATCAATTTGCTTAGTTGTTCCACAACTTTTGAATTAGGTGTCGATGTTGGTGATTTACAGGCAGTACTGATGCGTAATATGCCTCCCACCACCGCGAACTATATTCAACGAGCCGGGCGGGCTGGGCGGCGAACAGATTCAGCGGCTTATATTCTTACTTTTTGTCAGCGACGTTCACACGATCTCAGTTATTATGCAGAACCTGAGAAAATGGTTTCTGGGAAATTAAGACCTCCTTTTACTCCCTTATCCAATGAAAAAATCATTCGACGCCATTTACACTCCATTGTTTTTGCAGATTTCTTTCTATGGGCAAAGGAAAATCATGCTGCAATTTATAAAACAGTTGGAGATTTTGTGTTTCCAAAAGAAGAACCAGATGGTAGAAGTTTACTAATAGAATTCTTAAGGAATAAACCCGATTCTCTTAAACAAAAATTTCTTAACACGATCCCAGCTGGTTTGTTAGATCGCTTAGAGATAGAAAATTGGGGATGGATTAATGAATTAACAAATCCAAAAGAAATAGGCGTTTTAGATTTAGCTTTCAGTGATGTTAAAATAGATATTGAATATTTAGAAAAATCAATTGAAGAGCTTTTAGAACAATATAAAAGAACTCTTGAAAATAAATATTCAAAAGCTATTTCAGTTCAGAAAATGATCATAAACCAAATAAAAGACCGCGAATTGTTAGGATTTTTAGGTTCTAGAAATGTGCTCCCGAAATACGGTTTCCCTACAGATGTGGTAGAATTACGAACTAACCATCTGGCAAATATACCAGAGGCACAGAAAATTGATCTTGACCGCGATTTACGGGTTGCCATTTCAGAATTTGCACCAGGTGGAGAGGTGATTGCAGCCAAGAAAGTTTGGACAAGTGCTGGACTCAAAGTTCACCCTAAAAAAGCTTGGCAAACTTATAAGTATTATGTCTGCCCAAATTGCGGTAAATTCCATCATGGTCAACAAATTCAAATTACATGTTCTTGTGGTCATCCTATTGATAAAGCGAGAGAATTTATTATTCCTGAAACAGGCTTTATTGCTGCTAACACTGTAAAAATACCAGGGGAAGAACCACCTCAACGGACTTATGCCAGTGAAACCTATTTTGCTGATTATGAAGAAGACCGGGTTAAGAAATATAACGAATCGGCTGAAATGCAATTGGATTCTTTTCTCTCTAGTCCTGTATACAAGCGTTATTCCAAATTTGGTTGGATGGCTTTGGTAAATAAAGGTTTTGGAAACGGTTTTCGAATTTGCCCCATTTGTGGATACGCAGAGGTAATTCATTTCGTTCAGCCTGCCAAACTTTTAGGAAAAGGACAACAAGCTAGAAATAATCAACACTCTAATCCAATTACCAATCAGCCATGTATAGGTCAAATGATCATTAGAGATTTAGGGCATCGTTACATAACCGATGTGTTGGAACTTAGTATCGATGGGATCCCCCCGAGGTTAAGAACTGAAAAAGCTTATCGAAGTTTTCTGTATGCGTTACTTGAAGGGGCTAGTGAATCTCAGGCTATTCGAAGGGATGACATTGATGGCACTTTGTATTATCGCACTTATGGCGAAATACCATCTTTCATTTTATATGATACTGTTCCTGGCGGTGCTGGTCATGTCGATAATGTTCAAAATCATTTAAGGGAAGCAGCGCATTCTGCCTTAAAGAAAATGGAAAATTGCAATTGTGGGGAAGATACAAGTTGTTATAATTGTTTGCGCAATTACCGTAATCAGAAATATCATGATGATTTACAACGCGGTTACGCTATTCCAATACTAAGGGTTTTATTAGGTCATGAAATCTAACGAAGTTAAAATTGGTTTTGACCGTTTTTTAGCAAATGAATGGGCAAATTATTCTTTAGAGTTGTACTTATCTTCGGAGGACGATGAAAATAATTATCATTTACTCAAGAATTACTTGCATCAGGAAATTTCTGGTAAAGAGACAGCTCGAAAAACAGGTAATCAATTGAAAAGAATGTGGTTGATTTCATCAGACAAAGAAGATTTTTTGCGAAAATCAGCAAAACATATTCTATTAAATCATCATGTTACAAATATAAATGTTTTTAATTTAGGTATGGCTTTAAATGCGTTCCCTGTTTTTAAAGAAACTTGTCGTAGAATTGGAGAATTAAGTGCTCTCCAAAAAGAAGTTTATAAAAGAACTATTGAGGAACGTGTCATGGAGCAATACTTGACCCCAACATCCATCCCTCGGATAGTTGCAAGAGTTTTACAGACATTAAAAGATTGGGGTTTTATTTCTACTCAAAAAGATTCTATAACAAACATTCCCTTGATAATAAAAGAAGAGCTAGTTGCTAATTGGTTTATCTATTCATTATTACAAATGAATACTAGAGAAGAATTATTGTTAAATGAACTCATTTTTCTTCCTGAAAAACTGGGTGTAATGATACCTAATATAAGAGATCATTTGATAAACACGCCTAATATATCAATAAGAAGAGGTTTTGCCGGAGAAGAAATTGTTTCTATAAAAAAATAAAACAAGATTTTTTTATAATCCGTATTTTTTAATTTTTGAAAAATAAATAATATTCTTATATTCTTCATAGTCTTTATTATTTAGGAAATACCTGTGTTTCTTCCCCCCCACCATTTTCAATTCGTTTCCCCTTCCATAGCCCATCAATCCAACCATAGCATTCCCAACTATCCTTCCCATGCCCAGCCTCCCATCTCAGCCACAAGGCCTGCACAACAATGACCGCTCGCTGAGGAGAAATTACCTCACAGGCTTTAGCAGCCAAAAACCAGCCTTACCTCGCACCCTTTGAAAAGCTTCCTTTATAGGCAAGTAAAATATTCGAGGTTAACCCTAAATCCTAAACCCTAAACCCTAAATCCTGAATCCTGAAACCCTAAACCCTGAATCCTCATCCTCCAACTTTCACCACTTGCAGCCCCAGCTCCTCAAAAACATCAAAATCCTGGTCGCGATGCAGCAGGCTATGATTCTCGACAATACAAAAAGTGGCAATCAAACAATCGATGGTTTTTCTCACAGTAATGCCAGCTTTTCTCAAATAGCGATAATTCTGAGCACTGCGAATGGCCAGATCGGTATTCAGCATAGCGACCTGCTCAAAATTGGCAAGGGCTGCCTTTGCCAGTTGAAAATCACGGTCTTCCCGAAAACCTTGCAGTGTTTCCGCCAGAATCAGATCACCGACTAGAATTAATTCTTCCGCAAGAACCTGGTGTAGATAATCCGTTTCCGGGTTGATCTGACCGTTGAAATAGTCCACCCAAACGGTGGTATCAACCATCAGCATGATTTCTGCCCTGTCTTGATTCTTCCAGATTTCCCTCCCAGCGTAATTTACCACGCAATTCACGCAACGCAGACTGCTCCTGCAGGCGCACAAATACCTCTAGGGCTGTTTGGACCACTTGGCGTTTTGTGCGAATCCCGCTTAGTTGTTGGGCACGTTTTACAAGTTTTTCATCCAAAACGATATTGGTGCGCATTTCGACTCCTTTTTTGTTGTATTTGATGTGTATATTTTACCATATTTATGTGTATTTAATAGTTAATAGTCAACAGTCAACAGTCAATAGTCAATAGTCAACAGTCAACAGGAAATAGGCGAACCACTGAAACCTGAATCCTAAATCCTGAATCCTCCCCCCTCAAAACTCAAAACTCAAAACTCCCCCCTTCCCCCTACACCCCATTCCATTCCCCCAAAAACCCGTTATAATCTGAATTAATCATGTACTTCATCTTAAGCCCCTTCACGCAGGCTCTTCTGCCCCTCCTGGCAGTGCAACTGGCCACCTTTTTGCAGTCCAACTTCAGTGCGCCGGCAGGCGTGTTTGCCGTGGGCAGCGGTTTCTTTCAGCCGGTGCCGGTTTACCTGACCATCATAAGCGGTAATCTGCTGGCGGATATGGGCTGGTATGGCGTGGGGCGCTTTTCGAAATTGGAATGGATCAAACGCATCGCGCCGCGTCTGCGCATCAACATCCAGACCATCGACGAACTCGAGTACGAGATCCAGCAGCATGCCGGGCGCCTGCTTTTCCTGGCGAAACTGACCGTCGGGCTGCCGATCCCTTCCCTGATTGCGACGGGATTAAGCAAGGTGCCGGTGCGGCGCTGGATCGGGATGCTGGTGCTGGGCGAGTTGATCAAAGCGGCGGTGCTGGTTGCACTCATTTTCCTCTATGCCACCGCCATTCGGCAGGCTTCGCATGATTTGCAAGCCATTTTGCTGACCATCACTTTCTTTGTGGTCACTGCCGGGCTGATTTGGTGGAAGAAACGTCGCCGTAATCGCTTGCCGGGGATGGAGCCAGAAGCCTAAGGATTATTCGCCGGGGGATAACAGAGTCAGGGTTGACCGAGTTTGCTGTGGGATGCCGTAGGCGTGCCGAAGCCACCACCACCGGGCGTTTGGATGCTGATCACATCGCCGGGTTGCAGATCGATGGTGCCTTTGCCCGGCAGCGCGATTTCCTCATCGCCGCGCAGTATGACGTTGCGCCCGCATTGCCCGGGTTGTCCACCGTTCAAACCGTAGGGTGGGCGCTCGCGGCGCTCGGTCAGCAGGGTGGCCTGGCAGCGCCCCAGCACGCGCAGATCTCGCCGCAAACCGTCGCCTCCGCGGGTGTGCCCCGCCCCGCCCGATCCCTGGCGCACTTCGTAGCGCTCCACCCGCAGTGGGTAAGCATACTCCAGCGCTTCTGCCGGGGTGTTGAGGGTGTTGGTCATGTGGGAATGTACTGCCGCGGCACCGTCCTGCGTTTGGGATGCCCCTGTTCCGCCCGCCAGTGTTTCGTAATAGGTGAAAGAGCCTTCGCCATCCAGGGTTACGCCGCCGATGGTGATGTTGTTCATCGTGCCCTGACTGGCTGCCGGGATGCGCTCGGGGCAGGCTTGTGCCAGTGCGCCTAGCAGCACGTCCACAATGCGCTGCGAGGTCTCCACATTGCCGCCCGCCACTGCCGCCGGCATGCGCGCGTTCACCACACTGCCCGGCGGGGCAATTACCTCCACTGGCAGCAGACAGCCGGAGTTGTTGGGTACGTCCAGCCCGAGCAGACAGCGGAAGACGTAATAGACCGCCGAGAGCGTGATGGCGTATACGGCGTTGATGTTGCCCTCCTGCTGGGGGGCCGAGCCATTGAAATCCACGCGCGCCTGGTCGCCTGCGATTTTGATCGCCACGCAAATTGGCACCGGTTGGTTGTTGATGCCGTCGTTGTCGAGATAGTCTGTGAAGGTATAGGTGCCGTCTGGCAGAGAGGCGATCAGGTTGCGGGTCATGCGCTCGCTATAAGCCAGCAGCGCCTGCATGGCAACGGAGATCTCCGCGTTGCCATAGCACGCCACCATGGCCTGCAGGCGTTCGCTACCACGCTGGTTGGCTGCCAGTTGCGCCAACAGGTCGCCTTGCCGTTCTGCCGGGGTGCGCACGTTCGCCAGGATCAGGTTCAGGATGCCCGCATCGGTCTGCCCGGCATGCACCAGCTTGACTGGCGGGATGATGAGCCCCTCCTGGAACAGCTCGCGCCCAACCGGCATTGACCCGGGCGTCATCCCGCCCACATCGGCATGATGCGCGCGCGAGGCGACAAAACCGACCAGTTGCGCATCTCCCGCAGCATGGTCGAAGACTGGTGAGACGATGGTGATATCTGGCAGGTGTGTGCCGCCGCGGAAGGGGTCGTTCAGGATGACGGCATCGCCCGGCTGCAGGTCGCCCTTGAACTGCTGGATGGCTGCCTGCACCGAGAGCGGCATCGAACCCAGGTGCACCGGGATATGCGCTGCCTGGGCGATCATCTGCGCCTGCGGGTCAAACAGCGCGCAGGAATAGTCCCTTCTTTCCTTAATATTGGGCGAATAACTGGACTTGCGCAGCACGCTGCCCATCTCCTCGGCAATCGAGGCGAATAAGTGCTTAAAGATCTCCAGACGAATCGGGTCAAAGCTCATGCTGCCACCTCTATCACGATGTTCTGCCAGCCGTCCACCTGCGCCTGGTCGTCCGGGCTGAGCAGGATGGTTGTATCGCTGCGCACCACCACCGCCGGACCCGTCAGGCGATTACCCGGTCGCAGGGCTTCCGCGCGGTAGAAGGGCGTTGCGAGGCTGCCAGCCGGGAAGGTGACAGAGCGCATCTCCAGGAAGGCTGGCGCAGGATCTGGGTCGCTTAACGGTTGTGGGATGAGCGGCGGCGGGCTGCTCTTGCCGATCACGCGCACACGCAGGTTGACGATCTCAACCCGCCCGTCCGGTTTGGCATAACCGTAGGTTGTCTGATGGCGCAGGTGAAAGTCATGGATAAAGTTCACGCTGAAGGGGATGTTGAGCTCGTAGGACTGTCCCTGGTAGCGCATGTCCAGGCTGCTCTCTATCTGGATATCTGGCTCGGCGATACCCTCCCCCAGCACTTCGTCGCGGCCACGGCTGGTCAGAGGTAATAACAGCTCGGAAAGCTGTGGGTACGAAGTCGTCCCCGGCAGCATCACCGTCTGAGAATAGTCTTTGATCACATCCGCAGCCAACATACCAAATGCCGAGAGTGTGGAAGCCACTGGCGGCACCAGCACGCGTGGGATGCCCAGATCGCGCGCCAGATCGGCGGCATGCAGCCCGCCCGCACCCCCGAAGGATAGCAGCGTGAAGGTGCGTGGGTCCCAGCCACGTTCGACCGAGATGACGCGTAACGCCCGTTCCATGTGAGCGTTGGCTACCTGAATAATCCCTTGCGCCACGCGCAGGGTGTCCATGTGCATTTGTTTGCTCAGCTTTTCGACTGCCTGCCAGGCACGCCCGGCATCCAGACGCATCTGCCCGCCCAGGAAATGCTGCGGTGCGAGACGCCCCAGCACCAGGTTGGCGTCAGTAATGGTGGGTTGGTCGCCCTTGCCGTAGCAGGCGGGACCTGGGTCAGCACCGGCGCTTTGCGGGCCGACGCGCAGCGCTCCGCCGGCGTCCATGAAAGCCAGCGAGCCGCCGCCCGCGCCAATCGTGTGAATCGCCAACATTGGCAGGTGTATCGGGTGCCCGCTGACCGAAGCTTCGGTGGTGATCTGGCGGGTCCCGTCGATCAGCGAAACGTCGGTGGAGGTGCCGCCCATGTCAAAGCTGATCAGACGCACCGCGTTGGCAGGGTGAATTGTCCTGCCGATATATTCGCTGCCGACCACGCCGCCCGCCGGCCCAGATAGGATGCAGCGTGCGCCCGCCCGCCGGGCTTCTTCGGGCTGAATCGCGCCGCCGTTGGACTGCATCACGCGCAGGTGCGTCCCCGGTGCGAGGGACTCTTCCAGATAGGTCAGATATTTTCCCAACACGGGGGAGACGTAAGCGTTCACCGCGGTGGTGCTGCAGCGCTCATACTCGCGGAACTCCGGCAGAATCTCGGACGAAGCCGAGACGAACAGGCCGGCTGCCCGCAATGCCGCGGCGATCCGGGCTTCATGTTGCGGCTGCAAAAAGGAGAACAGCAGGCAGACCGCCACCGCCTCCGCCCCAGATGCCTGGATATTACTGACCAGCTCCGGCAGTTGCGCCGGGTCGAGCGCCTGCAGAACCTCGCCGGTCTGCAGCACGCGCTCCTGCACTTCGAAGCGCAGCTCGGGAGGCACCAGCGTTGGCGGCAGGGTGACGTTCAGGTCGTATAGCGCAGCGCGGTTCTGGCGCCCAATCTGCAAGATATCCTTGAAGCCGGCGGTGGTCACCAGAGCCGTACGCGCCCCTTTGTACTCGAGCAGGGCGTTGGTCGCCACCGTGGAGCCGTGCACGATACTGGCGGTTTTTTCCGCGCGGTTGCGGAAGATGCGCTCCAACCCCTCCAGCACCGCCAGTGCCGGGTTGGTTGGCGTCGAGAGGATCTTGAAGCTCTCGATCTGTTGGGAGGCCGGGTCAAAGACCACAAAATCGGTGAACGTCCCGCCGATGTCGACGCCAATGCGGAGAGGGGAGGTGGTAGGCATGGGTGAATTATAGTATGGAAATAGGTGAAAGGGTGAACCCCCGCAAAGCGAGGGCGTGGGCGAAAGGCAGTTTACAGTTAAAAGTTGACATTCTATAGGCGAAAGGCTAAAGTCTAAAGGCGAAAGGCAGTTTACAGTCAAAAGTTGACAGTTCACAGGGAAAAAAAATGCGGTGATGACCTTAAGGTTACACTTAGGATGTTACCTTTGGTTGATTGTTGACAGGGAACTGTTGAAAAAACACCAACGTTTATGATTGAGACCATTTCCTGTAAACCCTGTCGGCCAATCTGAATTCGCACCAACCTGTGGCAGCAAGAATACCCTGCAAAAAATACACTCGAAATTCCTGTCAACTCCAGTTAAGACCTTCTCTTAAAAAATCATTCCATTCATTTAAGTTTTATTAAATAACCCCTTCTCGATAATCAGAATAATCCGAGAAGGTGTATTCACTCGAAGTTAGATATTTAAAGGTTTCATCTTTGTAGTGCCATGGGGTTGGGAAGATTGAAGGGAGCTAGAATCCGGGAAAAGACAGGTTTCCTCATTGCGATCCCAGGATGGGTTTGGCAGCTGTTCTGGCTTGATCTTATTGTGAGATTCGGTACAATCCAAAAGGAACTTACGAGAATAAAAACAATCTCAAACCCAACAGTGCCACTGCCAGCCACCCGGCACCCGCAATTGTGACCAGCCATGGCTACCTCAACAACCGCCAGATGCAGGACATCAACTACGTCGAGCTGAGCCGGCGCGGGTATGTCGTCTTTGCGATGGATGCGTATGCTCATGGCAATTCCTCCATACCGGTAGATGGGCGTGGCAGCGAGATCAGCAAAAAGAGTGGCGGGATGGTGGATACCGTCGAATACCTCGCGACTCTCGATTTCGTCGACAAAGCGCGCATCGGCGTGACCGGGCACTCGATGGGCGGCGGCTATGCGGATGCTGTCGCGTCTTATTACACCACACTTGAAAATCAGGCACTGGCGCAGGGTAATCCCAACGCAGAAGCCCACCAGCAGAACAAGGTAGCTGCCGCGTTGATCATCGGGAACGTCCCGATGGGTCTGACCGAAAATGCTCCCTATCTGGCAGAAGTGGGCATCATCGCCGGGCGCTACGACGAGTTTTTCATTGTTACCCTGAAAGAATCGGTGGTGGAAATCTTCAAAAACCCAACCGCCGGGCAGCTTTTCTCCCTGCAACAGGGCAGCGATGAAACTATTCAGACAGGCATCATCAACGAGGGGCAGCGTTATGTCAACGCCCAGACGGGCTATGGCATCACCATGTGGTCACCCTGGGAGATCCATCCCTGGGATCACTTTTCCACCACCACCGCCGGGCATACCATCGACTTTTTCGAAAGCTACCTCAAAGCACCTAATCCAATCCCTGCCAGCAATCAGGTCTGGTGGCTGAAGGAAGAGTTTAACCTGGTTGGATTGGCTGGCTTTTTCCTGCTGATCGTACCATTGGCAAGTTTATTGCTGCGTCTACCTGTCTTTGCTGCGCTCAAACCGCAGGCTGCTGTGACTGAGGTAGATCGTCCGGCTCGCATGGGACGCTATCTCTGGACCTCACTCTTTAGCGCCATTGTCAGCGGCATTCTGATCATCCCGCTCATTACGATCGGTTTCCTCTTCATGGTCAACCGCTTCTGGCCACAGGATACCACCGGTGGCATCGGACTGTGGGCTGCCGGCAGTGGTCTGATCGCGCTGCTGGCACTGCGCATGGGTGGTGTGCGGCTCAAGCGTCAAAAAGCTGAATTAGGGCTCCAAATCGACAAAGACAACCTGTTAAAGACAATCATTCTGGCGCTCACCATTGCTGTCTTCACTTTCCTGGCAGTTTTTCTGGCGGACTGGCTCTTCAAAACCGACTTCCGCATCTGGTCATTCGCCGTTCGTACCTTCCCGGCTGGTAAGGTGTGGGTTGCGATCAAATATCTGCCCTTCTTCCTGGTGTACTTCCTGGCGAACAGCCTGGCAGTCAGCCGTAACCGCTTCAAGGGATGGCGTAAGAGCAAACAAATCCTGGTCAGCGCGGGCTGGAATATCCTGGGCGTATGCCTGTTCATCGCTCTGCAATATGTACCGCTGCTGATCAACGGCATGACCTTCTGGGGAGCCCTCCTCAGCGGTCCCCTGGCAATGGCCGGCGCTCTCTTCCCGATTCTGGTCTTCCCCTTCGTCCCCATCCTGGCCATCGCCGCCGCCATCAACGTCAAACTCTACGACCTGACCGGCAGCATCTATCTTGGCGCCCTGGTAAACGCCTTCATCATCACCATGCTGACGGTGGCGAACACCTCGTTTAGTTTCCCATATTGATGGGAGGGAGAAAGTGATCAAGCAGAAAAGCTTGAAACGACCATCCTTATTCGAGATCAGGGCACGTAGCGTTCAACGATGGATCCTACTTGCCCTCTCTCGATTTCAATATCCGCCAGGAGTATACCTTGCCGCCAACCATCACCCAGCTCAGAGATCCAGTCTTCCAAAGACATAGGTATCAGTTGCATACCAACGTCCGGAATATAATGCCATAAGGCATATTCTGTGTCAGAAGTTACCAGGTATGAAACCCACTCCTCAACATTGTTATCAATACGATATCCGTTTGGCTGCATATAATCATCCACCCATTCAACGTTATCAATTTCAATCCAAACAGTTCCATCGGCAAGGATACGCTCTAATCGCACCAATGCCAGCTTCGTTCGCATTCTTTTTTCTCGCAAGGCTTTGAATAATTCTTTTCCGCTAGAATTCGGGATCGCTGAGATCGGCGTAACCTGAGCATCTTTGCAACAGGCCGCTAACGATAGCAACATTACCAGGGCAAGCAGTAACCCAAAATGTTTCCTCATCCTGGTCACTGCCTGCCCTGGTTTCTCATCATAATTCTAATCTACTCCGGTTACGGGAAGTATGACCCAACTCCTGTGGCGGTCTTGACGCCCTTACCATTATCATCAAACATTACTTCTATATATTGAAAACGATTCGTTCCGGCTGCATACCATTTATACACAGAATAGGATTTTGTATCCGTGTACAGAAAACCATCTGTACCGCCAAAATAATCATCGCGCACTTCTTCGTACGTTTTACCCCTCAGCTCGAATGTATCATAGGCTTTATCCAACACGGGGTATATTTTCTTGAGTTCTGCGAGAGATAACTCCGGTACTTCAACCTGTTCCGCTGGGGAATAAAAGTCATCATCTTTATCCGGTTCAGTGAAATCATTATAAAAATCGTTGACTTCCTCGTAGTATCCCGGGGGGACGCGATCATTCTTACTCACTTCCTGATCCCAGGAAGCACCCATCGGACGGAAAGCCATCTGATAGTAGAAACCATCACCTGCGTCCATTTCCGGGTCGATGAACACATCGCTGAGCACGAACTTTTTGCCTTCATCGACCGGGGAAAACCCAATCCACCAGTCATTCTCGGATAAATCGAGCGGTGCATCCCAAAAATAACCATTCGTCAATTCAAAGTGGTATTCATCAGCTAAAATTTCTGCATTGATAAGAACCTCGTCATTCGACCCCTGAATGATTGTCATTGTCCCTATACCATTTTCATCAATCTCGATCATCAGATAAGCATCGTCAAAGAAGTCTTCGGCTCCTTCATAGATGCCAATGCCTTCGGTGATCCAATAATAACCATACCAGGTACCATTCCAGAGATCCTGGACAACACTAACGCTTTCAATGTCCGCCTCATTCCCACGCACGAAGATCAGTGTCATCGTTTCATCACCCTCGCTAATAACAATCGTCAGAGAATCGCCATCCAGTTCGTAATAATTAACAAACTCTTCTCCGTCTTCCTGGTAGCGAATTTCTCCATCCTTCCAAGTGCCTACCAGGTGCTCGTCAGTTTGCATCTCAACGGTATTGTCTTCGTAAAACCAGATTCCATAACGCATACCAAGCTCTTTTAGTAGCTCGCCATCATAGCGATCTCCAGCGATGATAATTGCGTCGGTGACCCAATAACCCACCTCAGCAGCGACAACCGGGGCGGGAGCTGCAGGTTTACTGGTGGTGGTCACGTCTTTCTCAAGCGTAATTTTCACACCAGTCTCGGCAAAGTCTTCTATCACCATCACGCCATCATTAATTATGGCTTCAATGGTATCATCATCGCCCACACCACTGATGGTGACCACATTCTTTTTGATTTCCCATTTACAGACTTCGATTTCTCCTTCAGCCCGAAGTTCACATTTGCCATTTTTCATCAGTTCAATCACAAAGTCTTCGTCGAAGATCTCGTCGGCCCCATAAACATCCCCAAAAATCTCAGCTGTTGTAGCTGTCCAAACGCCGATGTTCGGGTCTTTTGATTTACCCGGTATTCGACAACCTAACAGCACCATGAGTACCAGGATAATTGTCAGCGTCTTCTTGAAAAAATTTTGTTTGACTTTCATTCGAGTTACCTCCTGTTTTTTTGTTTCCCATTCCATGTGGTCGCTTCAATATTCAACCACAATGAGTTTCTTAGAAAGATTGTTTTTTACGGTATGCTTAAGATTTGTCGTACTTCTCCTATCTATTGAAAATGAAACATTGACCTTACCTGAAATCAGGTATAGAAAAAAGAGCCCTGAGACAAAGACCGGAGCGGCGATTCAAAATCGAGGCTTTATTTGGGTTAATTTCCTTCCCAGAATAGCCCGCTCACCTGGATTAATTGAATTTAAATTATTATAACAGATTGTGGTGCAATTGTCCTAAATTATGGACGATTTTTGTTGCTTTTTTTATTAACGACAATAAAATTTATTACAGAAAGTGACTTCTACTACATAACAGCTTAACAGCTCAATAGCTTAATAGCTCAATACCTTTCTGATATAATCATCTCCATGATCGTAATTTCCGACATGATGGGTACCCTCACCACCGGCTCCCCGATTCTGGGCGTGCTGGATTGGATCAAACACCACCAGAGCCAATCGCAGGCACGCTGGTTATACGCTTCGATGATGCCAAGTTACCTGCTGGTTAAGATGGGGGTGATTGATCCGCAACCCTGGGGACAGGGTCTGATGATCAAAAGCCTGACCTGGCTGAGGGATGTGGATGATGAGAAATTTGGTGAGATCTCCGAGTGGGCAGTCGAACACAACCTGTGGTTGAAACGGCGTGAGGACGTGATCAACCGTTTAAAGGAACACGCCCGCGCTGGCGCGCAGGTCTACATCGCCAGCAGCGTGGTCGAACCGATTGCGGATGCCTTTGCCCGGCGGATCGGTGTGCAGGCTATCGGCTCACCGGTCGAGATTCAAGCCGGTAAAGTGAGCCTGAAGGATGGTCTGGTCTCAAGCGAGCGTAAGATCCAGGAGGTGCTCAAGCGCCTGGAGATCGAGCGTGTCGATTACGCCTACGGGGACACCTTCATGGATATCCCCCTGCTGCAAAACGCTGAGCATCCCGTAGCCGTCTACCCGGATCAAAGGTTGCTGCAGGAAGCGCGGATGAAGGGGTGGGAGATAATAAATTAGTTGACAGTAAACAGTTGACAGTTGACAATCCTCCTTTGAAAGGGTTAAAAAACACGCTTAATACCTCCTATTAGGGTTTTATATAGTAGGTTTTAAATTTTTAAGTAAGAATCTATCCCTATCATTTTGTTTTCTTGAATTAAATTCTCCTGTAAAATTTAATAGTTAATCATTTATTCTATCCATTGAAAGGAAGTCTACATCATGCCCAGCTACCTCTCTGATAATGAGCTTTCATCCTATCAACCATATCAACTGCCTTATAAAGATCTGATTATCTGGCAAAAAAGCATAAACTTTGCCATCCAAATAATTGACTATGCGGAGAACATGGCCAGTGAACGGAAACATTACCGTTTGGTTGAACAATTGGAAGCTGCTGTGACTTCCATTCCTATGAATATCGCCGAAGGAAAAGGCCGCCACACAGCCAGTGATTTCAAACATTTTTTAGTAATAGCACGTGGGTCTCTTTATGAAACAATGACCATCCTGGAAATTTTTAAGTTAAAAAATTGGATTTCTGAACAAGATTTTTACCAGTTAAATTCACAGGCAATCGAACTCTCAAAACTTCTGACCGCCTTTCACCGAAACTTACACGAAATGAAAACCAATACAAAAAATTAAAATGTTTTTATTTTCTACCAATTTTCAACTTTCAACTGTTGACTTTAGACTTTAGACTGTTGACTGTGACCTGTCAACTTTACTTTGGAGACATAAATGCCCCCCTACTCCTGGCTATTATTTGACGCGGATGGAACCTTGTTTGATTATGATCTTACGGAGGTGGAAGCGTTGCAGAACGTATTCGACCATTACCAACTGCCATTAACTCCGGAAACCAGAAAGACTTTTATTCGGGTCAATCAGGCGGCCTGGTCTCAACTGGAGCGGCGCGAGATCACCCTGAAACAATTGCGCTGGTTGCGCTTTGCCAATCTCTTCGCTGAGACGGGGATCGACCTGGATGCGCATGAATTCGGGGAAACCTACGTGTATTATCTTGGGCGTTCTGCGCACCTCATTCCCGGTACGCTGGAGGTGCTGGCTCAACTGCACGGGCTCTTCCGCCTGGGGATCATCACCAATGGTATCCACGAGGTGCAGCATTCGCGTGTGCGACTGTCAGGATTGGGGCGCTATTTCCCCTTTATCTTTACCTCGGAAGCGCTTGGCGTTTACAAGCCAGCTCAGGGCTTCTTTGACGCAGTCTTCGCTGGGATCGGACAGCCGCAGCGCGAATCGGTACTGGTGGTTGGGGATAGCCTCACCTCAGACATTGCCGGAGGGGTCGGTTATGGGCTGGATACCTGCTGGTACAATCCCCAAAGTTTGGCAGACGGGAATGGCTACCCGATCACCTACGAAATTCGCGAGCTACAGCAACTGCTGGTTGTTTTGGGTGTTCGATCTTAACTAATCAAACCATGATAGAAAGGAATCTCAACTCATGAAAGTACTCTTCATCGGGGGTAGCGGAAATATCAGCACAGCCGTCTCCCGCCTGGCAATTGCCCGCGGAATAGACCTCACATTACTTACCCGCGGCAAGACCAGCGCTGACATCCCGGGTGTACGCTGGCTGTCCGCCGATTTTCACGATCTGACGCAAACGCAGAATATACTGGGCAACGAAACCTTCGATGTCGTCGTGGATTGGATCGCTTATACCCCAGAGGATGTTGAGCGCGATCTGACGCTCTTCAGTGGTAAAACCGGACAATTCGTCTTCATCAGTTCGGCATCCGCCTATCAGAAACCGCCCAGCAGTGTGATCATCCGTGAATCGACACCGCTGCATAACCCCTATTGGGATTACTCGCAGGCTAAGATTGTTTGCGAGGAACGGCTGATGCAGGCCTACCGCGAGCAAGGCTTCCCGCTCACGATTGTGCGGCCATCGCACACCTATGACAAATTCTTCCCTTTTTCAATCGGGGAATGGGATAAATTCACCATCGTCGAACGGATGCGCAAGGGCTTGCCTGTCATTGTGCACGGGGATGGCACCTCCCTGTGGGCTGTCACGCATGCGGACGATTTTGCATTGGGATTTCTGGGCCTGCTCGGGCATCCGCATGCCCTGGGGCAAGCCTTCCACATCACTTCGGATGAACGCCTGACCTGGAATGATATTTACCGTGCCATCGGAGCAGCCGCCGGGGTGGAACCCAATCTGGTGCACATCGCCTCGGATTTCATTGTCAAGGTGGCGCCGAATTATCGCGGCACGTTGATCGGTGATAAAAGTTGGAGCGTGATTTTTGACAACAGCAAGATTAAAAATTATGTCCCGGAATTTCAGGCGATCATCCCATTCCATCAGGGCATCCGCCGCACCGTCGCCCGATTCGACGCCGACCCACAATTGCGCCAGGTGAAACCAGAGGATCACGCCGAGATCGAAAGAATATTACACGCGTACGGGGCGTAGGGGCGGATAACATTGGCATATGAACCAACACAACGTAGGGGCGGGGTTCTTTTTCATCATTCATTGCCAACCTCGTAGGGGCGGGTTCCGAACCCGCCCCTACGAAGCATACAATTTATCTGAAATCCACATCAGCAGATTAGTTTGAATGCACTCCACAATTTGGTCGTAGGATTCCTGATTTTACTCGATGTGTTCACGATAATTTTGCGAATGGATTTTGTTATAACTTTGAATTGGGGGCGGATAACATTGACATTAGTACCAACACAACGTAGGGGCGGGTTCTTTCTCATCATTCATCGCCAACCTCGTAGGGGCGGGTTCTGAACCCGCCCCTACGGAGCATAACAATTTATCTGAAATCCACATCAGCGGATTTGTTTGAATGTACTCCACAATTTGGTCGTAGGATTCCTGTTTTTGCTCGATGTGTTCATAATAATTTTGCGAATAGATTTTGTTATAACTTTGAATTGGGAGCGGATAATATTGATGTATGAACCATCACATCGTAGGGGCGGGTTCTTTCTCATCATTCATCGCCAACCTCGTAGGGGCGGGTTCTGAACCCGCCCCTACGGAGCATACAATTTATCTGAAATCCACATCAGCGGATTTGTTTGAATATACTCCACAATTTGGTCGTAGGATTCCTGTTTTTGCTCGATGTGTTCATAATAATTTTGCGAATAGATTTTGTTATAACTTTGAATTGGGAGCGGATAATATTGATGTATGAACCATCACATCGTAG
>Ga0226835_1000616_pt1 | contig 33203 bp, 44 predicted proteins | sample LAC_MetaG_1_FD_163627 | JGI IMG/M metagenome (GOLD analysis project Ga0226835, IMG submission 163627) | Anaerobic ammonium oxidizing microbial communities from anammox membrane bioreactor (MBR) in UC Berkley, California, United States -... | ecosystem: Engineered > Bioreactor > Anaerobic >...
CCCCCGTGCCGGCGCCGATCGGCCCGGAGGCCGCAACGGGGTCGCCGGCCGCCGAGCGCGGCTCTCCGGCCGCCGCGCTCCGCAGGGCGGCTCGGGTCGCGGCCCGCCCGTCGGCCGGCCCGGGATGCCGCCCCTCCGACCGCACCAGGTCGAAGATCGCCGCGGCCGGGACGATCGGGACCGGGCCGGCGGAGGTGGGGTGACCGCGGCCCGCGGCGGCGAGCTCGTGCACGACGCCGTCGGCGGCGGCCAGGCCGAAGGCCGAACCGCCGCAGAGGGCGAACGCGTCGACGTGGGCGACCGTGCGCACCGGGTCGAGGAGCGCGAGCTCCCGCGTGGCCGGCGCGCCCCCGCGCACCTCGGCCGAGGCGACCGTCGCGGGGGGCAGCAGCACCACCGTCACGCCCGTGCCCCCCGACGACGCGTGGCCGACCCCGACCCCGGCGACGTCGGTGAGCAGGCCCGGGTTCACCGCCCGGCCTCGCGCCGACCGCCAGCCGCGCCCGCCGCGCCGGCCTCAGGCTCGACGCCGGGCCTCAGGCCGACCTCACGAGCGAAGCCGTCGAGCATGTCGTTGAACGCCGCGGCCCGCTCCAGCATCAGCATGTGGCCTCCCCCCTCCATCATCTCCAGGCGGGCACCCGGGATCGACGCCGCCAGCTCGCGCGCCGCGCCGGGCGGGGTCATCACGTCGGCCGTCCCGCCCACCACCAGGGTCGGCAGATCGACTCCGGCCAGCGCCCTCCGCAGGTCGATGCCGACCAGGGCGAGCGCGCCGGCCCGGCTGGTGGCGGGCGGGCAGGCGGTGATCATCGAGCGGGTCAGCTCGAGGTGGCTGGGCGCGGCGCCCGGCCCGAACCCGACCCCGGTCACCAGGAGCCCCAGACCCGGCGGCGCGAGGAGGCGGGTCACGTCGGGACTCCGCGCGGCGGCGCGCCGGAACCACTCCGAGCGGGCGAGCGCCGCGCCGGGTGCACGACCGATCGTGGAGAGGAGGACGAGCCCCCGCAGCCGTGGCCGGGCGGGAGCGGGCCGGCTCGTCACGTAGGACATGGCGCCGACCCCACCCATGGAGTGCCCGACGAGGACACCGCCGTCGACGCCCAGGGCGTCGAGGACCCGGCCGACGTCGCGCCCCAGGGCCTCGACCGTGAGCCCGTCGGAGCCCGGCGTGGAGTGGCCGTGGCCGCGCTGGTCGAAGGCCACCACGCGATAGCCCCGGTCCGGGAGGTCGGCGAACTGCTTCACCCAGGCCCGGACCCCGAGGCTCAGGCCGTGCGCCAGCACGAGGGTGGGCCCCCTCCCGCGGGCCACCACGTGGATGCGGGCGCCGTCGTGGCCGGCGACCATCGCCTCCTCGTCGGGGTCGAGCCGCAGATCCCGCTCGGCGTCGGGATCCGGGCGGCGGCGGACCCGCTCCAGGGCGGCGCGCTCCGCCGCGACGGCCGTCGCCCCGGCCGCGGCGGCTACGCCGACGCCCAGGCCCACAGCCTTGAGGACCGTCGACGCCCGGCTCGTGCGGCGGCCCCGGCCCGGCGCACCCATCTACGACGTGAAGACGCGGGGCACCCGGGACCCGATCCGGCTGACGATCTCGTAGGCGATGGTGCCGGTCCGGTCGGCCCACTCGGTCGCCGTGACCTGCTCCCCCTCCTGGCGCCCGAGCAGCACGACGTCGTCGCCGACCGCGATCTCGGCGTCGCCGGCGTCGAGCATGATGTGGTCCATGGTCACGGTCCCGGCGATCGGGCACCGGCGGCCCCGCACCAGGACCTCGCCGCCGGCTGCAGCGAGGCTCCGCGGCACGCCGTCGGCGTAACCGACGGGGACGGTCGCCACCCGGGCCCGGCGGGCGAGCGCGTAGCGCAGGCCGTAGGAGACGCGGTCGCCGGCGTCGAGGTCCTGCACGTGGACGACCCGCGACCGCAGGCTCAGGGCGGGGTGGATGTCGAGCGCGCCCTCGAAGGCCGGCGACGGCGGCAGCCCGTAGACGGTTATCCCGGCCCGGACGAGGTCGTAGTGGGCGGCCGGGAACGCGATGATCGCCGCCGAGTTGGCGGCGTGGACCACCGGCGGGTTCAGGCCGCGCCGCGAGAGGCTCTCCAGAACCTGGTCGAAGGCCGCGATCTGCTGCCCGGTGTAGGGCTCGTCGGGCTCGTCGGCGAGGGCGAAGTGGGTGCAGAAACCCTCGAGACGCAGCGATCCCGTCCCGGCGACCTTCTCGGCGAGCACGGCGGCGTCGCTCGGGGTGCATCCCACCCGGTGCATCCCGGTGTCGACCTTGAGGTGCACCGGGAACGGGCGGGGCAGGTCGGCCTTACGGGCGGCGGCGGCGATCGCCTCCACGCCCGACGGGCGGTACACCACCGGCGTCAGCCGGTGGGCCACGACCTCGGCCGCGGCATCCGGCGGCGGCTCCGACAGGACCACGATCGGGGCCTCTACGCCGGCCTCGCGCAGCTCCACGCCCTCCTCGACCAGGGCCACCCCCAGGTAGGCGGCACCCGCCTCGAGCGTGGCCCTCGACACCTCGACGGCGCCGTGCCCGTAGGCGTCGGCCTTGACGACCGCCATGACCTCGGCCGTCGCGCACGCGGCACGTAGGGCAGTCGTGTTGGCGCGCACCGCGCCGAGGTCCACCTCCGCCCACGTGGGGCGCAGGCGCCCGTTCACGTCGTCCGGGCGAGGTACTGGACCAGGTCGGAGCGGGCGACGATGCCCAGGAGCGTCCCGTCGGCGTCGACGATCGGGACGTGGGTCACGTCGTGCTCGTGCATCAGCGTGGCGAGGTCTTCGACGGTGGCGTCGGGACCGGTGGTGACGAACTCCGTCGCCATCGCGTCGGCCACCGTGGAGCCCACGGCGCGCTTGAGGTCCTGGTCGAAGCGGGCGAGATGCGACGGAAGGGTGAACTCGATGCCCGGAAGCAGCGCGATCGTGGTGGGAACGTGGATGCGCGCCTCGGAGAGGATCAGGTCCTGGTCGCGCAGCACGCCGACGATGCGGCCGCCGGAGTCGACGACGGGCGCGGCCCCGATCCGGCGCTCGGCGAGGACGTCGGCGGCCTCGGCGAGCGACTGGTCGGGACGGAGGGTCACGACGTCGGGCGTCATCACCGATCGGGCGTCCTGGGGCTCGGGCATCACGTCTCCGGGGAATCGGCTTCCAAACCCGAGATCGTACGCGGTAGGGCACGTACGAGGTCGCCCGCGGTGAGCCCCGTCCCGATCGCCTGCCCCGCGGCGCCGTGGAGGAACGCGGCTCCGGCCGCGGCCTCGAACGCCGCGACCCCCCGGGCGAGCAGCGCACCGACCACGCCGGACAGGACGTCGCCGGTCCCGGCCGAGGCCAGGACGGGCCCACCGGTGGGGTTGACCGCCGCCCGGCCGTCGGGGGCGGCGACGACCGTGGCCGGGCCCTTCAGGAGCACCACGGCTCCCGAACGGGCGGCGAGGTCGCGGGCCGCCTCGAGCCGGTCCGGACCCACGGCGCGGCCGGTCAGGCGCCGGTACTCCTCGTCGTGCGGGGTCAACACCGTCGGGTGGGCGCGGGACCGCAGTGGTGTGAGGTCGCCCTCGAGACCGTTGAGCCCGTCGGCGTCGAGCACCAGCGGCACGCCGGCCTCGGCCGCCGTGCGCCGGACCGCGGTGCGGGTCGACTCGGCGAGGCCGAGGCCGGGCCCGAGGACCAGCGCCCCGAACCGGCCCAGGCTGCCGACGACGATGCCGGTCGCGGCGGCGTCGAGCGCCCCACCGCGTGCAGGCAGCGGCCGCGAGATCACCTCGCCCCCCGACGCCCGGGCCGCGGCCTCGTGCCCCGGCAGGCCGCAGTGGACGATCCCGGCACCCGCCCGCAGGGCGGCCCGGGACGCGAGCAGGGGCGCTCCGGCCATCCCGTCGGAGCCGCCCACGACGAACACCCCGCCCGCGCTCCACTTGTGCGCGGCCGGGGCGCGGGACGGCAGCCAGCGCGCCACGTCGGCGGCCTCGGTCACGCCGCAGCGGGTGACGGTGACCGCCCCCGGACCCGCGACCGCCGCGCCCCCTCCGGCGCCGTCGGGGTGCGACGGGCCGCCCGGGTCGTGGTCGACGACCACCGGGATCCCGATGTCGACGAGCTCCACCCGCCCGGCGTGCGATCGGCCCGGCTCGAAGAGCACCCCGGGCTTGTAGGCGGCGAAGGTGACCGTCACCGCGGCGGTCACCGCCTCGCCGTCGACCTCGCCGGTCGGGCCGGCGACACCCGACGGGATGTCGACGGCCACCGTGGGGAACCCGCGCTCCCGCAGGCTCTCGCTGATCCTCTGCGCCTCACCTTCGAGCCGACCCCGGAAGCCGGTGCCGAACATGGCGTCGACGGCGATGTCGGCCCGGTGGGCCGCCGTTTCCCACCCCGCCGACCCGGCTCCGCCGCCGAGCATCACGACCTCGGCCCTGACCCCCCACGCCCGGAGGAGCCGGGCCGCGACGACGCCGTCGCCGCCGTTGTTGCCCCCACCGCAGAACACCACCGCCCGCCGGCCGTAGGTGCCGCCCAGGAGGCGGCGCACGGCGAAGGCGACGGCCGAGCCCGCCCGCTCCATGAGCACCTCACCCGGCGTGCCCGCCTCGATCGTCCGCCGGTCGGCGTCCGCCATCTCGGAGGGCCGGAGGACGGGGAGCACGACGACTCAGCGGACGGCCCGGGCCGCCGGGACCGGGCCGCCGCCCCCCGACCGCACAGCCCGGCCGCCGCCCGACGAGGCGACCGCGACCGCCGCCGCGGTGCGGTCGGTGTGGGTCATCGAGAGGTGCCAGGCCGTGACGCCCATCGCCGCGGCGTGCGCGGCCGCCGAGCCGTGCAGCACCACCGACGGCGCTCCGCCGGCCGCCCGCGTGATCTCGACGTCGGCGAAGCGGATCTGACCGATACCGGCCCCCAGCGCCTTCATAACGGCCTCCTTGGCCGCGAACCGTGCCGCCAGCCCCCGCACCCGCGACCCGCCCCGGCGGCCGGGCACGTCGCGTTCGCCGGCGGTGAAGACGCGCTCCACGAACCGGGCCCGTCGTTCGAGCACCCCGGTGAAGCGGTCGAGCTCGACGAGGTCGATCCCGACGCCGACCACCGCCGGCGGGCCCGCCCCGCCGTCCGCCGGGTCGACCGCCACGTCAGCCACCGATCCGGCTCACGACGCGGCCCCGGGGCGCCACCGCTCGGCGAGCACGTAGACCGGTTCCGTCAGGAGGTCGGCGACGGGGACCCGCCCGAGCACCGCCTCGTCGAACTCCGGCTCGGTCTCGGTGACGGCACCCTTCAGGGCGGCGTAGCGGCGGCGGTAGCCCTCGAGCACCGCCCGCACCGCGGTGGGCGCCAGGTGCTCGAAGAACGTCACGTGCAGGAGGGTCAGGCCGACGGCCTGGGAGCCCTTCACCTCGGGCACGATCACCACCGTGCGGTGGTCGGCCCGGCCCCGGGCCACCGTCACCTCGCGCTCCGACGCCACCAGCGCCTTGGTCCCCCTCAGCCGCGGATCGGTCTCGGTGCGGGACCGGAGCCGGGCGCCGAGGCCGCCCCGGTCGACGACCACCGCGGTGGCGTCGTCGGCGCCGGGATCGCCGTCGATGCGGTAGCGGGTGAACCCGACCACGCTCTCCACCGCCCGGTCGAGGGCGACCAGCGCGCGCAGCGACCGGTAGCTGAGCGTGTCTCGGGCCGCGCCGGCGGCGAGCACCTCCCGGACGAGGGGCACGCGCAGGAACGTGTCGTCGGCCCGGGAGATGCCGACGGTGACCGTCTTGGCCTGGTGGCGGATGGCGTCGATCGGCCGAGTCAGCTCGTCGATCCCGACGGTCAGCGCGGCATCGAGCTCCTCGAGCACGGTCGCCGGGGTTCCCACCTCGCCGTGCTCCAGCTGGTAGGCGTCGAGGGGGACGGCACCGGTCGCGAACCGGAAGGCCGACGCGATCCGCACGGCGTCGGCGGCGTCGAGGCAGCCGTCGTAGCCGCCCGCCCGCAACCGCGTGAAGAACCGGTCGGCCGGTTCGGCGAGCGCCCCGGCGATCTGCCCGAACAGGGCGTCGGCGGACTCCGCGTGGCCGCCGGGATCCCCGTCGGCGGCCGCCACCGATCGGGAGCCCCGTTCCACCACGGCGCGCGCCTCGCGCAGCGGGAACGCCGACTCGTCGATCGCCAGCGCGGCCTCGTAGCCGAAGACGTGCCCGGCCACGGTGGCCAGGACGAAGTCGAGGGCCGGGTGCACGCTCGGCACCGCGATCGTGTCGGCCGAGCCCTCGAAGCGGGGATCGTCGTCGGAGACGATCGCCACCACCGCGGCCTTGTGGGCCCGGAAGATCGCCAGCTCCTTGGCCACGTCGTCGGCCGTGGAACCGGAGAGACCCGCCGCGCACACGACGACCAGCGGCTCGGACGAGAGGTCGATGTGCTTCTTGTCCTCGGTGGCGTCGCAGGCGATCGCCTTGTAGCAGAGCTCGGAGAGCTTGATGCGCACCTCGGCCGCCGCGATGCGGTTGGCGCCGTTGCCGACCACGGCCCATGAGCGGCGGAGCGGCGCGTGGAGGCGGGCCGTCGGCGCGATCTCGGGCCGGGAGTCGACGACGGCCTGCATCGCCTCGGGGAGGCGGCGCAGGCCGTCGAGGAGGTCGTGGACGGCGACGGGGTCGGCGGCGCCGGCCTCCGACGCCAGCGCCGCGGCGAGCAGGTAGCCGGCCGCCACCTGCGCGTAGAAGGCCTTGGTGGACGCGACGCTCATCTCCACGTCGCGCCCGTCGGAGGTGTAGAGCACGCCGTCGGAGCGGTCGACGAGGTCGCTGCCGCGCCGGTTGACGATGGCGATCACGGTGGCGCCCCGCGCCCGCGCCATCTCGACGGTGCGGTTGGTGTCGGTGGTCGTGCCGCTCTGGCTGATCGCCACCACGAGCGTGTCGGACATGTCGGCGGCCAGGCGGAAGCCCGACAGCTCCGTGGCCGGGAGGGCCTCGACGCTCATCGGCGGCGCGGCGCCGGGCGGCCGCCCGCCGGTGACGGCGTCGAACGCCACCGCCAGGCTCTGGGCCGCGACCGCCGCGGACCCCTGCCCCACGGCGAGGACCTTGCGGAGACGCCCGTCGCGTGCCGCGGCCCGGACCGCGTCGGGGAGCGCGGCGGGACCGAGCGCGACGGTGAGCCGCCCGTCGACCTCGGTGACCTTGCCGCGCAGCGTCCGTCGCAGCGACGACGGCGCCTCGCCGATCTCCTTGACCAGGAAGTGAGGATGCTCGCCGCGCTCGACATCGCGGGTGGTGATCTCGGCGGTGGCGAGGTCGGGGCCGGACACGGGGAGCGGGGTGCCGTCGTAGGCCCTCCGGTCGATGCCCTCCACGAGCCCGGCCCGGGCGGCGTCGAGGACCACCACCTGGCCGCGCGCCGATCCCGGGTCGGACGGGTCGGCCGGCGTCTCACCGTCGATGCGCAGGTAGCGGGACGTCTCCTCGACGAGCCCGTACGGCTCGCTCGCCACCACGAAGGCGTCCTCGGCGAGGCCGACGTAGAGCGCCTGGCCGCTCCCCCGGACCGCGAGGTGGAGCCGGCCGGGGTCGTCGGCCTGCTGGGCCGCGATCGCGACCGACCCCTCGAACAGGGCGACCGAGTCGCGGAACGCGTCGGCCGCCCCGAGGCCCGCCGTCCGGCGACGCGAGACCACCGCCGGGATGACCTTGGCGTCGGTGGTGAACTCCGAAGCCACGTCGAGGCCCTCGAGGAGCGCCACCTCGGCGTAGTTGTCGACGTCGCCGTTCAACGCCGCGAAGACCCCGGTTCCGGCGGTGCCCGGCCGACCGCCGGTCCGCAGCTCGTCGAGGGGGTGGGCGTTGACCTCCGAGATCACCCCCACGCTGGCCCAGCGGGTGTGGCCCAGCACCGTGACCCGAGGGCGGTCGCCGGCCAGGGCGCGGCGCAGCAGGGTGTCGGCGGCCACCGCGCTCCGCAGGGCCCGGACGTTGTCGCCGAGCTCGCCGATCTCGGCCGCGGCCTTGTAGACGAAGCCGATCCAGCCCGGCCCGGACCGGACGGCCCCGGACCGGAAGAGGCCGTCGGCGTTGCGCGCCTCGATCTCCACCGCCACCTCGGCCTGAGCCGGGTCGGAGGCGTCGAACGCGGGGTCGTGCACGAGCACGTGGATCCCGGCGGAGTCGCGACCCCTGACCTCCAGGCGGTCGATGGCGCTGAGGGCGACCTGTACGGCCCGGAACGCCTCGAGGGCCGCCGGACCGGGATCGTCGCCGGCGAGTTGGGCCACCTCGCGCGCACCGCGGAGCCGGTCGGCGGAGATCGCCCAGGCCGCGTCGCGGATGCGGACCAGCGCGGCGTTGAGGGCCTCGACGTCGGAGCCGGTGGCACCGGATCCGGCACCGGACCCGCCGGAGGGAGCCCCGCCGATGCCGTCGCGGTCGAGCGAGCGCTCGAGAGCGTCGACCGACTCCCCCACCCGGGCGACGAGTCCGGCGATCGCGCCCGGGAGGTCGGGGTGGGCGAGCAGGGTCACGAGGCCCGGAACGCCGCGCAACGCCCCGTCGACCTCCTCGAGGGCCTCGGCCGCGAGCTCGAGCCCGCCGGCGTCACGCCGGTCGGCCCCGGCGACCGCCAGCTCCACCGCCCGCTCGAGCAGGGCGACGACGTGGTCCGGCGCCGGCGCGACCCGCCCGGACCGCCGGCTGGCGACGGCGACAATCCCGCACATGGCACCCCGGAGCGTAGCGGTGGTCCCGCGGACTCCCCCGACGGTGCCCGCGCCACCGCCGCGGGGCGCCCCGACGGGCCCGACCCGAGCCCCGGACCGCGCCGGCGGGGACCGGGTTCAGCTCGTGCCGGGTGGCGGGCCGAGAGCGTCGACGAGGGCGGCGGCCAGGCGGTCGGCGCCGGCCGACGCCCGCTCCTCGTCGCCGGCCTCGACCATCACCCGCACCACGGGCTCGGTACCGGACGGCCGCACCAGGACGCGGCCGGCATCGCCCAGCTCACGCTCCAGATCACGAACCGCCGACCAGAAGCCCGCCGCGGCGTCGAGGCCCTCGCGCGAGGCCACCGCGACGTTGCGGAGCACCTGCGGGTGGCGGGACATCACCGACGCCCGCTCCGACAGGGGGCGCCCGGACCGCACGACGGCGTCGAGGAGCAGAATCCCCGTGAGCGGGCCGTCGCCGGTGACAGCGTGGTCGGCGAAGATGACGTGCCCGGACTGCTCGCCCCCGAGCACGAGGTCGTGCTCCTCCATGGCGGCGAGCACGTGGCGGTCGCCCACGGGGGTCTCGACCACCCCGATCCCGTGCTGCTCCAGCGCGCGGCGCAGACCCAGGTTGGCCATGACCGTCGTGGCCACGGCCCGGTTGCGCAGCCGGCCCCGCGCGTCGAGGTCCAGCGCGGCGACGGCGAGGATGTGGTCGCCGTCGACGATCGCGCCGGTCTCGTCGACGGCCACGACGCGGTCGGCGTCGCCGTCGAAGGCGAGCCCCGCGTCGGCGCCCTCGGCGACCACCCGGGCCTGGAGGGGCCCGGTGAACGTCGACCCGCAGCGGTCGTTGATGTTCGTGCCGTCGGGGTCGGCCGCCATCACGGTGACCCTCGCCCCCAGGCCCGCCAGCGCCCTCGGGGCCGCCTCCGACGCGGCGCCGTTGCCGCAGTCGACCACCACGTGCAGACCCTTGAGGGGTTCGACGGCGGGGGCGACCGCGCCCACGAGGCGGGCCACGTAGGCCTCGACGGCGTCGACGCGCGCCACCACCGTCCCGATCGACCGTCCCTCGGATCCGGGCGGCGACTCCGCGAGGAGCGACGCGAGCTCCGCCTCGATCCGCTCCTCGGTGGCGTCGCGCAGCTTCCGCCCCCCCGGCTCGAAGAACTTCACCCCGTTGTCGGGGAAGGGGTTGTGGCTGGCGGAGATCATCGCCCCGGGGGCGCCGGCCGCGGCGCAGGCCGCGGCGAGCCCCGGCGTGGGCAGCACGCCGAGGAGCTCGGCCCCCGCCCCTTCCGAGCCCAGCCCGGCCACGAGAGCCGCTTCGATCATCGGGCCCGAGAGGCGCGTGTCGCGGGCCACCAGGAAGGGAAGCTCCGTGCCGAGGGCCCGGGCCGCGGCGCGGCCGAGGGCCAGGACCAGCTCGGCGGTCAGCTCGCGACCCGCGACACCCCTTACGCCGTCGGTCCCGAAGCGAAGCATGGCCGGCGCCGCGCGGCGGCTACCGCTTGGAGTACTGCGGCGCCTTGCGGGCCTTCTTGAGGCCGTACTTCTTGCGCTCCTTCTCGCGGGCGTCGCGGGTGAGGAGCCCGGCCTTCTTGAGGGTGGGACGGGTCTCGGGGTCGAGCTCCACGAGGGCCCGGGCCAACGCCAGGCGCAGCGCCCCGGCCTGACCGCTGACGCCACCACCGGTGATCGTGGCGTCGACGTCGTAGACGTCGGCGGTCTGGGTGAGGCGCAGGGGCTCGGTGGCGATCACGCGGTGGGTGAGGATCGGCAGGTACGCCTCCATGGGGCGCCCGTTGAGGGTGACCACACCGGTCCCGGGGCGCATCCGGACGCGGGCGACGGCGTCCTTGCGGCGGCCGGTGGTCTGGATCAGGGGCTTGGGCACGGGCGTCCTCGGTCTCTCGGGTCTATCGGTGAACGGACGGCCGGTCAGCCGGCCCGGCGGGCGATCGCGTACGGCTGAGGCTTCTGGGCGGCGTGGGGGTGCGCCGGGCCGGCGTAGACGCGCAGCTTCTTGAGCATGCTCCGCCCGAGCGAGCCCTTGGGGAGCATCCCCTTGACGGCCGCCTTCACGACCCGGTCGGGGTGCTTGGCGAGCATCTCCTCGAGCGTGCGCTGCTTGAGGCCGCCCGGGTAGCCGGAGTGGCGGTAGTAGAGCTTCGACGCCTGCTTGCGCGGGTCGAGGTCGAGCTTGGCGGCGTTGACGACCACCACGTGGTCGCCGGTGTCGAGGTGGGGGGCCCAGATCGGCTTGTGCTTGCCCCGCAGCAGCCGGGCGATCTCGGTGGCCATCCTTCCGAGGACGGCGCCGTCGGCGTCGACCACGTGCCAGGCGCGCTCGATGTCGGAGGGCTTGGGGGTGTACGTACGCACGGAGATCCTTCGCGGGGCGTGGTCGGCCGGACCCTCCGGGCGGCGGATGCGGTGACCGCATCGGGCCGGCCCGGAAGCGACAGACCAGGATAGCGGCGCCCGTCCGGTCCCGACAATCGGGTCCCGAACCCGGTCGGGCCGATCCCCGGTAGCCTGAACCGCCATGACGACCTCGGCCGAACTGGCCTCCTCACCCGACGCGGTCCGCCCCACCCCGCACGAGACGCCTCCCGACCGTCGCGAGGAGGCCGACCGGGCACTCGAGATCCTCCTCGACCCGGCCCTCGACCCCATCGTCGAGATGGTGCTCACCTGCCGCGACGGCGCCTACGAGGCCCTCACCACCGACGGGCGGGTCCGCTTCCGCCGTGCCGGCGACGGCGACCGCGTCTACGAGGTGATCGAGGTGGAGGGCTCCGACCCGCTCGCCGATCGATCGACCGACCGCTTCTCCCCCATCGAGGCGGAGTTGGCGTCGCTGCACCCCAAGCGCTCCGAGAACGCCTATCCGTACGCCTTGGACCACGTCGCCCAGCTCTTCGACTCCCCGGCCGCGCCCGACCTGTGCGTGATCCACTCGGCGTCGCACAACTGGGAGGACCAGGGCGGCCACCGCGGCGAGCACGGGTCGCTGGGCGTGGTGCAGGCCCGAGCGCCGTGGATCATGGCCGGCAAGGGCGTTCGTTCCGACGGTGTCGTCCCCCGCGCGGCACGCCTCGTCGACGTCGCACCCACGATCGCCGAGCTCCTCGGGTGCCCGCCCGGGCCCGACGGCCGCCACCTCCCGGGCCAGGACGGCACGGTGCGCGACGACCTCCTCGACCTGTCGTCGGGGCGGCCCCGGATGGTCCTGGGCGTCCTCTGGGACGGCACCAACGCCAACGTCCTCCACCGGATGGCCGCCGACGGCGAGGCCCCGAACGTGGCCCGCCTCATCTCGATGGGAACGGCGCTCGGACACGGCGCGATGGCCGGCCTGCCGACCGTCACCCTGGCCAACCACACGTCGATCCAGACCGGGCGGCTCCCGGGGCACCACGGGATCCTCCACAACGCGTGGTTCGACCGTCGCTCCGGCCGCCAGGTGATCACCAACTCGCCCGACACGTGGTCGACCGCCATGCAGCACGTGGTCCCCGGGGTGGAATCGCTCCACCATGCCGTGCAACGCCACTTCGACGGCTGCTTCACGGCGTCGGTGAACGAGCCCTGCGACCTGGGGGCGGGGTTCTCCACGTTCGAGTTCTTCCGGCGGGGGGAGATACCGCCGATACCCGAGTCGCCCCACGGTCTGCCCCACACCACCGAGCGCTTCGTGCGTCCCTCGAAGGACTACTCGTGGGGCTCGGTCGTCGACCACATGGCCGTGGAGCAGGCGACGGGGATCCTCTCGGGCCACTACCGCGACGTCGACTACCCGGTCCCGCGGTACATGTTCGTGAACTTCACCCTGACCGACGCGGCCATGCACGCCGGCGGCCCGCACTCCGAGATCGCGGCGGCCGCGGTCCGCGACTGCGACGCCCGCCTCGGCGACATCCTCGCCGCGGTGGAGAGCGCCGGCCTCTTCGACGACACCGCGTTCTTCCTCGTGGCCGACCACGGCATGGAGGAGACCGACCCGGAGGTGACCGGCGACTGGGGGGTCGCGCTGCGCGAGCAGGGGATCACGTTCCGCGACGAGGGCTACGGCTTCCTCTACATCGGCGACACCTACCGCCCCGACGAGCCCGTCGACCGCCGCGACATCTAGGGGCCCCGGCGTGGGCCTGGTCGGCGTCGACGAGGTGGAGGCGGCCCGGGCCGCCCTCTCCGGGGTGCTGCGCCCCACCGGCCTCGACGCGCCGGGCTTCCTCGCCCGGGCCACCGGCCGACCGGTCCTGCTCAAGCACGAGGAGCGCCAGCGCAGTGGATCCTTCAAGCTCCGCGGCGCGTACTGGCGGATGGCCGGCCTCGACCCCACGGCCCGCGCCGCGGGAGTGGTCGCGGCCAGCGCCGGCAACCACGGGCAGGGCGTGGCCGTCTCCGCGTCGAGGCTGGGGATCGCGGCCACGGTCTTCATGCCGGCGGCCGCCCCCCTGCCCAAGGTCCAGGCCACCCGCCGCTACGGCGCGACCGTCCACCTCGTCGAGGGCCCGCTCGCCGACGTGCTCGCCGCCGCCCGGGACCACGCCGGCGCCACCGGCGCGACGCTGATCGAACCGTTCGACGACCCGGCGGTGATCGCCGGCCAGGGAACCATCGGCCTCGAGATCGTCGACGGCGTCGACGCCGTCGACACCTCCGAGGGCGGGGACGTCGCGACCCGTCCCGACCCGGGGGATGAGGTGACCGTGGCCGTACCGGTGGGCGGGGGCGGCCTGGTCAGCGGGATTGCAGTGGCGGTCCGCGCCCTCCGGCCGGGCTGGCGGGTGATCGGCGTGGAAGCGGCCGGCGCCGCCTCGGCTCGGGCCGCGCTCGACGCCGGGGCGCCGGTGGCCCTCCCGTCGACCGAGACCATGGCCGACGGCATCGCCGTGGCCCGGGTGGGCGACATCACGTACCGGCACCTCGTGGACCTGGTCGACGACGTCGTCACCGTCAGCGACGACGAGATCGCCCGAGCGCTGCTCCTGCTGCTGGAACGCTGCAAGACGGTGGTCGAACCGGCCGGCGCCGCGGCGTTGGCGGCGGTGATGGAGGGGCGGGTAGGCGGGACCCCGACCGGCCCCGTGTGCGTGGTCCTCTCCGGCGGAAACGTGGACCCGGCCCTGCTCGGGCGCCTCGTCACCCACGGCCTGAACGCGTCGGGCCGCTTCCTCACCACCCGGGTCGCGTTGCCCGATCGTCCCGGGGCGCTGCGGTCGCTGCTCGACGTCGTCGCGGCCCTGGGCCTGAACATCGTCGACGTGGAGCACCACCGCAGCGGGACCGACCTACCCGTCGAGCAGGTCGAGGTCCGCCTCACCCTCGAGACCCGGGACCCCGACCACCGCGACGCCGTGCTCCGTCGGCTCGAGGCCGCCGGTATGCACCCCCGGCCCGCGTGAACGGGCCCGGGGTGCTCCGCCTACTCTCTCCCGGCATGCCCGGCCCGACCCGACACCGCCTCGGCGCGGCCCTCGGCGCCGTCGCGCTCGTCGCGGCGCTGGGCGTCGCCGGCTGCAGCGGCGACAGCGACGACGCGTCGCCCCCGACGTCTCCCGCGCCCGGCACCGGATCGTCGACCACCACCGCGCCGGCGACGACCACCACCACCGGGCCTCCCGCGACCCTGCCGGCGACGTTCCCCACCACCGCCGTACCCCTTCCCGGGCGCGCTCGCCTCACCGAGGCGATGGAGATCCCCGCCGCTCGGTCGCTGGTCGTGGGTTGGGTCCTGACCTACCGGTCCGAGCAGGGCGCGGCCGACGCGGTGGCGGCCTACGGCTCACGGCTCGCGGCGGCCGGGTTCAAGATCACCGACACAGCCATCGTGGAGGGGAACCGGCGGTCGAAGCCCAAGTCGACGAGCATCTTCGCCACCACGCCGGCCTGGACCGTGACAACCATCGCCAACGACTTCGGGAGTCGCAAGGCGACCCTGGTGGTCTCGGTGTCCCCCCACCAGACGCTCTTCGGTCCCCGGGCATCCATGCCTCCGCCCACGACCGCGAGCCCGTAGGACCGACGAGACGGACCTCGGACCGATCCCCCGCCGTCGGGACCACCAGCGCTAAAGCCGCCCGGATCACGTGCCGATCGATCCGGGAACCGGCCTGTTACCGTTCCGCGGTACGGGCCGGGCCCTCGACAACGAGCCAGGAGATCGACTCCCATGAAGCGCATCGTGACGCTGGTGTTGGCCGTCGTGCTCGGCGTGACGATCCTCGCCGGCTGTGGTGGCGACAAGAAGACGGTCAAGATCCCCGGCGGCGGGTCCGTGACCGTCGACGACAACGGCAAGGACGGGTCCTTCACCGTCACCGACGACAAGGGCAACAAGTCCTCCTTCGGCACCAGCACGGAGATCCCCGACGACTTCCCCAAGGACGTCCCCCTCCCCGACGGCGCCAAGCTGACCGGATCGATCTACGGCGAGACCGACGGCAAGCAGGGCTGGACCCTCACCTTCGAGTCGTCGAAGGACGTCGCCGCCTTCGCGAAGGCCTACCGGGCCACGCTCGAGGACGCCGGCTTCAACGTCGACACGTTCTCGGTCACGGGTAGCGGCGACGGCAGCACCGCCATCGCCGGAGCCAGCAACGCCGACTGGCAGGTGGGCATCATCGGCTCCAGCCAGGAGGGCAAGGGGAACCTCGTGATCACCGTTTCCCCCGCCGACTCCACCTCCACCTCGGGCTGACCACCCACCTCCGCCTGCCACCGGGACCCGACCGGGGGACGGCCGACGGCCGCCCCCGGACCCGGGTGGTCAGTAGCCCACCTCCCAGAGGCACAGGCCGTGCGGCGGCGCCACCGGTCCGGCCGCGGACCGGTCACGCGACCGCAATGCCGCCATGACATCGCCCGGGCGACGCCGGCCCCGGCCCGCGTCCACCATCGTGCCCACCATCGAGCGGACCATCTGCCAGCAGAAGGCGGACGCCCGGACCTCGTAGCGCAGACGCCCGTCGCCCAGGTCGCGCCACGCCGAGTCGAGCACGCGCCGGATGGTCGTGGTCCCCTCGGGGCCCTTCCGGCAGAACGCCGCGAAGTCGTGCTCGCCGACGAACGGATCGGCGGCCAGGTGCAGCGCCCGCACGTCGATCGGGTCCGGGACCCACCACTCGAACCGGGCCCGGAAGGGATCGGGCACCGGACGGTTGAGGACGGTGAAGCGGTACCGGCGCCATCGGGCCGAGCGCCGGGCGTCGAACCCGGCCGGAGCGAGGGCGGCGTCGCGCACCACCACCTCGGGGGCGAGCATCGAGTTGACCGCCCGCGCCAGGCGACCCGGCTCGACCCCCGGCGGGGCGCCGAAGGAGACGACCTGACCCCAGGCGTGGACGCCGGCGTCGGTTCGACCGGCGACGGTCAGGTCGACGGGTCCACGGAGATGCCGGGCCAGGGCGTCGGCCAGGACCCCCGCCACCGTCCTCACCCCCGGCTGGGCGGCGAAGCCGTGGAAGTCGGTGCCGTCGTAGGCGAGCAGGAGCCGGCACACCGGTCCGGCCGCGACCCCGGCCCCGGACGGAGCTTCGCCCGGCTCGGGGACGCGGGGCCCGTGCTCGCCGCGGGCCCCGGACGGCCGGTGACGCGCCCCCCCACCGGCACCCGGGCCGGAAGGGTCGAACAGCGTCACCCGGATCGAGCCGTCTAGACGAACTCGATGCGGGCCATCGGCGCGTTGTCGCCGGGGCGCGGGCCCAGCTTCAGGATCCGCAGGTACCCGCCGTTGCGATCCGCGTACCGCGGGCCGATCTCGGCGAAGAGCTTGTGGGCGGCGTCGCGGTCGTGGATCCGGGCCACCACCTGGCGCTGGCGGTGCACCCCGCCCTTCTTCGCCTTGGTGACCAGTCGCTCGGTGTAGGGACGCAGCGCCTTGGCCTTCGGGACCGTCGTGACTATCCCGCCGGAGGCGATCAGGTGTGCGGCGAGGTTCGCCATCATGAGCCGCTGGTGCGACGGGCTCCCGCCGAAGCGGGGCCCCTTCCTGGGAGCCGGCATCGTCCTACTCCTTGACCCGCAGCGAGAGGCCGCGCTCGTCGAGCTTCTGGGTCACCTCGTCGAGGGACTTCTGGCCGAAGTTCGTGATCGCCAGGAGGTCGTCCTCGGTCTTCTGCACGAGCTGGCCGATGGTGTCGATCCGGGCCCGCTTCAGGCAGTTCCGCGGCCGCTCGGAGAGATCCAACTCCTCGATCGGCAACTCGAGGTCGGGGGAGACCGACGTGGCCGGCGCCACCTCGCCGAGCTCCAGGGCCTGAGGCTCGTCGGAGAGGCCCGCTATGAGGTCCATCAGGCGGCCCAGGGTGCCGGCGGCGGAGGCGAGGGCCTCGGCCGGGCTGATCGAGCCGTCGGTCTCGACCTCGACGGTCAGCTTGTCGTAGTTGGTGGCCTGCTCGACCCGGGTCGGCTCGATCTCGAAGGCCACGCGCCGCACCGGAGAGAAGATCGCGTCCACCGGGATCTCGCCGATCTGGGCGTCGGGACGCTTGGTCTTGTCGACCGACGCGTAGCCCCGGCCCGGCTCGACGGTGATGTCGAGCGCCAGGCGGGCCTTGCCGTTGAGCGACGCGATGTGGAGGTCGGGGTTCAGGATCTCCACGTCGGTGGTGGTCAGGATGTCGCCGGCGGTCACCTCACCGGGCCCGGCCTTGTCGAGCCGCAGGACCACGGGCTCCTCGGCCTCGCACCGCAGCACCAGGTCCTTGAGGTTCAGCATGATGTCGGTGACGTCCTCCTTGACGCCGGGGATGGTCGAGAACTCGTGGAGAGCCTCGTCGAAGCGGACCTGGGTGACGGCAGCACCCGGGATCGACGAGAGGAGCGCGCGGCGCAGGCTGTTGCCCAGGGTGTGACCGAAACCGGGCTCGAGCGGACCGATGACGAACCGCTGGAGGTTGCCTTCGGGCTCCTCGGCCTCGATGTCGGGGCGCTGGATGATGAGCATTTCGATATCGCTCCTGGCGGGCTTGCTAGGGGGCCTCGGACTGGGGCCCGGGCTACTTCGAGTACAGCTCGACGATGAGCTGCTCGCGTACGGGCACGTCGATCTGCTCGCGGAGCGGCTCGTCGCGGACGGTTGCCTTGGCGTCGGCCGACTCCACGTCGAGCCACTGCGGGACGGCCCGGTCGATCGTGTCGAGGTTGTGGCGCAGGACGATCATCGACTTCGACTTGCCCCGCATCTCCACCACGTCGCCCTTGCGCACCTGGTACGACGGGATCGTCACGCGGCGGCCGTTCACCGACACGTGACCGTGGCGGACGAACTGGCGGGCCTGGTTGCGGCTGGCGGCGAAGTTCGAGCGGAAGACGACGTTGTCGAGGCGGAGCTCCAGCATCCGCAGCAGGTTCTCGCCGGTGATTCCCTTCTGGCGGTTCGCCTCCTCGTAGAGCGTGCGGAACTGCTTCTCGAGGAGGCCGTAGACACGGCGGGCCTTCTGCTTCTCACGAAGCTGGAGCAGGTACTCGCTCTCCCGGATGCGGCCCCGGCCGTGGATGCCGGGCGGGTAGGGCCGTTGCTCGATCGGGCACTTCATCGTGTCGCACTTCGCGCCCTTGAGGAACAGCTTCATCCTCTCGCGCCGGCACAACCGGCAGACGGGACCCGTGTAGCGCGCCATCAGACCCTCCGCCGCTTCGGAGGGCGGCACCCGTTGTGAGGGATCGGGGTGACGTCCTTGATGCCCACCACCTCGATCCCGACGTTCTGGATCGACCGGATCGCGGTCTCGCGCCCGGAGCCCGGACCCTTCACCACGACGTCGACCTTGCGCATGCCGTGCTCCATCGCCCGGCGCGCGGCCGTCTCGGCGGCCTGCTGCGCGGCGTAGGGCGTCGACTTGCGCGACCCCTTGAACCCGACGTTGCCGGCCGAGGCCCAGGAGATCGTGTTCCCCTGCTGGTCGGCGAAGGTCACGATCGTGTTGTTGAAGCTCGACTTGATGTGCGCCACGCCGTAGCTGACGTTCTTGCGCTCCCGGCGCCTCGGGCGACGACCGCCCGGTGCAGGCTTGGCCATTACTTCTGCTCCGCTCCCACTCGGCTACTTCCGCTCACCTTCGGCTCGCTCCATCCGCCTCGTTCGCTCCGCGGCGAGTGGGCTGCGCTCCCTCCGGTCGCTACGCCCACCGCCCCCACCCACGCGGCTCCTCGACTTCCCGACCCCTTACTCCGCTCCCACTCGGCTACTTCCGCTCACCTTCGGCTCGCTCCATCCTTGCCTTGCTTCGCTCCCGCTCAGCTGCTTCCGCTTCGCCCTCCGGGCTCGCTGCATCCGCTGAGCTCGCTTCGCGGCGAGTGGACTGCGCTCCCTCCGGTCGCTCCGCCCACCGCCCCGGCAAGGAACGTCGGTTGCCGCACCCGCTCTTCGCTGGGTCTTCCTCGGACCAGACTCCCTCTCGCTCCGCTCCGGCGCCGGCTACTTGCGGACTCGCTTCTTGCCGGCGACGGTCTTCTTGGGGCCCTTGCGGGTCCGGGCATTGGTGCGTGTCCGCTGGCCGTGCACCGGCAGGTTGCGGCGGTGGCGGATGCCGCGGTAGCTGCCGATCTCCATCTGGCGCTTGATGTGCCCCGCGACCTCACGGCGGAGATCGCCCTCGACCTTCACGTTGGCGTCGATCCACGACCGGAGCTGGGCGACCTCGTCGTCGGTGAGGTCGCGCACCCGGGTGTCGCCGGAGATGCCCGTGGCCACGCACGCCTGCTGGGCCGTGCTACGGCCGATGCCGAAGATGTAGGTGAGCGATATCTCGAGCCGCTTCTCCCTGGGGATGTCGACTCCTGCGATGCGGGCCATGGTTCCTCTCCTAGCCCTGGCGCTGCTTGTGACGGGGGTTCTCGCAGATGACCCGGACCGAACCGTGCCGGCGGATCACCTTGCACTTCTCACAGATCTTCTTCACCGAAGGTCGGACCTTCACAGCGGGCTGCTCTCTCGTGGCGGGGGACGGTGGCCGGCGGCCGGGGTTCAGCGGTAGCGGTAGGTGATGCGGCCGCGACTCAGGTCGTAGGGGGTGAGCTCCACCTGGACCTTGTCGCCCGGGAGGATCCGGATGTAGTGCATCCGCATCTTCCCGGAGATGTGCGCGAGGATCTTGTGCCCGTTCTCGAGCTCGACCCTGAACATGGCGTTCGGCAAGGACTCGACGACCGTACCCTCGACGAGGATCGTGTCGTCCTTAGGCTTGGTAACGGCGCGCTCCCTCTGGCCTGTGTCACACGGACGGTCGTCTCCGGCCGGCCGACGCACCGGCCGGCCCGCACCGTGGCGCGCACCGGCCGAACTGCCTCCGCGGCGCCGGGCGCCACACCGCACGACGGGGTGACGCGGGGGCACCAGGGGCGACCGGGCCGACCGATCAGGTTACACGCACCGGGTGAAGCGCGGAAATCCGGGGCCCGGGAGGCAGGCCCGGGCCCTGGCCTCACGGGGCCGTGAGCACGAGGGGACCCTCCGGGGTGATCGCGACCGTGTGCTCGAAGTGCGCGGATCGGCTCCCATCCGACGTCACCACCGTCCACCCGTCGCCGAGGACCCGCGTCGTGGTGGCTCCGGCGCTCACCATGGGCTCCACCGCCAGGACCATCCCCTCCCGCAGCCGAATGCCCCGGCCCGCCGGCCCGTGGTTGGGGACGGGCGGTTCCTCGTGCATCTCGGTCCCGATGCCGTGCCCGACGTAGTCACGGACGACCCCGAAGCCGGCCCGCTCCGCGGTCTCCTGCACCGCCGCGCCGATGTCCGACATCCGACCGTCGACGACCATCCGGTCGATCGCCCGCTCCAGGGCCTCGCGGGTGGCCGCGAGGAGCCGCCGGGACACGTCGTCGACGTCGCCGACGGCCACGGTCAACGCGGCGTCGGCGTGCCACCCGTCGACGATCGCGCCACAGTCGATCGACACGATGTCGCCGTCCTCGAGCCGTTCGGCGTCGTCGGGGATCCCGTGGACGACGACCGCGTTGCGCGACGTGCACACCACCGCCGGGAAGCCGTGGTAGCCGAGGAAGTTGGACCGGGCACCCCGGCGCTCGAGGACGTCGCGGGCCGCCCGGTCGAGGTCGGCGGTCGACGCTCCCGCTCGGGCCGCGACCGTGCACGCCTCGTGCATCTCGGCCACCACCCGCCCGGCCCGCCTCATGATGGCGATCTCGTCGGGGGACTTGCGGAGCTTCACCCGGACGGGGAACGCGGCCCTGCGGAGATCACTACGACGGCGACGGCGAGAGCCGCGCCTCGACGCCTTCCACCATGCGCTCGAACACCACGTCGCCGTCGCCCACGCCGTCGACGTCGAGGAGGATCCCCTCCCCGCGGTAGTAGTCGAGGATGGGCACGGTCACCTCCTCGTAGAGCTCGAGGCGCCGCATGATCGCCGGCTCGGTGTCGTCGTCGCGTTGCACGACCGGCCCCCCGTCGAGGTCGCAGACCCAGTCGTGCTTCGGCGGCAGGTTCACGTGGTACACGGCCCCGCACGTCTCGCACACCCGGCGACCGGCGAGCCGATCGAGGACCTCCTCGGTGGGCACGGCCAGGTGCACCGCCGCGTGCAGCGGGCGCCGGTGCGCCGACAGGACGCCGTCGAGGGCCCGGGCCTGGACGAGGGTGCGGGGAAAGCCGTCGAAGACGAAGCCCCGCCCGAGCAGGCCGTTGTCCTCGAGCTGGTCGCGGACGACGCCGACCACGATCTCGTCGGGGACGAGCTCTCCGGTGTCCATGTAGCGCTGGGCCTCGCGACCATCGGCCGTCCCGCGGCGTGCCGCCTCACGGAACAGGTCGCCGGTCGAGAGGTGCTGCACCCCGAAGCGCGCCGCGAGTCGCTGGGACTGGGTGCCCTTACCGGCACCCTGCTTTCCGAGGACGACGACCCGCACCCCGACCTCCGGCATCCTCAGGCGAGGAATCCCTCGTAGTTGCGCATCATTAGCTGGCTGTCGACCTGCTTCATCGTCTCCAGCGCGACTCCGACGGTGATGAGGATCGCGACCCCGCCGAAGGGGAACTGCTGGATCCCCCACAACGCGAACATCACGAGGGGCATCACCGCGACCGCGGCCAGGAACAACGAGCCCGGGAGGTTGATGCGGTTGAGCACCTTCGTGAGGTAGCGCTCGGTCGGGGGCCCGGGACGGATCCCGGGGACGAAGCCGCCCTGCTTGCGGATGATGTCGGCCTGCTGGGCGGGGTTGAACGCGATCGCCGTGTAGAAGTACGCGAAGAAGATGATCAGGATGAAGTACGCGCTGATGTAGAACCACCCCTGGCTGTTGACCAGGTGGTCGTTGACGAAGTTCTGGAAGCTCTCCCAGTGGACCACGGTGGCGATGAGCGCCGGGAAGGCCAGGATCGAGCTGGCGAAGATCGGCGGGATCACGCCCGACTGGTTCACCTTGAGAGGGATGTACGTGGTCTGGCCGCCGTACATGCGCCGGCCCACCACCCGTTTGGCGAACTGGACCGGGATCCGCCGCTGCCCCGACTCGACGAAGACGATCGCCACGATCATCCCCAGGCCGATGAGGATGAAGAACGCGAACTGGAGCTTGCCGCCCTGGGAGAAGAGGAGGCCGCCCTGCGACGGCAGCCGTGAGACCACGGCCGCGAAGATCAGCAGCGACATCCCGTTGCCGACCCCGCGCTGGGTGATGAGCTCACCGAGCCACATCACCATCGCGGAGCCGGCCGTCCAGGTGAGGACGATCATCGCCGCCCGGTAGGCGCCGAAGTGAGGGATCAGGTCGGCGTCCTCCGGTAGGCCGGCGATCCCGAGCAGGCCGCCGTTGCCCTGGTGGAGGGCGTACACGAAACCGGTGGACTGGATGATCGACAGGGCGATCGTGAGGTACCGGGTCCACTGCGTGATCTTCTTCTGGCCGACCTGGCCCTCGTTCTGCCACTCCTCGAGCTTGGGGATCACGACCCCGAGGAGCTGCATGATGATCGACGCCGTGATGTACGGCATGATCCCGAGGAAGAACACGGCGACCGACGTGATCGCACCGCCCGAGAACAGGTCGAGGAAGCCGACCACGCCGTTGCTGTCGGCGAGGTTCTTCAGCTGCTTGATGGCGCTGAAGTCGACGAACGGCACCGGGATGTGGCAGCCCACCCGGTACACGGCGATGATGAACAGGGTGAAGAAGACCTTCTTGCGAAGGTCCGGCACCCGGACGATGTTCAAGAGGCGGGAGAGCATTCCGGGGCGCGACCTCCGATGCGCAGGCCCGCGAGCCTACCGGTTGGTGAGCGCGTTCCCGCGCGCCGGCGGGCGGCGGTCGCCGTGGGGCAGGGGTACGACCTCGACCCGCCCACCGGCGGCCTCGATCGCCCGGCGGGCGCTCGCCGAGAAGGCGTGAGCCCGGACGGTGAGGGGCTTGCCGATCTCGCCGCCGCCGAGGACCTTCACGAACCCCCGCTTGGCCACGAGACCACGCGTGCGCAGGACTCCGGGGTCGACCTCGGCGCCGGACTCGAAGGCGTCGAGGGAGTCGAGGTTGATGACCACGTACTCGACCCGGAACGGGTTGTTGAACCCCTTCGCCTTCGGCGTACGCCGGTGCAGGGGCGTCTGGCCGCCCTCGAAGCCGGGCTTCACGTTGGCACGGGCGCCCTGGCCCTTGGTGCCCCGGCCGGCCGTCTTGCCGCCCTTGCCCGCGATGCCGCGGCCGACCCGCTTCGGGGGGCGGCGGGAGCCGGGAGCCGGGGCGAGGTCGTGGATCTTCATGAGTCGATCTCCTCGACCGTCACGAGGTGGGGCACGCGGGCCAGCATCCCCCGGATCTCCGGACGGTCCTCGTGCTCGACGGTGCGGCCGATGCGGCGCAACCCGAGGGCCCGCAGGGTACCGCGGGTCTTGGGCTTGGTACCTATGGCGGAGCGGACCTGGGTCACCCGGAGCCGGGCCATCACCGCACCTCCACCATCTCGGTGGGACCGGCCTGGCGGGCCCGGTAGGCCCTCAGCATCCCCGCCGAGGAGACCTCCTCGTCGGACTTGCCCCGGAGCCGGGCCACGTCGTCGGGGCGGCGCAGGGAGCGGAGGCCGTCGATGGTGGCGCGCGACACGTTGATCACGTTCGCCGAGCCGAGCGACTTGGCCAGCACGTCGTTGATGCCCGCCGCCTCGAGGATGGCGCGGGCCGCGCCCCCCGCGATCACTCCGGTGCCGGGCGCCGCGGGCTTGATGAGCACCCGGGCGGAGTCCTGGCGACCGATGATCTCGTGGGTGACGGTGGTACCGGCCAGCGGCACGGGGAACATGTTCTTGCGGGCCTCCTCCATCCCCTTCTGGATGGCGGCCGGCACCTCCTTGGCCTTGCCGTAGCCGAGGCCGACCTTGCCGTTGCCGTCGCCGACGACCACGAGCGCGGTGAACGAGAACCGCCGGCCGCCCTTCACCACCTTGGCGACCCGGTTGATCGCGATCACGCGCTCCTCAAGCTGACCCTCGGGCATGGCTGTCTGCTCCTAGAACTTCAGACCGGCGTCGCGGGCGGCGCCGGCCACGCCGGCGACGCGGCCGTGGTAGCGGTAACCGCCCCGATCGAACACGACGGCGGTGACACCGGCCGCGAGGGCGCGTTCGCCCACCAGGCGTCCGACCTTCGAGGCCGCCTCCACGGTGCCGGTCCGGCCCTGACGTAGGTCCGCCTCCATGGTGGAGGCCGCGGCCAGCGTCCGGCCCGACGTGTCGTCGATGACCTGGGCGTAGATGTGACGGTTCGAGCGGAAGACGGCGAGCCGCGGCCGCTCGGCCGTCCCCTGCACCTTCTTGCGGACCCGGCGGTGGCGCCGGCCCCGGGCGTCGGTCTTGGATGCGCTCATCGTTGCTTCCTGGACGATCGGCTACTTGGCTGACTTCCCGGCCTTGCGCAGGATGCGCTCGCCGGCGTAGCGGATGCCCTTGCCCTTGTAGGGCTCGGGCTTGCGGATCTTGCGGATGTTGGCGGCGACCTGGCCGACCTGTTGCTTGTCGTGGCCCCGGACCACGATGCGGGTGGGCGTCGGCACCTCGAACGCGATCCCCTCGGGTGCCTCCACGGTGACGGGGTGCGAGTACCCGACCTGGATCTCGAGCTTCCCGGGCCCCTGGGCGATCGCGCGGTACCCCACACCCACGATCTCGAGCTCCCGGGAGAAGCCCTCCGAGACCCCGACCACCATGTTGTTGATCAGGGAGCGGGTGAGGCCGTGGAGGGCCCGGTGGTGGCGCTGGTCGTCGGGCCGGGCGACGAGCAGGTCGTCGCCGTCGCGGGTGACGGTGATGCCCTCGGGGATCTCGAGGTCGAGCGAGCCCTTGGGCCCCTTGGCGGCGACCCGGCCCGCGTCGAGAGTGATCTCGACGGAGGCCGGCACCGGTACGGGCTGCTTTCCGATTCGGGACATGTCGGGCTACCAGACCTGGCAGAGGACCTCACCGCCGACGTGGCGCGAGCGCGCCTCGCGGTCGGTCATGAGGCCCTGGTTGGTGGAGAGGACGGCGATGCCCATGCCGCCGAGCACCCGGGGGACGCCGTCGGCCTTCAGGTAGACGCGCAGACCCGGCTTCGACACCCTCTTGATCCCCGAGATCGTGCGCCGGCGGTCGGTGGTGTACTTGAGCTTCAGCGTGAGCCGGCGGCCGGGGCGGGCGTCGTCGTCGGAGACCTCGAAGCCCTCGATGTAGCCCTCGCGGACGAGGATCTGGGCCAGCGCCTCCTTGAGCTTCGACGACGGCATGGTCACCTCGTCGTGGAAGGCGGTGTTGCCGTTGCGGAGCCGGGTCAGCATGTCGGCGATGGGGTCGGTCATGCTCATGGCCGCCTCCTCACCACGAGGCCTTCGTCACGCCCGGCACCTCGCCGGCGTGGACCAGCTCGCGCAGGCAGATCCGGCAGAGGCCGAACTTGCGGTACACCGAGCGCGCGCGGCCGCAACGCCGGCAACGGGTGTAGGCCCGCGCCGAGAACTTCGGTGCCCGCTGCTGCTTGTTGACGAGTGCCTTCTTCGCCATCGACTACCCCTGGCTCGTGCCCGGCCGGCGGAACGGGAACCCGAGCGCCCGCAGGAGCGCTCGCCCTTCCTCGTCGGAGCGGGCGGTGGTGACGATCGTGATGTTCATGCCCCGGACGGCGTCGATCTTGTCGTAGTCGATCTCGGGGAAGATCAACTGCTCGGTGATCCCGAACGTGTAGTTGCCGTGACCGTCGAACGCGTCGGGGTCGAGGCCGCGGAAGTCGCGGATGCGGGGTATCGCCAGGCTCACGAGCCGGTCGTAGAACTCCCACATCCGGTCGCCCCGGAGCGTGACCTTGGCCCCGATGGCGTTGCCCTCGCGCAGCTTGAAGCCGGCGATCGACTTCTTGGCCTTGGTGACCAGCGGCTTCTGGCCCGAGATCACGGTCAGGTCGGCGACCGCGCCGTCGAGGAGCGACGCCTGCTGGGTGGCCCGCCCGACCCCGCAGTTGAGGACGATCTTGGCGATCGTCGGGACCTGCATCACGTTGTCGAGCGCGAGCTCCTCGCGCAGGCGCGGGGCGACCTCGGCGCGGTAGCGCTCCTTGAGACGGGCCGCCATCAGAGGGCCTTCCCGCACTTGCGGCACACGCGTGTCTTGTCGCCGCCCTCGACGCGGTACCCGACCCGGGTCGGTCCGCACTTCGAGCACACGAGCGCCACGTTGGACACGTGCACCGGCATGTCCTTCTCGATGATCCCGCCCGGCTCGGTGGCCGACCGGGCCTTCTGGTGACGCTTGACCACGTTGACGCCGTCGACGATCACGCGGTCGCGCTCGGGCAGGACGCGCATGACGTCGCCCTCCTTGCCGACGTCCTTGCCGGCGATCACGTGCACCCGGTCGCCCTTCTTGATCTTCATCACAGAACCTCCGGTGCGAGCGACACGATGCGCATGAAGCGGCGGTCGCGCAGCTCGCGCCCGACGGGCCCGAAGATGCGGGTCCCGCGGGGTTGCAACTGGTCGTTGATGAGCACGGCGGCGTTCTCGTCGAAGCGGATGTAGCTGCCGTCGGGCCGGCGACGCTCCTTCTTGGTCCGGACCACGACGCACTTGACCACGTCGCCCTTCTTCACCGCCGCGCCGGGGACGGCCTCCTTGACCGTGGCGACGAAGACGTCGCCGATCCCGGCGTAACGCCGCCGGGTGCCCCCGAGCACCTTGATGCACAGGACCTCCCGGGCGCCGGAGTTGTCGGCGACCTTGAGCCTGCTCTCCTGCTGGATCATCGGACTGCTGCCTTCTCGGTCGCCGCTAGCGGGCCCGTTCCAGGACCTCGACCACCCGCCACCGCTTCTGGCGGGACAGGGGACGGGTCTCGGCGATGCGCACCCGGTCGCCCTCGCGCAGGTCGTTGGCCTCGTCGTGGGCGTAGAGCCGGGAGGTGCGCTGGAGGGTCTTGCGGTAGCGGCGGTGCTGGACCCGGTCGATCACGGCCACCACGACCGTCTTGTCCATGCGGGCCGAGACCACCAGGCCCTCGCGCACCTTGCGGGCGTTGGGCCGCGTCCCGTCGTCGGCGGCGCTGTTCTCAGCCATCGTTGCGCTCCTCGGCGACGGCCTCGGCCGCCGCGATCTCCCGTTCGCGCAGGAGGGTGCGGACCCGCGCGATCTCACGGCGGACCTGGCCGAGCCGCCGCGTGTTGTCGAGCTGCCCGGTGGCGTGCTGGAAGCGGAGGTTGAAGTGCTCCTCCTTGGCCTCCGCCAGCCGACGGATCAGCTCGGAGTCGTCGAGCTCCCGCAGGGAAGCCGCCGCCCGGGCCATCACGCCTCCTCCTGGCGCACCACGAAGCGCGACCGCACGGGCAGCTTGTGCATCGCCAGGCGCATCGCCTCCCGAGCCGTGGGCTCGGGCACACCCGAGAGCTCGAAGAGCACCCGGCCGGGCTTCACGACCGCGACCCAGTGCTCGGGGTTCCCCTTGCCCGAGCCCATGCGGGTCTCGGCCGGCTTCTGGGTGACGGGCTTGTCGGGGAAGACGTTGATCCAGACCTTGCCGCCGCGCTTGATGTAGCGCGTCATCGCGATACGGGCGGCCTCGATCTGGCGGTTGGTGACCCACCCCGGTTCGAGGGCCTGGATCCCGTAGTCGCCGAAGTTCACCTTGGTGCCGCCCTTGGCGGTGCCGCCCATGCGGCCGCGCTGCACCTTGCGGTGTCGGATCTTCTTGGGCATCAGCATGGCGTCGGGTCCTCGTCGGTCGCGGCGTAGGCAGGTCGGGGGCGAGCTCAGTCGTCGTCGCCGTGGAACTTGGGCGTCTCGTGGTGGGTGCGGGTGCGGCGCTCGATCTCCTCCTCCTCGGCGAGGAGCCTCTCGAGCTCGGGGTCGGCCTCCTTGACCACGGGAGCGGCCTCGATCTCCTCGGCCGACGTCGCACCGGCCGCGGGCTCCGCGGCGTCCGCGGGACGCCGCCGGCCGCCGCCGGCGCTGATGACCCGCCGGGGCGCCCCGGTCCCCGAGGTCTCGCCGACGGCCATGGCCGCCTCCTTGGCGATCTTGTCCTCGGCGGCCGTGCGGTAAGGGAGGATGTCGCCCTTGTAGATCCAGACCTTCACGCCGATGCGCCCGAAGGTGGTGCGCGCCTCGGCCTGGCCGTAGTCGATGTCGGCCCGGAGGGTGTGCAGCGGGACGCGACCCTCCCGGTACCACTCCTTGCGCGACATCTCGGCCCCGCCGAGACGGCCGCCGCACTGGACCCGGATGCCGAGAGCCCCGGCCTTCATGGCCGTCTGCACCGCACGCTTCATCGCCCGGCGGAACGCCACCCGGCCCGCGAGCTGGTCGGCGACCCCCTGGGCGATGAGGGTGGCGTCGGTCTCGGCCTGCTTGATCTCCTGGATGTTGAAGTGGATCTTCGGGTTGCCGGTGATCTTGTGGAGCCCCGACCGGAGGCGATCGGCCTCGGCGCCCTTGCGGCCGATGACGATGCCGGGGCGGGCCGTGTACACGTCGACGCGGAGCCGGTCACGCGTGCGCTCGATCTCGATGCGGCTGACCGCGGCGCGCAGCAGCTGGTTGCGCAGGTAGTCGCGGATCTTCCAGTCCTCGACCAGCGCCTCGGTGTACTCGCCCTTCTCGGCGAACCACCGCGACTTCCAGTCGGTGGTCACACCGAGCCGGAACCCGTACGGGTTGACCTTCTGACCCATCTACTCGGCCCTCTCGCCGTCGTCGTCGGCGCCTTCGCCCCGGTCGGCACCGTCATCGTCGCCCGCCGCGTCCTCCGCCGGACCGTCGGCGTCCGCCTCGAGGGCGGCGTCGGGAGCGTCCTCCCCGGCCGCCGGATCGGCGGACCCGGTCCCGGCCTCGACGGGCGCGTCCTCGTGCTCCTCGCCGTGGTCCTGCTCGTCGTCGTGATCGTGGTCGTGGTCCCGGGCCTGCTGCTCGCGGGCTTCCCGAGCGGCCTCACGGCGGCGGGCCAGCCGGCGACGACGATCGGCGGTGCCGCCCGCCGGTCCGCGACGGCGGCGCTCCTGGAGCTCCTCGTCGGAGTAGCGGGCCACGACGATCGTGATGTGGCTGGTGCGCTTGCGGATCCGGGTGGCCCGGCCGCGGGCACGGGGCCGGAACCGGCGCAGGGTCGGCCCCTCGTCGGCGTACGCCCGCGACACGAACAGCTCGTCGGCGGGGATGCTCGCGTTGTGCTCGGCGTTGGCGATCGCCGAGTCGAGGAGCTTCATGACCTCCACCACCGCGCCGCGCTCGGAGAAGCGCAGGGTGCGGCGAGCCGTCTCGACGTCGAGGCCCCGCACCAGGTCGAGGACCTGGCGGACCTTCGAGGGGGCGGTACCCGAGTACCGGAGCGTGGCGCGCGCTTCAGGCATCGATCGTCACCTGCGCCCCGAGCGCTCTTGCCCCGCGTGGTACCGGAACGTGCGGGTGGGGGCGAACTCGCCGAGCTTGTGCCCGACCATCGCCTCGCTGATGTACACGGGGACGTGCTTGCGGCCGTCGTGCACCGCGAGGGTGTGGCCCACCATCTCGGGCGTGATCGTCGAGCGACGCGACCACGTGCGGATGACACGGCGCTCGTTGGCCTCGTTCATCCGCTCGACCTTCACCCGCAGGTGCTCGTCGACGAACGGACCCTTCTTCAGGCTTCGCGGCATGGGCGGCTACCTCCGGGCACCGCGGGCGCGGCGACGGCGAATGATCAACTGGTCGGAGGCCTTGCCCTTCTTGCGGGTCCGGCCCTCGGGCTTGCCCCACGGCGACACGGGGTGGCGGCCACCGGAGCTCTTGCCCTCGCCGCCGCCGAGCGGGTGGTCGACCGGGTTCATGGCGACGCCGCGGGTCTGGGGGCGACGACCGCGCCACCGGTTGCGCCCGGCCTTCCCCCACGACACGAGCGCGGCCTCGGCGTTGCCGACCTCGCCCACCGTCGCCCGGCAGTCGATCGGGACCCGGCGCCGCTCGGTGGACGGCAACCGCAGCGTGGCGTACGAGCCCTCCTTGGCGACGAGCTGCACCGAAGCCCCGGCGCCCCTCGCGATCTTGCCGCCCGCACCGGGCTTCAGCTCCACGTTGTGCACGGTCGTGCCGACGGGGATGAAGCGCAGGGGCAGCGCGTTCCCGGGCCGGATCTCGGCGCCCTGGCCGCTCTGGAGCACGTCGCCGACCTGGATGCCCGCCGGGGCGAGGATGTACCGCTTCTCCCCGTCGCGGTAGTGCAGCAGCGCGATGCGCGCGTTGCGATTCGGGTCGTACTCGATCGACGCCACCTTGGCCGGGACGCCGTCCTTGTCGCGGCGGAAGTCCACGATGCGGTACCGCTGCTTGTGCCCGCCACCGCGGTGCCGGGACGTCTTGCGACCGTGCACGTTGCGGCCGCCGGTCGACGGCTTGGGGACGGTCAGCGACTTCTCGGGCCGCGACCGGGTGATGTCGGAGAAGTCGGAGACGGTCTGGAACCGGCGACCGGCACTGGTGGGCTTGCGCTTCCGGATCGCCATCCTCAGCCCCCGAAGATCTCGATGCTGTCGCCCTCGGCGAGGGTGACGATGGCCCTCTTGTGGCCCGGCCGCGAGCCCCAGCCGCCGGTACGGCGGTTGCGGCGGCGCTTGCCCTGCCGGTTGAGGGTGTTCACGTTCACGACCTTCACGTTGAAGATCGCCTCGACGGCCTGGCGGACCTCGACCTTGTTGGCGTCGGCGCGGACCACGAACGTGTAGACGTTCGCGTCGATCGCGGCGTAGGACTTCTCCGACACCACGGGCCGGATGACCACGTCGCGGGGATCACGGACGATCACGATGCGTCCTCCTGACCGGCGCCGGCCCGGCCGGCGGCCACCGCACCCAGCCGGGCGGTGACGGCCTCGAGGGTGGCGGAGCTGAACACGAGGTGGTCGTTGACGAGGACGTCGTAGGTGTTGAGCTCCTCGGGCAGCACCAGCTGCACCCGCTCACCGAGGTTCCGGAACGACTTCCAGACCGCCTCCTCGGAACGCCCGACCACGAGGAGCACGCGGGGCGGCCGCTCGCCGGCGGGCGCCAGCCCCAAGGCGCCGAGGATCGCCTTGGCGTCCTTGGTGCGCGGGGTCTCGATGCCCCAGGAGTCGACGACCAGCACCTTGCCCTCCGCCGCACGGTCGGAGAGCGCCGAGCGCAGGGCGAGCCGGACCATCTTCTTCGGGGTGCGCTGCGAGTAGTCGCGGGGCTTGGGACCGTGGGCCGTTCCGCCCCCGCGCCACTGGGGCGACCGGATCGACCCCTGGCGGGCCCGGCCGGTGCCCTTCTGGCGCCACGGCTTCGCCCCCCCACCGGCCACCTCGGCCCTCGTGAGGGTGCTGTGGGTCCCGGCGCGGGCCGCGGCGAGCTGGGCCGTGACCACCTGGTGCATCACGGCGACGTTGGGCTCGATGCCGAAGAGGTCGTCGGGGAGGTCGACCTTGCCCACCGTGGCGCCCTGCGCGCTCTTCAGGTCGACGCTGCTCATCGGGCTCCCGCCTTCACCGAGCTACGGAGGAACACCAGCCCGCCGTTGGGGCCGGGGACGGCGCCGCGCACGAGGATGAGGCCGCGCTCGGCGTCGCCCTCCACCACCTCGAGGTTCAGGGTGGTGACGCGCTGGTTGCCGTGCTGGCCGGCCATCCGCATGCCCTTGAACACCCGGGCCGGAGTGGCACACGCCCCGATGGAGCCCGGCGCCCGGTGCTTCTTGTGGTTGCCGTGGGAGGCGCCCTGGCCGGCGAAGTTGTGCCGCTTCATCACACCCGCGAACCCCTTGCCCTTGGAGATGCCGGTCACGTCGACCCGCTCCCCGGCCTCGAAGGTGTCGGCCTTGAGCACCTGCCCCACCTCGAAGCCGGCCAGGTCGGAGACCCTCAGCTCCGCGAGGTGGCGGGCGGGCTCGGAGTGCGAAGCCTTGAGGTGGCCGAGCTCGGGCTTGCTGAGACGGGAGGCCTTGGTGTCGCCGAACGCGAGCTGGACCGCCGCGTAGCCGTCGCGCTCGGGCGTCTTGAGCTGCACCACCCGGCACGGCCCGGCCTGGATGACCGTCACCGGCACGGCCCGGTTGGACGAATCCCAGACCTGGGTCATCCCCACCTTGCGCCCCAGGATCCCCTTGGCAGCCATGGCTACAGCGTCGACTCCTACTCGGGCGGCCTCGGCCGCCGCGTTCCTCGCCGGGAGGCGCGGGCACCGGCCGCGGCCGGGCTCTCACGCGAACGCTCCGCACGGACTCGGTCCGGCGGAGCGGCTTCGGTTGTGCCGTGCGGTTCCCCGGTCGTGGTCACCCGGTGCGGTGCACCGGACGGCCCGGGGCCCTCACGGACGTCGGTTGGATGCGCAGAGGCGTCTGCGCGGCCGGTTCACGTTAGCGGGTGCCCGCCGGCCACTCAAGTCGACCGGCGGGGCCCGTCACACCTGCTGCAGCTTGATCTCGATGTCGACGCCGGCGGGGAGGTCGAGGCGCTGGAGCGACTCCACCGTCTTGCCGGCCGGCTCGACGATGTCGATGAGGCGCTTGTGCACGCGCATCTCGAAGTGCTCGCGGGAGTCCTTGTCGACGTGCGGGCCCCGCACCACGCAGTACCGGTGGATCTCCGTCGGGAGGGGAACCGGCCCCCGGACCGACGCGCCGGTCCGGACGACCGTCTCGACGATCTTCTTGGTCGACTGGTCCACGACCTCGTGGTCGTAGGCCTTGAGACGGATACGGATCTTCTGAGGCATGTCTTGTTGCTTCGCTTCCGCTCGGCTACTTCCGCCCGGCCTCCGGCCGGGCTCCATGATCCCTTGCTTCGCTCCCGCTCGGCTACTTCCGCCCGGCCTCCGGCCGGGCTCCATGATCCCTTGCTCCGCTTCCGCTCGGCTACTTCCGCCCGGCCTCCGGCCGGGCTCCATCCGCCTCGCTCGCTCCGCGGCGAGCGGCCTCCGGCCGCCGGCCCGGGACGAGTCTCCCCGGGACACCGGCTACTTCCGGTCGGCCTCCGCTCCTTCTGCTCCGCTCCCGCTCGGCTACTTCCGCCCGGCCTCCGGTCGGGCTCCATCCG
>Ga0226835_1000617_pt1 | contig 33092 bp, 26 predicted proteins | sample LAC_MetaG_1_FD_163627 | JGI IMG/M metagenome (GOLD analysis project Ga0226835, IMG submission 163627) | Anaerobic ammonium oxidizing microbial communities from anammox membrane bioreactor (MBR) in UC Berkley, California, United States -... | ecosystem: Engineered > Bioreactor > Anaerobic >...
TGAAGGAATTCAGCATATTCTGGCCGAAACCACCCATCCACGCCATCAGGCATATCTGTTGCACAACGGATTTGTCAAAGGCGAGGGAAAGCGTTTTACAAAAGAACTTTAAAAGATGTTTGCTTTACTCAATGACTGCTTTTCATTCAAAGCGGGTCAACGTATCGGCGACAATCCCTCTAATGCGCTGTTGTCGTTGGGTCTGATGAAAATGGAGCAGAATTTTTGCCTCCTAATGTCAAGCCTAGATGTGAATGATTTCTGAAATTGAAAATGTGAACGTTTTACAATTTAGTTTCTTTTGTTCATTCCATTGGGGTTGAGTAATTTTTCTTGGAGAAGCAGTGAAAAGAAGATGCTTAGCCAAAGAACCTGATGTACTCCATACTGATTGATAGCCAATAAATCCAAAAGATTTTTTTCGGTTCATTTTCGGTTTGACCTAATGTGGGAGCACTGGGCGCAACAAATGTGGCAGGAATGCATGTGAAAGCAAATTTTTGGCCTGATATTTGCCATCTTTGCAAAACCGAAAAGCGAGTGATCCTCCAAACATTTACAAAATTTAGAATTGCCATGTACACAAAGCCTTCTATACTTCTCATCCTTATTTCCGTGATGTTGCATATACATCTTGGGGCACAGGAGTCCGATTACGCACTACTCTGGAAAAAGGCGCTCAAAGCCGCTGACGACGGGTTGCCGAAAACGGCCTTTGAAATTGCAGATGTCATCCGGAACAAGGCATTGAGCGAAAAAAACAATATCGAGTTTATTCGCGCTCTGCTGTTCCAGTCGGGTCAGATGGCCTCTTACGAGGAAAATCATTTGTCAAAAGCCATCGCTCAGGCCGAGGAACAGCTTCCGTTGCTTGACAAGCCATCGGCAGCGCTCATTCACTCCCTTATTGCCGAGATGTATTGGTTCTACTATCAGCAAAACCGCTATCAGATCCTCGACCGGGGGACGGTTTCATCGCCGCAGCCTCCCGCTGATTTGCGCGAATGGGATGTCTCTCATTTTCGGAACTCGATCTCCTATCATTTTGAACAGAGTCTGAATGCACAATCGGCAATGGATACCATTGCGCTCGAACATTGGGGCGATATTCTCGAGAGTACTGATAAAGAGCAGTTTGTGCTTCAGCCTACCTTGTTCGACTTCGTTGCAGGCCGTGCGCTCAACTATTATCGCAACAGGGATGCTGCTCTGAGCATTGTGGCTTCCGAAAAGCCTCCGATTCCGGAAAATGTATGGGCGCCCCTTGCCTCGTTTGTGGCCTCGAACCTTCCTTTTACGGCTGACCAAAGGATGCAGGAGCTCCGGCTGATTCAGAAACTCTTGCTTTCCAACCTGCGAAGCGATCATGTGACGGCCTTGTTGTACAATGATATCCGGCGCTTCGACTTTCTTAGAGATTATGCCGGCCACAATCCGGAAACCGATTCCATCTATTTTGCTGCATTAGGTGAGCTTCAGGAGGCTTATTCTGAGCATGAAGCCAGTGCATTGGTAGCGGCCGCACGGGCCTCATTTCTGATTGGGAACGATCATGTTGAGAAGAACGATTATGCACAGGCTTTAAAAATCTGTGATCAGGCCATCGAAGCCTGGCCTCAAAGCCACGGCGCAAGCCAGTGCCGGCAGTTGAGCGAAAACATCAGGGCCAAAGAACTCAGCATTACCGTTCAGCGGGTGGTGTTGCCTGCACGCCCCATTGCCCTGCGGATGAGCTATCGCAATGTAACGGAACCCTCATTCCGAATTGTCAGCATCAGTAGCAACATTCTTACTCGCATCATGGAACTGCCTGACGAAAAAATGCGCCTTCAGGCATTGGTCAATCTGAATCCGTTGGTGGAGAAAAATATGTCGCTGCCTTTTGAATCAGACTATCGTCAACATTCGGCCATCGTTGATCTGCCGCCCCTTCCCCCTGGGCTATACCTGCTTTTGGCCTCCGACACCAAACAGTTCAACACGGGCGGTATCACCACTTTTCTCACATTTCAGGTGAGCCGGCTTTCGTTTATCAGCCGTAAAAATGGCAGCGACAACTTGTTTTTTCTGCTCGACAGGGAAAGCGGGAAGCCTGTTGCCAAAGCACAAATCCGTGTGATGGGACGCGAATATGATTACCGAAAACGGCAATTCAACACCATCGAAAAAATCCAACTTGTTACCGACAGCAAAGGCTCGTTTCAGTTTGGCCCAGAACAGATCAACGACCAACGCCAGGCCTATTTCATTGAGGCTTATGACCGAAACGACACCCTTTTCAGCAATAACTATTTTGATATCAACGTTTTGACGGCTACAGAACGAGAACAACAACGCAGTTGGTTCTTCACCGATCGCAGTATTTATCGTCCGGGACAAACGGTTTATTTCAAAGGTATCTCCCTCAAGCGAAAAGGCAATGGCCCCTGGCAAACCGTGAAAGAAGTCCCCACCCGCCTGAAATTTTTCGATGCCAACGGCCGAGAAGTCGGGCAGATCGAACGCGTCAGCAACCACTGCGGCTCGTTTGAAGGCAGCTTTACCATCCCGCAAAATCAGCTTCCGGGCACCTGGCGCATCGGCAACGAAAACGGCTCTGTCACCATTGAGGTGGCATCGTACAAAAGACCTTCGTTTGAAGTGAGTCTCAAAACCGGCGGACAACAATACCGCTTAGGTGAGAACGTAAACGTGGAAGGGAACGCAAAGGCCTTTGCCGGATATCCGCTCGACAGCGTCAAAGTGAACTACCGCGTATTGCGGAGTTTGGTGATGCCTTATCGCGGGTATTGGTGGTTACCGGCTTTCAAACAGGAAAAAATTGTCGTAGCACAGGGGAGCCTGCAAACCGACAAAAAGGGGAGTTTCAATTTCCATTTCGATGCCATTGGAGGTGAAAAGCAGGAATTGCCTTTTCAGCTTTACAACTTTGAGGTGATTGCCGATGTAACCGACCGCAACGGTGAAACCCAAAGCGCCACACTCAACCTTTCCATTGGCGACCAGGCCTTGTTTTTTGAAACTACTTTGGAGGAAATTGCCGACATCACGGAAATCAGTAAGCAAACCATCAGCCTCTACAACGCCCAACATCAAAGTGTAGATGCCGAAATCAACATTCGGATCAGCCTGATTGAACCCAACAAACGTATTCTCAGAAAACCGATCTGGGAAGCCGTTGACCGCCAGTTTATCCCGGACGGGAAAATGCAGCAACTGTTTCCTTATGATGACTTCCAGCCCAAAGAAAAGGGAAAAGAGCGGCCGTCAACAACTGTCTGGTCAGGTAAAAAATTCGTGCCGGGTCAGTCGGCATTATTTCCCGAAAACGCCACACAATGGCCTGCCGGCGAATATCTCTTAGAGCTGAAGGCTTTGGATGCTTATGGTAAAGAAGTAACTTATTCTCAGCGCTTTGAACTGTTTAACAAAAAGAAATCAGCCATGCCGGTCAAAGCCCTCGGCTGGGCTTATCTGAGTCAAAAAACGGCTCATCCCGGCGATACTGTTTTCTTTTTTGTCGGTTCAGCCGAGACCGGAAACAGAGTGTTGGTTGAAATCCGTTCGTCAGATAAAACTATTTATTCCAAGTGGCTGACCATCAGCAATAAATTGAAATCTATCCCCTTGGTGATCACCGAGGATATGCGTGGAAAGCTCAGTTTTGAAGCTATTTTTATTCGCCACAACAGCTTGAATAATATTGCCTTAGAGCTCAATATTCCGTTCGATAACAAAAAACTTGAAGTCAGCCTTCAAACCCATCGCGACCGGCTGACGCCCGGCAGTTCGGAAACCTGGACGATAGCGGTGAAAGACCTAACCGGCAAAGGCAGACAAGCCGAGGTGCTGGCCGCCATGTATGATGCCTCGCTCGATGTTTTTGCTCCCCACAACTGGTCGTTCGATGTCTTGCCCTGGAGATCTCTTCCCCGGCCCTGGTCGGCCGACAATGGATTTATGCCCGAATCGGGTAATCTGCTGTCGTCCTATCCCTATCCCGAACAGAGCGGTTGGTGGCCGGTCACACCCGAGATCAACTGGTACGGACTGAACATCAATCGGTTTGGTTATGGGCGACCCATGCCGTTGATGGCAAAAACAGCTCTTGCCGAGGGGATGCAACGCGATATGTTGTTATCGGCAGACGATGCAGCAGAAAAAAACAGCCCGATTATACCGGCTACACCGCCAGCGGCTACGCTGAGCTATCTTCGCGACGATTTTCGTGAAACAGCCTTCTTCTACCCACAGCTTCAGACCGATTCACTGGGAATTGCAAAATTCAGTTTTCGTCTGCCTGATGCCCTCACCCGCTGGAAGCTCATGATTTTGGCACACAACAATGAGATGCAGAGCGGCCTGAGCCAAACGGAAATCACCGCATCGAAGATTTTGATGGTTGTGCCTAATCTGCCGCGTTTTTTCAGACAAGGCGACACGGCTTTTATTGCCGCCAAAATTGTCAACACTTCGGAAGTGACGCTTTCAGGCATTGCCAGATTGCAGATCACTGATGCTTCAAACGGTACTGTATTGGCGAAACCCGAAACAAATGACAAAGCCTTTCTCAACCTCAAAAGCGGTGAAAGCACGATGGTGCAGTGGTCCATTGTTATTGACGGAAACAATCCTTTGCTCAATGTGAACCTCAGCGTTACGGCCGGCACTTTCAGCGACAGCGAGGCCAATGTCATCCCTGTGCTTCCGGCAGGAGTTGCCATTACCGAAGCTCAGGCTCTTTTCGTTCCGGCCAACACTACCAAAACTTTCACCATTCAGGGCCTTGAACAGGCCGGGAATCAACTCCTGCGGCTCGATATCGTTTCCAACCCTGTTTGGTATGCCCTGCAAGCGCTTCCCTGGCTCGAACAGAAAGAGCACGAAAACAGCGACCAGCTTTTCTATCGTTTCTATGCCAACAGTCTTGCAGCGCATATTGCCTCAAGTCTTCCCGAAACGATGAGTGTCATCCGCATCTGGCAAAACCAGCAACCTCAGGCTCTGCTTTCAAAGCTTGAAAAAGATGAACATCTTAAATCGGTTCTTCTCTCCGAAACTCCCTGGGTGTTAGAGGCAACAGACGAAACCCGCCAGCAGCAACAGATTGCGCTCCTTTTCGACCTCAACCGCATGAGCTACGAAAAAGAACAGATGCTCCAAAAGCTGAAACAGCAACAGCTTCCGGATGGCTCATGGGGCTGGTTTCCGGGAATGCACGGCAATCGCAGCATCAGCATGCAGATTGTGGCCGGAATGGCTCGTCTGGCACGGTTAGGAGCTTATGAAGCCGATAATGCCTTGCTCAACAACATTCTGACAATGGCCGTTGAATTTTTGGATCAGGAAGTGTTGACCGATTATGATCGTATGAAGTCCAAAAACAGTCTGAAAAATTATTCTCTGACCGATTTTCATCTCCAATATCTTTATGCACGCAGTTTGCTTTCTCCGAATTTGCTGAAGCCTGCTCCATCGGAGGTTTGGTCGTTCCTGATGGATCATGTGGCTACTGACTGGAAAAAATCGGGCATTGATAATCAGGCAATTGCAGCCATTGTTTTGCATAACAATGGGAAAACCGAAGCCGCACGGCAGATAATAGCTTCTTTAAAAGAAAAATCCCTTTATGATCCGCTGAAGGGCAGATGGTGGAAAACCGAGCTTCATGCCGGGGGCGGCCACGGCCTCATTGGTACACAGGCGCTTCTCATCGAAGCGTTTGAGACCATTTCGGACGATAAGAATTTTACCAACGATCTCCGGCAATGGTTGCTCCTCCACAAACAGACCAACCGCTGGGAAACAAACCGCGCTACCGCCGAAGCTGTTTATGCCCTGCTTCTTGAACCGGATAAAAACCCGACCGAAGGACAGCAATACGTAAAAGTTGTGCTTGGCACACAGCCTCTCGCAATGGGCGAAACCGAAGCCGGAACCGGATATGTGTCGAAACAATGGACAGGAAACGATATCACGCCTTCGCTCAGCCCAATAACCCTCGAAAATCCCAATCAGGCTATGGCCTGGGGGAGCGTTTTCCGTCAGTTCATTGTGCCTATTGATCAGGTGAAATCTTCCTTATCGCAGATTGGTGTAAGTCGTCAACTTTTCATCGAAAAACCGGAGCAGTCCCGGCAAACCTTGATACCGGTTGAGGGAAATCCGATTCATATCGGTGATGGTGTTCGCGTCAGACTCATTATCGAGACAGATCGTGAGATGGAGTTTATGCACCTGAAAGACTATCATGCCGCTGCTTTTGAACCGGTCGAAACCCTCTCGGGCTACAGGACAGAAGGCAATACCGGCTTTTATCAGGCTGTGAACGATCTGAGCACCGATTTCTTTTTTGGCTATTTACCCAAAGGCAAATATGTGATTGAATATTCGTTGATTGCAACGCGCGCTGGTAATTTTGCCAATGGCTATGCCAATTTCCAAAGTTTTTATTCACCGGCATTCGCGGCTCACAGCCAGGGCGACAGGGTGGTTGTTGTGCCATAGACCAAAAAAATCCTCCCGATTGTTCAGGAGGATTTTTTTGGATTTAAAAGCCGAAAAGCTTTTTTGCCTTTTTCCGTTCTACCCAACAGATGATCAAAATACGAAATGTTATCACAAGTAACAGAAGGATCATTAAGGTAATCGGGAACTTTACCATATTTGAAATTCGCAAGGTTTTTTTCGGCTTGCATTAATATGGCAAACAACAACAAATGGGGATTGCTGCTGCCATTATCTTCAAACAAATGCTTTTCGCCAAAGCCTTGGCAAAAACAGCACAACGCTAAAAAATATAATTTTTTCAAAAATTTTATTCGTTTTTCTGTGTAAATCTTCAATCAATGATGTAACTTGCAAACGCATTAACGATTGAAAACCACAGGTGTAATTTGTGTACTTCGGTGAGCAACTACCCGTTAAATGTGAATTTGGGCTGTTACAAGATACATTCAATGATATTTCACCAAGTTAAAATGAACTGTTATGGAAAGGAAGTTACTCAAAGTTCTTATGTTGTTCTTGATCTTTACGGTATATTTTAGCTGTAAAAAAGAACAACCGACCAGCGACGTTCCGGTTATAACCACCTCTGGAGTTTCTGAGATTACGTATAGCTCTGCCGTAAGTGGGGGTATTGTCACATCTGACAAAGGTGATGCGGTCTTCGTCAGAGGAGTTGTTTGGGGAACCCAAGAGAATCCAACTATTGAAGGCAAAAAAACAATTGATGGTTCTGGCACAGGGAGTTTTGTCAGTCATTTGGAGGAACTGGAACCGGGCTCTCTTTATTATGTGCGGGCATATGCTGCCAACAGCAACGGCATAGCGTATGGAAATTCGATTAGTTTTCAAACGCCTTCTTTTGATATTCCTGTTTTAACTACTGCCGGGGTAAGTGGAATAACACATCATTCTGCCACCTGTGGAGGCACAATTACTTTTGATGGTGGAAATCAGGTTATTTTTCGGGGAGTTGTTTGGGGAACCCATGAGAATCCAACCATTGAGGATAACAAAACGATAGACGGTTCAGGCATGGGAAGTTTTGTCAGTCATTTAGACGGACTGGAACCTGCGACGGTTTATTATGTGAGGGCTTATGCCGTCAACAGTAAAGGGATTGCCTATGGTAACTCTGTCACTTTTCAAACACTTGCCTTTGTTATTCCTGTGGTAACTACTGCTGAAGTAAGTGGGATAACTAATAATTCAGCCACTTGTGGTGGTACGGTTACTTCCGACGGAGGAAATGCGGTGATTACCCGCGGAGTTGTTTGGGGAATCCATGAAAATCCAACTACAGAGGATTTTAAAACAGTTGACGGTTCAGGAATGGGCAGTTTTGTCAGTCAGTTAGACGGATTGGAACCAGCAACGGTTTACTATGTGAGAGCCTATGCCGTCAACAGCAATGGGACTGCCTATGGCAATGCTGTTACTTTTCAAACACTGACTTCTGATGTGCCTGTTGTAAGCACCGCCGAAGTGAGTGCGATAACTAATAATACAGCCATTTGCGGTGGAACGGTTACTTCCGATGGGGGAAATGAGGTGATTGCCCGGGGAGTGGTTTGGGGAACTCATGAAAACCCAACTACAGGGGACTACAAAACAGTTGACGGCTCAGGTACGGGAAGTTTTGTCAGTCAATTAGATGGACTGGATCCTGAGACGGTTTACTATGTAAGGGCATACGCCACGAATAGTCAGGGTACGGCTTATGGAAACACCTTAACCTTTCAAACCCTTTCCGGACAAGAAATAGGTACATTTACCGATAGCAGGGATGGTACTGTGTATAAAACGATAAAAATTGGGAATCAGGACTGGATGGCTGAAAACCTCAGGTACTTACCTTCGATGGTTGGGCCGGAGAACATGTCGGATACAGAACCCTATTATTATGTTTATGATTATCACGGAACGAACGTTGAAGCTGCTAAAGCCACAACAATTTACGCTGTTTTTGGCGCATTATACAATTGGCCTGCTGCCATGAATGGTGAAAGCAGCAGCGGCGGCAACCCAAGCGGTGTTCAAGGCATTTGCCCAGCCAACTGGCATTTACCAAGTGATGCCGAATGGGCGCAACTTATTGAGTATCTGGGAGGAGAAAATGTGGCCGGAGGGAAGATGAAAGATAATACTGACCTTTATTGGATAAGTCCAAACGTTGGCGCTACAAATGAATCGGGATTTACAGCCTTGCCGGCCGGCTATCTTTATTATGATCACAACTTTCATCATTTGGGGTACTATGCCACCTGGTGGTCTGCCACTGTAGGGTTTGTTGGAGCATATGACCGATTCATCAATAATGACAGCGGTAGGATTCACCGCTCTGAAAGCGGTAGGTCTGGAGGCTGGTCTGTCAGATGTGTTAAAAATTAAAGGTATTTCTCTTTGGTTAACAAAAAACCATCCTTATGAAACGCACGATTTTATTTTTAGCATTGATCATTTCTGTCCGTTCTTTGGGTCAGTTGGCTGTTCAATATCCCAACGACATTGGGATTGAATCCGACAGCAGTGTGCTATTCGTTGAGAAGTTTAACGACGGGCTGGCTGCTATCATAGGTCGTTACAATGAGGTTCTTCATGCAGAGGAATTTACTTTGGATACCGATATCCCATTGGGGAGTGCGGGGCCATATTCTTTAAAAATTTCCAATACACCGGGTATCAATAGCGGAGGCCATTTATTCAAAGCGTTTTCGCCCGGGTTTGACAGTACTGTTTTCCTTAGATATTATGTGAAATATCCTGCCATCGAGGAGGGCTATTTTGGTCATCAGGGAGTTTGGTTTGGAGGCTATAACCCAATTATACCCTATCCATACCCACGTGCCGGAGTGTGCGGATTGGGCGATAGCCGCTTGAGCATTGCTTTTGAAAGCGTGTGGCAAGTCATTCCTCCAGGGATGGATACCTATCTTTATTGGGGTGATATGCATAGTTATGATGGGGGTTATACCTGTTTTGGCAATACCATGATTACACGTGGCAAGACCAATTTTGATCAGCCGCCCTCTGTAGATGAACCCATTAACGATTTGGGCGAATGGATGTGCATTGAGATAATGATTAAACTGAATAATCCCATCACGGCTTACAACGGCGAACTGAAGGTTTGGAAGAATGGGGAGGAATTAGGCCATTGGGGCCCTGGTTTCCCAAACGGACACTGGGTTAAGGATAAATGGTACAACAACCCCAACGATCCGCCTTTTGAAGGGTTTAGATGGAGAACCAATGAAAACCTGAACATCAATTGGATTTGGATAGAATTTTATCACGATACCGGCCCTGCGAGCCATATTAAATTTTCAAATATCGTTATGGCCAAAGAGTATATCGGACCTATCTACCATACAAACACAGCTGTTGCGAGTGAAAAACAGAGCATGATCAAGGTTTATCCGAATCCTACCAAGGGAAAGATCAGAATAGCTTGTGATGAACAAGTTAACAGCGTGAGCGTAATCAATGTTTTTGGGCAAATATTATTTACTAAAAATCAATCAGACGAAATTGACTTAACCAATCTTCAATCCGGCATTTGTTTTCTGAACATTGAAACACAATGGGAAAAACAGAGACTTGTCGTATTAAAGACTGATCAAGCCGTTATGTAGTAAACGGGAAAGTTTGTTACATAAAATCCGGGAATTTCCCCGTTATGCTCCAATCCGGATATTTTGGCATGAATTCCTGTTTTGTTCAGCACGCGAACTTTCGTATAAATATTGGTCTCATTATGCCTCTTGAGCAAAAAAAATCTCCCCGAACATTCAGGGAGATTTTTTAATGATTCACAATCCGAAAAGCCTATTTGTCTTTTGGGGCAGCCACTTTAGCCACAAGGAATTCCCTGTTCATCCTGGCGATATTGGCCACTGAGATTTCTTTCGGACATTCGGCTTCGCAGGCGTAAGTGTTGGTACAGTTACCAAATCCAAGCTCATCCATTTTAGCCACCATCTTCTGCACTCTTTCTTTTGCTTCAACCCGGCCCTGAGGCAGGAGCGCAAACTGCGATACTTTCGCCGCGACAAAGAGCATGGCGCTGGCATTTTTGCAGGCAGCCACACAGGCTCCGCATCCGATACAAGCAGCAGCATCCATGGCCAGATCAGCATCGCGTTTTGGAATCGGGATGGCGTTGGCATCAGGAACTCCGCCTGTTCTGACAGAGATGAAGCCGCCAGCCTGAATAATCTTGTCAAAAGCACTGCGGTCCACCATCAGGTCTTTAATGACCGGAAAGGGTTTAGCCCTCCAGGGTTCGATGGTGATGGTTTCACCGTCCTTGAAATGACGCATATGCATCTGACAGGTGGTGATGCCACGGTCAGGGCCGTGAGGCCGCCCGTTGATGTATAGGCTGCATGCACCACAGATTCCTTCGCGGCAGTCGTGATCAAAGGCCACAGGATCTTCGCCTTTTATCACCAAATCCTCATTGAGGACATCAAGCATTTCGAGAAAAGAGGAGTCGGCTGAAACATTATTGACTTTGTAGCTGACAAATCTGCCTTTGTCATTGGCCGATGCCTGCCTCCATATTTTTAGTGTTAAATCCATAGCTTTCTGTATTTATCTTGTTGAAGATACATTATTTATAGTTGCGCTGTTTCACTTCGATATACTCAAATACCAAAGGTTCTTTGTGCATCAATGGTTCAGCGTTTTCGCCCTGATATTCCCATGCAGCCACATAGGCAAAGTTGGCATCGTCGCGCAGGGCTTCACCATCGGGGGTCTGATATTCTTCGCGAAAATGACCTCCGCACGATTCTTCACGATGAAGGGCATCGCGGGCCATGAGTTCGCCCAGCTCGAGGAAGTCGGCCACACGAAGGGCTTTTTCCAACTCGGTGTTTACCATTTCGTTGGTTCCGGGGATTTTCACATCTTTCCAGAACTCTTCGCGAAGCTGGCGCAGCATGGGGATAGCCTTTTGAAGCCCTTCCTTATTACGAGCCATGCCCACATAGTCCCACATGATATGGCCGAGTTTCCGGTGGAAAGTGTCCACGGTTTTCGTGCCTTTCACGCTCAATAGCCGGTGGATAGTTTCGCGGACATTCATTTCGGCCTGTTCAAATTCGGGCAGGTCGGTTTTAAAGTGGGGCTCGTGAATATGTCCGGCCAGATAATTCTGGATGGTATAGGGCAGCACGAAATAGCCGTCGGAAAGGCCTTGCATCAGTGCCGAGGCACCAAGGCGGTTGGCACCGTGGTCGGAGAAATTGGCCTCACCGGCCACAAAAAGACCGGGGATTGTGGATTGCAGCTCATAGTCAACCCAGATTCCGCCCATGGTGTAATGCACTGCAGGATAGATCATCATCGGTGTTTCGTAGGGATTGTCGTCCACAATCTTTTCGTACATCTGGAAAAGGTTGCCGTAACGGGCTTCGATCACGTGTTTCCCAAGGCGTTTGATGGCGTCGGCGAAATCGAGATAGACAGCTAACCCCGTATTTCCTACACCGAATCCGGCATCACAACGTTCTTTGGCGGCACGTGAAGCCACATCACGAGGCACTAAGTTGCCGAAAGCAGGATATCGGCGTTCGAGATAGTAGTCACGACGGTCTTCGCCGAGGTCGGTAGGTTTGAGTTGACCTTTTCGGATCTTTTCGGCGTCCTCGGCATATTTGGGCACCCAGATGCGGCCATCATTGCGCAGACTCTCACTCATCAGGGTGAGCTTCGACTGATAGTCACCGGCCACGGGGATACAGGTGGGGTGAATCTGGGTGAAACAGGGATTACCAAAGAAAGCACCTTTTTTATAGGCTTTCCACACGGCGCTGCCGTTGGAGGTCATGGCGTTGGTCGAAAGGAAAAACACATTGCCATAGCCGCCCGTAGCAAGTACAACGGCATGGGCAGCATGCCGTTCAAGCTTCCCGGTGATGATGTTGCGGGCGATGATGCCACGGGCATGACCATCCACCACCACCAAGTCCATCATATCGCTACGGGGATACATTTTGACGGTTCCTTTGCCAATTTCTTTACTCAGCGCACTGTATGCCCCCAAAAGGAGTTGCTGACCGGTTTGGCCGCGTGCATAAAAGGTGCGCGAAACTTGCGCCCCGCCAAAAGAACGATTGTCGAGCAGGCCGCCATATTCGCGGGCAAAGGGTACTCCCTGAGCTACACACTGGTCAATAATATCGTTGCTCACCTCAGCGAGCCGGTAAACATTGGCCTCACGTGCACGATAGTCACCACCTTTGATGGTGTCGTAAAACAGACGATAGATGCTGTCGCCATCATTGGGATAGTTTTTGGCTGCGTTGATACCGCCCTGGGCGGCAATGCTATGTGCACGTCGCGGACTGTCGTGGATACCAAAAACCTTAACGTTGAAACCCAGTTCGCCAAAACTGGCAGCGGCAGCAGCACCGGCCAGACCTGTACCCACTACAATAATATCCATGCGGCGTTTGTTGGCGGGATTCACTAAATTCTGGTGGGATTTGTAATATGACCACTTTTCGGCCAATGGCCCCTGTGGAATTTTTGAGTCTAACTTGCCCATATCTCGTTCATCTTATGAAAAATAAATAACTAAAGGAATTGCAATGAAACCAAGGGTAAGCACAATAGTAAACACCGTGCCGAATGCCTTGATCACAGGGGTATATTTGGTATGGTTCAGACCCAGCGACTGGAAAGCCGACTGAAAACCGTGCTCCAGGTGAAACCCAAGCAGCAGCAGCGCCACCACATAAAAGGCAACATACCAGCCGTCTTTGAACAAGGTAACAACCAACTGACCCATGTTTTCGTAAGTGCCCTGATCATACGTGATCTCATCTATATGACCTGTCTTGGCTTTGATGAAAAAATTCGCAAAGTGAATCACTAAGAAAATCAGGACGATGGCGCCGGTATGAATCATGAATTTTGAAAAATAAGAAAGCTCCGACGAGCCTTTGCGTTCATAACGAATGGGGCGTGCCATCCAGTTTTGAATCTGTAAAACTACCCCAAGAATGATGTGAATCACAAAACCCAGAAACAATACCCACTGAAAAAGCTGAATCACCGGGTTGGTTGCCATAAAATGAGCAGCCTGATTGAACTTCAGCAAACTCTTGTCGAAAAGAATCAATAAATTGAGACTCAGATGAACCACCAGAAATGTGATGAGAAAAAGCCCCATCAGCGACATCACAATTTTTTTGGTGATGGATGCATACATTACCTTTGTCATAACGTGCGATTTAGTTTTAATTGGAACCTTTGTGAACTTTTAACGGAAAAAGCTTGAACTTTTAACATTACTTTTGTTGTTTTGCAGCATTGCACAAATGTAGGGATATATTTTGTTTTCTGCATACTTATAATTATTCTAAATTATACCATCTCAACTTCCGATGATGCGCCATCCTGATCTTCCCACCGAAATGTTTGTCCGCAACAGGCTAAATTTTAGTCAGATGCTTCCGGGCAAAAGTCTGGCTCTTTTTATTGGCAACGAAAAAATGTTGCGCAATGGCGACCAGTATTTCCCTTTCAGACAGCAGTCCGATTTCTTCTACCTCACTGGTATTTCGCAGGAAAAGGCCATTTTGATGCTTTTCCCCGACAGCCCTGATCCTCTGTTGCGTGAAGTTCTGTTCATCGAGGCCTATTCGGCGCTCAAGGCACAATGGGAAGGCTATATGCTCTCGGCCGAGGATGCACGCCGTATCTCGGGCGTGCCACGTGTGCTCACTCACGGTGATTTTGCCTCCTGCCTGCGCGAAGCCATGAGCCATACCGAAGAGGTATTTCTTTATTCTTACGAATATCCGCGTTTTTTACCCGAAACGGAAAGCATACAACTGAAGTTTGCACACAAAATCCGGGAACAATACCCCATGCATACCTATCGTCGCTCAGCTCCCTTGCTCGACTCGCTAAGGCCGGTGAAATCGGAACACGAAATTGCCCTCATCAAAGAAGCCTGCCGGATTACCGGATTGGGATTCCGCAAGTTGCTGCATACCACCCGCCCCGGACGCTTTGAGTTTGAGTTGGAAGCCGACCTGAGCCATCTGTTTACCACTCATCGTTGTAATGGCCACGGATATCATCCCATCATTGCAGGTGGAATCAACGCTTGCACCTTGCATTACAACGCCAACAACAGTGCTTTGGCCGAAGGCGAACTGCTGCTGCTCGATTTCGGCGCTGAATATGCCAATTATTCTGCCGACCTCAGTCGAACCATCCCGGTGAGTGGCAAATTCAGCCCACGCCAGAAACAATGCTATGAGGCTGTGCTTCGGGTTTTCAAGAAAGCCATCCCGCTCTACCGCACAGGCAACACCATTGCTTCCATTAACGAAGCCGTCTGGAAAATGATGGAGCAGGAAATGATAGGACTAGGATTGTTTTCGCAAACCGAGGTCGAACAACAGTCGCCCGAAAACCCGCTTTACAAAAAATACCTTATGCATGGTGTGGCTCATCATATCGGCCTCGATGTTCACGACACAGGGTCGCGCTATGCGCCTCTTGTACCAGGAATGGTGCTTACGCTCGAACCCGGAATCTATATCCCTGACGAAAACATCGGTATCCGCATCGAAAACGACATCCTCATCACAGCCGATGGGCCGGTTGACCTGATGGCCGACATTCCTATTGAAGCCGAAGAGATCGAATCATTAATGAGTTAAATACCTATAAATAAGCGTATTATGTTTGATAAAAAAGTGTATATTGAGCGTCGGAACAAGCTCAGAAACGAAATGAACAACGGGATTGCCCTGTTTATTGCCAATCCGGAAGCATCGTTCAACTATCCATCGAACACCTATTATTACCGTCAGGACAGTCATTTTTCCTATTTCTTTGGGCTTAATCTGCCAGGATTTGCCGGATGTATTGATTTCGAAAGTGGCGAAGAAATTCTTTTCGGGAATGATTTCGATATTGACGACATCATCTGGATGGGCGAGCAGCCCTCGGTGAGTGAGTTGTCGGCTCGTGCCGGCGTTAACCAAAGCCAGCCTTATGGTAATCTGCCTGATTATATCGCCTCTGCTCTTGCCAAAGGCCGGAAGATTCATTTTCTGCCTCCCTATCGCGGCAAGGTGATGATCGAGCTGGCGGCACTTCTGGGCATTCCCGTCACAGGCCTGAAAGCGGAATCGAGCCTCGAGCTGATTCGCGCCGTGGTGAAACTCAAAGAAGTGAAAGACAGTCTCGAGATTGCCGAGATTGAAAAAGCCGTTGACCTGGCCTGGCTCATGCATACCACTGCCATGAAAATGGCTAAGCCCGGGATGAAAGAGCAAGAGATAGCCGGAACCATCGAAGGCATCGCCATAGCCTTAGGCGGAGCAGTATCGTTTCCCATCATCCTAAGTGTTGACGGGCAGACCCTTCATAACCATCACCATCATAACATCTTGCAAGAAGGGCGCATGTTGGTGGTTGATGCCGGCGCCGAGCTGGCTTCACTCTATGCAAGCGACATCACCCGTACCGTTCCCGTTGGCGGAAAATTTAACCGGCGTCAGAGAGAGATCTACGAGATCGTACTGAAAGCAAACACCGAAACTATAGCCACCATCAAACCAGGCAAAGAATACCGCGAGAACCATTTCCAGGCCGCCCGTATCATCGCACAGGGGCTCAAAGATCTCGGGCTGATGAAAGGCGATGTGGACGAAGCCGTTGCTGCTGGCGCCCATACTCTGTTTATGCCACATGGACTTGGGCATCAGATGGGTATGGACGTTCACGACCTCGAAGGCCTTGGCGAAGATCATGTGGGTTATGACGAACATACGCGCCGCGCCACCGACTTTGGAACGGCTTACCTGAGACTTGGAAAAAAACTTAAACCCGGTTTAGTGCTTACCAATGAGCCGGGCATTTATTTCATTCCGGCACTGATTGACAAATTCCGCGCAGAAAAGAAATTCACCGAATTCATTGATTACAACAAGGTGGAAACCTACAAAGATTTTGGAGGTATCCGTATCGAAGACGATGTGCTGGTAACCGAAACGGCTTATCGTATTCTTGGTAAGCCGATTCCGAAAACGGTGGATGAAGTGGAAGCTACTGCCGCTCAACAGCGCGAATGGCTGAAAATCGAGGGCCTGTTTTAGTCCGTTCATCACGAACATACTGCATTTTGCCGTTTGACATCATTTAACCGTGAATCGGAATCTCTTCTTCGAGAAATAAGTCGGAAGCTATGCCATCGGCAAAGAGTTTCCCTTTGTTGGTCAGGAAATAGCGTTCACCTTCGCGCCTGAGTTTCCCTTCCGTCACAAAGGCCTGAGCCGATTGATGAAAATAGGAGTTGTAACGATTTCCAAAAACATTCAGAATATGTTCGGCATCGCAGCCCCATGAGGTGCGGAGCGAGGTCATCACATATTCGTTGAATCGCTGAACCACTGTGAGCACTTCCTTTTCTTCAATACAATGTTCGGTGCCGGCCTGTCGAAGGTATTCTCCAAGATGGGCTACATTCCATTGGCGGCTTATTCCGTTAAAAGAATGCGCCGAAGGACCGAGCCCCAGATAATGACCGCCTAGCCAATAAAGGCTGTTATGCTGAGAATAGAAACCCGGACGGGCAAAATTCGATATTTCGTAATGCACAAAACCAGCCTCTTCCATTGACTGGAGCAACAGAGCAAAATGCCGGATGCTCTCGTTTTCATTCACCGGAGCTTGTTTCCCTTTGGCAATACGCTGTGCAAGTGCAGTTTTTGGTTCAACGGTCAGGGCATAGGCTGAAAGATGCCCGATGCCGGTTTGATGAAACAACTCAAGGTTTTTGAGCCATTTCTCTTCAGTCAGTCCCGGAATTCCATAAATCAGGTCAATGGTAATTTTTTCGAAGCCTGCATCCTGTACTAAGGCAATGGCATCGCGGGCCTGTTGTGCGCTGTGGTTGCGATTCAGATAGTGTAAATCATCGTCGAAAAAACTCTGTACCCCCATACTCAGGCGGTTGACCGGTGTGGTTTTCAGAAACGAACAAAAATCAGGGTTCACATCGTCAGGATTGGCTTCCAGCGTGATCTCGGCATCTCGGGCAATGAAAAATGACTGCTGCAAAGCCTCAAAAATCCGATTTAGAGAATCGTGCTCTAAAAGTGAAGGTGTGCCGCCACCAAAATAAATGGTGCGTATCTCCTGATTTTGCAGGTAATCGCGTCGCTGCCCAATTTCGCGAAGCAAGGCATCCACAAACTCAGGCATTTGCCTAAGCGTTGCCACCGAAAAAAAGTTGCAATAATGGCATTTTTGCCTGCAAAAAGGAATATGAAGATAAATTCCTGACATAAATTCCGAGTTGACTGAACAATTTCGGGAGGTTGTTGTTTACATCCTCAGTAAGCAGTCTGACTTCCCGTTTCGCTAAGCCAGGCTGATTTTTTTTACTGCCGAAAGAACAAAAGTAACGTAATCATTTAAAACCAGTTTAAAAATGAAAAAACTCACCATTGCATTTGCAGCACTTGTATTTCTGGCGGCCTGCAATCAAGCGCCAAAAACCGCCCAGGACGCCAAAGATGTTAAAACAGCCGCTGAGTCGGCTATTACTTACAAGCTGGATACCGAAGCCAGCACAGTGAAATGGGAAGGTGCCAAAATTACCCAAACCGTTCATCACGGAACTGTTAACCTCATCGAGGGCAGCCTAGCAGTGAACAACGGAAAACTCGAGGCCGGCAGTTTTACCATTGACATGAACAGCATTCAGGATCTCGACCTTGAAGACCCTGCTTACAAAGCCAAACTCGAAGGCCATCTGAAAAGTGCAGATTTTTTCAATGCTGAAGTTTTCCCAACGGCAAAGTTCGAAATCACTGAGGTTGAAACCAATGAAGATGGCACATATGCCATCATCGGAAACCTCACCATCAAAGATATCACCAAAGGCATCCATTTTCCGGCTGTGGTGAAATTGAGCGATACAGGCGTTGAAGCTTCGGCTACCTTCCAAATCAACCGCAACGAATGGGATGTGGTGTGGGGCGGTTCAAAAACTGAACAAAGCATTAAGGATATGCTGCAAAACAACCTGATTAAGGACGAAATCACCTTTGAAGTGAATATTAAAACCGCGGAGTAAGCGCTTGATTCAAATCAAAACAGAAAACCTGGCAATCTTTTGATTACCAGGTTTTTTTGTTTATTATACTTCTGACAGGAAAGTGTCGAGGTTGTCGAATTTGTGGTGATAATCTTCTACCGACCGGCGGATAATCTCGTGAGCCTCTTCAATGCCATAGACATGTGTAATTTCTACCTGACTTTCTTTACCCGGAATGTCTTTATAGGTCAGAAAATAGTGTTTCAGACGATTGACGACCTGTTCCGGCACATCGGCAATGTCTTTGTAGGAGCCATAAACCGCATCATTGTTGAGCACAGCTACAATTTTATCGTCAGCTTCCTTCCCGTCAATCATCCTAAATCCGCCAATCGGCCTGACCCTGACAAGGATGTCGCCATGGGTGATGTCTTTCTCGGTCAACACACAGATATCCAAGGGGTCGCGGTCGCCAAGAATATCGGTTCGTCCTGTTTTTTGGTTGCAAAACTCGGCTACCCGTCTGGCACAGAATGTTTGAGGGATGAAGCCATAAAGCGCAGGAACCACATTGGAGTATTTTTGTGGCCGATCGAGCTTGAGATAACCCGACACCTTATCAACCTCGTATTTTACGGTGTCAGTTGGAACCATCTCGATGAAACAGGTGACAACTTCGGGCGCCTCAGGTCCAATTTCCACTCCGTGCCAGGGATGTGATTTATAGCGTAAACCCATCAGCCTGCCGATGGGATCCATGATTTTTGACATATGCTCGAAAGGTTTTGTTAAAAAAATTCTGATCAAAGGGTTTGGCAAAAATACAGCTTTTCGGGTGGGCTGACTGATGGGGATTAAAATAAATCCACAAACACGTGCTCAATCCATATGCTTTGAGTTTGACCGAATAAAAAACTTCATCACGACATCCGATTACTCCATTAAAAACCTTATTTCCCAATATTAATGTGAGCCGGCATTGACAAATGTCCTTGGACCATTTTCCACTTGTTGTCCTGATTTTTCTGCAAGACACCAGTGAACCGAATACCCTCGAAATGACGTGCAACGCCCTCATATATAAAATTATAAGTCATTTTTTGGGTAAACCATGCTGTGTTGCCCGTGGCATTGAGTCGGATTCGCTGATCCTGAACAGAAATAAAAACATCGCTGATCAGGCTGAATTGTTTTTGATAGGCTTGCTGTATTTTGTCCCAACCAACCAAAAATTCGTGAGAGTCGGTACCCAGCATGATGGTACTGTCACCCGGCTCCCAGATGTTCTCGATGGCCAGATAATCCATGTTTTCGATGGCAATCATGTACTTTTCCAGCACGTTTTCCACCGCTTCAGCTTCCTCTTTCAGGCTCTTTTGTTCAGGGCAACGGCTGCATCCCGTTGCCAGCACCAGACCAAAAAAAACGATTACAAACAGTTTTGTTTTCATGGCATTGTTTTTTTCATTTGAATCTTCCACTAACGAAAGTGCCTCCGAAGATACGACATAAATGTCCTTTTTTTTATGTACGGGAGATTTATTTTTACAAAACCGGTATTTAACCCCTAAAAAGCGGGCAAAAAAAGCAAACATTCAGTGAATCAATGAAATTTTTATTAAAATGCTTTCCTATCTGGGGATTCTTTCGTAAAATTGCAGCCAATTTCAACGAAACACCGATACTATCAGAAGAGGCCATCATGAGATTTTTACGGAAGACCGCGTTTTTTACACATTTTATTGTTTTTATTTCTTTCTATTTTGCGATGCCGGCTTTTGCCTCCCAAGACGGGCATGATGCACAGGCAACGCATGAAGTCGAAGAATTCAATCCCGGCGATATGATTATCAGTCATATTGTGGATTCCTACGATTGGCATATCCTGAGTATTGGTCACACTCATATTTCGGTGCCTTTGCCGATCATTCTATATGACGAAGGACAATGGCATTTTTTCCTGTCGAGCCGTTTCGAACATGGCCATGCTTCTTACAAAGGCTATGAATTGGCCAAGGAAGGTGCCATCAAAGGAAAAATTATCCGTTATGCAGCCGATGGAAGCATTGTCAGACCATGGGATTTTTCTATCACAAAGAACGTTTTCGGTGTTTTTGTTTCATCCATCATGTTGATAGTCATCATGTCGTATGTGGCTAAGGCCTATAAAAAAACCAATAAGCACGCACCAAAAGGCTTTCAGTCGGTAATTGAACCCATTATTTTGTTTGTGCGCGACGAGGTGGCCATCGCCACTCTGGGAAAAGACAAATACATGCGTTTTGCACCTTACCTGCTTACCATCTTTTTCTTCATCTTTTTCAACAATCTTCTGGGACTCATCCCGATCTTTCCTTTAGGAGCCAACATCACCGGCAATATTGCCGTAACCGGTGTTTTGGCTCTTTTTACTTTTGGCATGATTACCTTTTCGGGCAACAAAAATTATTGGGCACACATTTTTAATACTCCCGGGGTGCCCTGGTGGCTCAAAATTCCGTTGCCCCTGATGCCCATTATCGAGTTGTTGGGGATGTTTACCAAACCTTTTGTGCTGATGATCCGTTTGTTTGCCAATATCACGGCCGGTCACATCATCATTTTAGGCTTCATCTCGATGATTTTTGTTTTCGGTCAGACCAGTGCTTCGGCTGGCTTCACAATGTCGATATTGTCGGTACTTATGTCGGTTTTCATGAACTTCCTCGAACTTTTGGTTGCTTTCATTCAGGCCTATGTTTTCACGCTGTTGTCGTCTATCTTCATCAGCATGGCCGTTGAGGAGCATCATCACGAAGAAGGCCACGAAGCTGCGCATTAAATTAAGTTTTACGAATTGGAAATATACAAGCAAAATTCACATTATCAACCCAAATACCTTAAAATCATGGAATTATTAGCCATCTTATTGCAAGTTGCAACAGACCTGTCACCAATCGCTAAAATGGCAGCCGGTTTAGGCGCCAGTATTTCGGTAATCGGGGCCAGTATGGGCATCAGCCAGATCGGTCGCACCGCTCTGGAATCCATTGCCCGCCAACCTGAAGCAGCAGGCGATATCCGCTCAAGCATGATTGTGTCGGCTGCTCTTATCGAAGGGGTTGCCTTCTTTGCAATCGTTGTTTGTTTGCTGATCGTGTTCGTATAACACCATCGGACAGGCCTGTGTTGTAGGGCAATGACCTGCAACACAGGTTTCTTTTGATTTCAGTACAAAATTCAAAATATAGGAATTGCTTTATGGAATTGATAAACCCCGGTTTAGGATTGTTTTTCTGGATGGTGCTGGTCTTTGGCATTGTCTTCTTCATCCTGAAGAAATTTGTCTGGCCGCCCATCTTGCAATCGCTAAAGGACCGCGAGCAACATATCGAAGAATCGCTTCAAATGGCCGATGCTACACGCGAAGAGATGAAAAAGCTGAAACTCGACAACGAAGTGTTGCTCAAAGAAGCCAAAGAAGAGCGTGAAGCCATGATGAACGAGGCTCGTAAGGTTCGTGAGAAGATGCTCGAGGAAGCTCGTGTGAAAGCTACAGCCGAAGCCGAACGCATCGTCGAAAGTGCTCGTCAGCAGATTGAAAACGAACGTAAGGCCGCCATCATAGATATCAAAAATCAGATTGCCGAAATCTCGATAGAAGTGGCTGAAAAAATCCTGCGCGAAAAACTTCAAACCCCAAAAGATCACGAGCAGTATATCCAGAAACTGCTCGACAGCAAACAACTGAACTAAATTCCCTGCAGCACAATATGAAGCAGATACTTCTTGCCAAACGTTATGCCAAAGCCCTTTTTGAGTTGGCCTTATCCGAAAACCTATCTGATAAGGTAAACACCGATATGGAATTGTTGGCTGCCGTGATGCACGAAAACCGCGAGCTCCGTCGGGTGATGGCCAACCCGCTCATCACTCCGAAACGCAAAAAGAGCCTGATGAACGAACTGTTTGGCAGCCGGTTCAACCCACTCAGCATCAAGTTTGTGACTGTCTTAGTCAATAAAGGTCGCGAACAGATCCTGGCTGAAGTAGCCGAACAATACCAGGAAATCTATTTGGAACACAACAACATTGCCTTGGTTGACCTGACAACGGCTTATCAGGCCGGCGAGTCGCTGACTCAAAAAATCAGCGCTGTGGTGAAGCAAAACACCAATAAATCGTTGCGGTTCAACCTGCATACCGACCCTTCGATCATCGGTGGCTTTAAACTCAGAATGGGCGATTACCTGTTAGACGACAGCATTTCAAAGGTGCTGGCCGAATTGCAGAAAGAATTTGATAAAAACCTGTATATTAAACGTTTCTAAACGACAACAATATCCTTATGTCAGCAATTAAACCCGCTGAAGTATCAGCAATACTGCGTAAAGAATTAGCCGGTTTCAAAACCGATGCTGTTTTGGAAGAAGTAGGCTCTGTGTTACAGATTGGCGATGGCATTGCCCGTGTTTATGGTCTTGGCAATGCCGAGTCGGGCGAGTTAGTCGAGTTTGAAAAAACCGGCTTGCAAGGCATCGTACTTAATTTGGAAGAAGATAATGTGGGTATCGTACTGCTGGGAAGCAGCAGCGGCATTCACGAAGGCGATACCGTGAAACGTACACGCCGAATTGCCTCCATTAACGTGGGCGAAGGAATGCTGGGACGTGTGATCAACACCTTAGGTGAGCCCATTGACGGCAAAGGCGAAATTACGGGAACCACCTATGAGATGCCTTTGGAACGCAAAGCCCCAGGCGTGATCTACCGCCAGCCGGTGAACGAGCCGCTTCAAACTGGAATCAAAGCCATTGACGCCATGATTCCCATCGGCCGTGGCCAGCGTGAGCTGATTATCGGCGACCGCCAGACCGGTAAAACAGCCATCGCCATTGATACCATCATCAATCAGAAAGAGTTTTTTGAAAAAGGCGAACCGGTTTACTGTATCTATGTAGCCATCGGACAAAAAGGTTCGACTGTTGCCAATATCCAGAAAACGCTGGAAGACAATGGCGCCATGGCTTATACCGTCATCATCTCGGCCACTGCCAGCGACCCTGCTGCCATGCAGTTCTATGCTCCTTTTGCCGGCGCTGCCATCGGTGAGTATTTTCGCGATACGGGCCGTCCGGCATTGGTCATCTACGACGACCTTTCGAAACAGGCTGTTGCTTACCGCGAAGTGTCGCTGCTGCTGCGCCGTCCTCCGGGAAGGGAAGCTTATCCGGGCGACGTTTTCTACCTGCATTCGCGCCTGCTCGAAAGAGCTGCAAAAATCATCAACTCCGACAGCATCGCCGCCAATATGAACGACCTGCCCGAAAGCATTAAGCCTATGGTAAAAGGTGGTGGATCGCTCACTGCGCTGCCTATCATCGAAACACAGGCTGGCGACGTGTCGGCTTATATCCCGACCAATGTGATCTCGATCACCGACGGACAGATTTTCCTTGAAACGAACCTTTTTAACTCGGGGATTCGCCCGGCCATCAATGTGGGTATTTCAGTTTCGCGCGTAGGCGGAAATGCACAGATCAAATCCATGAAAAAAGTTGCCGGAACACTCAAACTCGACCAGGCACAGTTTAGGGAGTTGGAAGCCTTCTCCAAATTCGGCTCTGATCTCGATGCAGCCACCATGGCCGTTCTTGAAAAAGGAAAACGCAATCTCGAAATCCTCAAACAGGCACAATACAGCCCTTTGACCGTTGAACATCAGATTGCTATCATTTTCTGCGGAACGAACAACCTGCTGCGCAATGTGACTATCAAAGATGTTAGCCGTTTCCAAACCTCGTTCCTCACCGAACTCGACCTGAGCCATGCCGATCTGCTCAAAGCTCTGAAAGCCGGAAAATACGATAACGACATCGCCGCACGTCTTACGGAAGTTGCAAAGGCGGTGGCTGCAAAATATGAATGACCTCCAAACGGAATAGAAGCGTTCAGATATGGCAAACCTGAAAGAAGTCAGAACCCGGATTGAGTCGGTAAATTCTACCCGACAGATTACCAGCGCCATGAAAATGGTGGCTGCCTCGAAGCTGCGCAAAGCTCAAAACTCCATTACGACCATGCGGCCATATGCTGCCAAGCTACGCGAACTGCTTCAAAATTTGTCGGGAAGCCTTGCCAATACCGGCCAGGATAAACTCACCGTAGTCCGCCCGGAAGAAAATATCCTTATCGTACCGGTTACATCCAACAGAGGTCTTTGCGGGGCTTTTAACGCCAATGTGATTCGTTATACCGTGAAACTGATTGCCGAAAGATATGCCGAACAACAGCAAAAGGGCCAACTCTCTCTCTTGTGCATCGGCAAAAAGGGAGAAGAGTTTTTCAGAGGACGTGGTTATCAACTCATTGGTTCAGAAACACATATTTTTGATACTCTCGATTTCGATCATGTGTCGCCCATTGCCGAACAGCTGATTCGCCAGTTTGAAGAAGCTCGTTTCGACAAAATTATCTTTGTATATAACCAGTTCCGAAATGCCGGAAGTCAGGTACTCACCGAAGAACAGTTTTTGCCTATCGCCTTACCTGAAAGTAATATCGAAGACAACTGGAATCAAACCCAGTATATCTTTGAGCCTGACAAGCAATCCATTATCGAGGTGCTGGTTCCGCGTATCCTTAAGATGCAGGTGTACAAAATGCTGCTCGACAGTTTCGCAGCTGAACATGGCGCCCGCATGATTGCCATGCACAAAGCCACGGACAATGCCACCGAAATGCTCAAAGAGCTGAAACTCAGCTATAACAAAGCCCGTCAGGCTGCTATTACCAAGGAAATCCTTGAGATTGTGGGTGGAGCCAACGCTTTAGGTTAGTAGAAAACTTTTTGGCTTTACGTTTGTTTTTTTAATCAGAACAATTTAAAAACATAGCCCATGATTAAGAAAACGGTTGAATCCGCAATGAATGAACAGATCAAGCGCGAAGAATTCTCATCGCGTCTTTATCTCTCGATGGCCATCTGGTGCGAAGTTAACGGCTATCCCGGCGCCGCGTCTTTCCTTTTCAGGCAGGCCGACGAAGAACGTATGCACCAGCTCAAACTTGTACATTATGTGAACGACAGAGGAGGCAAAGCCGTATTGATGGCGCTCACGGCTCCTGAAACGCATTTTGACAGTCTGTCGCATGTCTTTAAACAGGTGATGGAACATGAACAATACATCACCGCTTCGATCAATGATTTGTTTGAGGTTGCCATGAATGAGAAGGATTACACCACAGGAAACTTCCTTCAATGGTATATCAACGAGCAGATTGAAGAGGAAAAAACCATGTCCACCATCCTTGACAAAATCAATCTGATTGGTAATGAGCATGGAGGACTGTTTCATATAGACAAAGAGCTTGGCTTAATGGCAGCCGCTCCTGTGGAAGCAAAGGCTGAATAGGCCGGCTACAAAAAAGCCCGCTTTCCGAAAAGGAAGCGGGCTTTTTTGTATTGTTATATGTCTTATTCGGCCAAAACTAAGACTTTGTTTTCCAACACTTCGAGCATGCCGCCTTTGATTTCAAAATACTGAAGTTTTTTCTCGGCATCCATGATCTTAATCCGGCCTTTACCCAAAGCAGCAATCATGGGCGCGTGGTTGTTCAGAATTTCAAACAATCCGTCAATGCCCGGAAGTTGCACTAAGTCCACTTCGCCGGTGAAAACAGTTTTGTCGGGAGTAATAATCTCAAGATTCATGTCCGCTTACATTAGGCGCCACTTTCGGCCAATAGTTTCTTTCCTTTTTCGATAGCTTCCTCAATGGTTCCCACGAGATTGAATGCCGATTCGGGATATTCGTCCACTTCCCCGTCCATGATCATATTAAATCCTTTGATGGTATCTTCAATGGATACGATGGTACCTGGAATACCAGTAAACTGTTCGGCCACATGGAAAGGTTGCGACAGGAAACGCTGCACACGGCGGGCGCGATGAACGATGAGTTTGTCGTCTTCTGAGAGTTCGTCCATACCCAGGATGGCAATGATATCCTGCAACTCTTTGTAACGCTGCAAGATTCCTTTGACGCGTTGGGCAGTGTTGTAATGAGCTTCGCCTACCACTTCAGGGCTCAGGATTCGGCTGGTTGAGTCGAGGGGGTCAACGGCGGGATAAATTCCCAGCTCGGCGATTTTACGATTGAGTACGGTGGTGGCGTCGAGGTGGGCAAAGGTGGTTGCAGGTGCCGGGTCGGTAAGGTCGTCGGCAGGCACGTACACCGCCTGTACGGAAGTGATAGAACCACGTTTGGTAGAGGTGATGCGTTCCTGCATCAACCCCATCTCGGTAGCTAAAGTAGGCTGGTAACCCACAGCTGAAGGCATACGTCCGAGCAGTGCCGACACTTCTGATCCGGCCTGGGTGAAACGGAAGATGTTGTCAATGAAGAACAGGATGTCGCGTCCACCTGTTTTTTCATCACCATCACGGAAATATTCGGCTAAGGTAAGGCCGCTAAGAGCCACACGGGCACGGGCTCCCGGAGGTTCGTTCATCTGGCCGAATACTAATGTAGCCTGCGACTCGCCTAATTCGGAATAATCCACCTTATCGAGATCCCAGCCGCCTTTTTCCATGCTTTCGAGAAACTCTTTTCCGTATCTGATAACACCCGACTCAATCATCTCGCGAAGCAAGTCGTTGCCTTCGCGGGTGCGCTCTCCCACACCGGCAAAAACCGATAATCCACTGTACGACTTAGCGATATTATTGATCAGCTCCATGATAATTACCGTTTTGCCGACACCGGCGCCACCAAAGAGGCCAATCTTTCCACCTTTTGCATAAGGCTCGATCAGGTCAATCACTTTGATACCTGTATAAAGCACTTCGCTTTGGGTAGTCAAGTTTTCGAAGGTAGGGGGTTTGCGGTGGATATCGTAAGAGCTTGAAGTTTCAACGGGCTTCAGACCGTCAATGACATTTCCGATGACGTTGAACAGCCTCCCTTTGATGGCATCGCCGGTAGGCATGGAAATCGGTTTGCCAAGTGAAAGTACTTCCATTCCCCGCCTGAGGCCGTCTGTAGAATCCATAGCAATGGTGCGGATGGTATTCTCACCAATGGCCTGCTGCGCTTCGAGGATTAGTTTTTCGCCATTTTCGCGTGTAACCTCAAGTGCATCAAGAAGGTCGGGCAGATTGTTTTCCTGGTCGAAGGCCACGTCAACAACGGGGCCAATGATTTGAACGATTTGTCCTGTGACGGTCTTATTCATTTGAATCGGGTTTCTTAAATTCTATTAAACTTGGCGCAAAGATAAGATTTTGAATGATTTTGCCAACATCCTTACCGAAAAAATACTGCTTTTAAGGTTCTTAAAGCTTTTTTAAAAATTTTCGTTCAAAAAGCAGCAGCCAAGCCACTCCAATGGTGATTGCCGAATCGGCTACATTGAAAACTGGTCGGAAAAACACAAAATAGCCGTCGCTGCCAAAAAGAAAATTGGGAAGCCATTGTGGGAGTTGGTTTTGTTGCAGCACAATCAGGGGAAAGTAAAACATATCCACCACTTTTCCGTACAAAAACGGCGCATAACCTCCGCCTTCAGGTAAAAATGTAGCTACGGTTTGATAGGTACTTTTGCTGAATATCAGGCCATAAAAAGCACTGTCAATGATGTTTCCGAGGGCTCCGGCCAGAATCAGCGTGATGGCAAACACCGGGCCAAACGGGGTTTTGCGGCGGGTGAGCAAAAAAAGATAAAGGCCGATGGCGATGACGGCAAGAATACGGAAAAGACTGAGCGCTAGTTTGCCCCACTCGCCGGAAAACTGCAGGCCATAGGCCATGCCGGGATTTTCGGTAAAATGGATAATGGCCCAGTTTCCGATATAGGGAATCTCCTGACCAATGGTCATCGTGAGTTTGACAATAAATTTTGATGCCTGGTCAATGAGCAGAACCAAAAAAACGATGAGAAGCGGACGTTTCACGGATGGTTGGAGATTATTGGGCACAATACAAAGCCCGGACAAAGAAAACCATAAGTTTGTCCGGGGTACGACAATGAATTAAAGGAGCCGACCATTAAACATTACTGCCTTGTTGCAGTTTGGCTTCAATGCTCAGTGTGGCATGCGGTACAATGCGCAGACGCTCTTTGGCAATAAGCTTGCCGGTTGCCCTGCAGATGCCATAGGTTTTGTTTTCGATACGAATCAGTGCGCTTTCGAGATTATTGATAAACTTCTGCTGGCGTGCGGCCAATTTCCCGTTTTCTTCTTTCGAAAGTACCTGATAGCCTTCTTCGAGCACTTTAAAAGTTGGCGAAGTATCATTGGTTCCGTGTTCATCTTCGTTTGAAAGCGCTTCGGTCAGCAGTTTCAGGTCGGAACGGGCTTTTTCGAGTTTTTTTAAAATAATCGCTCTGAATTCTTCCAGTTCTTCATCCGAATATCGGGTCTTTTTTACTTCGGGCTCTTGATTTTGTTCACTTTCTTTCATGGCTTTCTATTTTTAAATATCCAAAATCCATCGTTATATTCCGGTATAAATATAGCACAATTTCGCAACGAAAGGCAGAAATAATCTGTTAAAAATGCCTTTTAGGACTGCCGTGAGATGCGAATCTTCAGGGTTATTTCGTCAATAAGTTCATTCTCAGATACATTGTCTCCTTCAAGCTGTTCTACAAAAATAAGTTTCCCCAAAGTTTCGGAACTGATATATTCGCTGAAGGCCTCGATAGCCTGGTGCAATTTCTCGCCTGCTTCGAGTTCGAGCAGGATATGGTCGGTCACCTCAAAGCCATTGTCTTTGCGAAGATTCTGCACCCGGTTGACCAATTCGCGCACAAGTCCTTCGTTTAGTAGCTTTTCGGTCAGCGTGATGTCCAATGCTACAGTGAGCCTGTCCTGAGTAGCTACTAACCAGCCTGGAATATCTTCTGTGCTGATTTCCACGTCTTCGAGCGAAAGATTGATTTGCTCATTTCCAATCATGAGGTTGTAAGATCCCTGCTGCTCAAAATTGCGGATATCGTATTGTGAAAAACCGGTAAGGGCAATGCCGATATCTTTCATCAGTTTGCCAAAGCGCGGGCCCAGGGTTTTGAAATTGGGTTTAATTTTTTTAATAAGCACTCCACTTTCATCACTCAAATAGTTGAGTTGCTTAACGTTGACTTCAGAAAGAATGAGTGCTTCCACTGCGCGAAGTTGCTGCTCCATCTGGCTGTTCAAAACCGGTATCATGATGCTTTGCAGGGGCTGTCGTACACGGATATTGCTCTTTTTACGCAAGGAGAGAACCATTGAACTGATGGTCTGTGCCATTTCCATCCGTTCTTCCAGCTCGGGATTGATCAATTCGGGTCGTGATTCGGGGAAGTCAGACAGGTGAACCGATTCAGCGTCTATTTTTCGGGTTACCGAGTTAAGATCTAAGAAAAGCTGTTCGCTAAAGAAAGGAGCGATGGGCGAGGCTAATTGTGCAATGGTAATCAGGCAGTTATACAGAGTTTGGTAGGCCGATATTTTGTCGGTGGTGTATTGTCCTTTCCAGAAGCGGCGGCGCGAAAGACGTACATACCAATTGCTCAGATGTTCGTCAACAAAATCCTGAATGGCACGTCCGGCGCGGGTAGGTTCATAGTTCTCGTAGGCTTCGCCGACAACCCGAATGAGGGAGTGGAGCTCAGAAATGATCCAACGGTCAATCTCAGGCCGTTCGGCCAACGGAAGGTCGGGTTCGCTGTAGGTGAAACCATCAATGTTGGCATATAGTGCAAAAAATGCATAAGTGTTGTAAAGTGTTCCGAAAAACTTACGCCTTACCTCGTCTAAGCCGTTCAGGTCGAATTTCAGGTTGTCCCAGGGCTGTGCGTTGGTGATCATATACCAGCGGGTAGCGTCGGGGCCAAATTTTTCGATGGTTTCAAAAGGATCAATGGCATTGCCAAGGCGTTTCGACATCTTGTTGCCGTTTTTATCCAATACCAAGCCATTGGATACTACTGTTTTGAAAGCTACTGAATCGAACAACATCACGGCGATGGCATGCAGGGTGAAGAACCAGCCGCGGGTCTGGTCAACGCCTTCAGCAATAAAGTCGGCCGGATAATTTCCTTCAAAATCGTTTTCCTTGTTGAAAGGATAATGCATTTGTGCGTATGGCATCGCTCCCGAGTCGAACCAGACATCAATGAGGTCGGGCTCGCGATACATCGGCTTGCCTTTTGGCGAGAGCAGCACAATGCGGTCGGCATAGGGGCGGTGAAGATCGAAGGAGGCATAGTTTTCGGCGTTGGTATTACCTTCCTGATAATTACTGAACGGATTTTCTGTCATCAGCCCGGCTTCTACAGCTTTGCCGACAGCCTTTTTTAGTTCAGCCACCGAACCAAAGCATTGCTGTTCGCTGCGATCTTCAGTTGTCCATATTGGCAATGGCACACCCCAGAAACGCGAACGCGACAGGTTCCAGTCAACCAAATTTTCGAGCCAGTTGCCAAACCTTCCTTCGCCGGTGGCTTTAGGTTTCCAGTTGATGGTTTTATTGAGCTCGAGCATGCGGTCACGGTAGGCCGTTGTGCGGATAAACCAACTGTCGAGCGGATAATAGAGTACCGGCTTATCGGTTCGCCAGCAATGTGGATAGCTGTGCACAAACTTCTCAATCCGAAATACTTTATTTTCTTTTTTGAGCATTACGGCAATATCCACATCAAGGCTCGGGGCATCGGCGGTCAGGTTTTCATCATAGTCGTTTTTGACAAAACGTGAGGCAAACTCCGAATAACGACTGACGTCCACATATTCTTCAACAAACTGAGGGTCAAGTTCCTCAATGGGGTAAAAGCGTCCTTTCAGGTCAACCATCGGGCGCTTGTTGCCATCGGAATCAATCAGCAAAAGTGGTACTATGCCCGAAGATTTGGCAACACGGTCGTCGTCAGCGCCAAAAGTAGGTGCGATATGCACGATTCCCGTACCATCGGCAGTGGTGACAAAGTCGCCGCCAATCACGCGGAAGGCATCGCCCATTGGTTTAATCCACGGAATCAGCTGTTGGTAACGCAGCCCGATAAGTCGTTCGCCTTTGAATTCGCCGGCAAGGTGAAAAGGAATGGCTTTGTCGCCGATTTTATAGGTTTGTGGATCGGCATCGCGCATTTTTTCGTCGAAATAGGCCGACAGGAGTGTTTTGGCTAAAATTACCTGTATGGGCAGACCGCTGTAAGGGTTAAAAGTTTTCACCAACACATAGTCAATGTCGGAGCCAACGGCAAGAGCGGTATTCGACGGCAGGGTCCAGGGTGTAGTCGTCCAGGCCAGAATGAAAAGCGGAATACTACTGTCGGCGTTGAGAAAGGCCGTGTTCTGGTCGTGAGTAAGTTCAAACTGTGCCGTAGCCGAGGTATCTTTCACATCGCGGTAACAGCCGGGTTGATTCAGTTCGTGGGTACTCAGGCCGGTTCCGGCAGCCGGACTATAAGGCTGAATAGTATATCCTTTGTAAAGAAGTCCTTTTTCGTATAATTTCGAGAGCAGATACCAAACCGATTCAATATAGGTGTTGTCGAACGTGATATAAGGATTTTCGAGGTCAACCCAATAACCCATTTTGCGGGTAAGGTCATCCCAGCGGTCTTTATATTTCATGACTTCTTTGCGGCAAGCCAGATTGTATTCCTCGACCGAGATTTTCTTTCCGATATCCTCTTTGGTAATACCTAAGGTTTTTTCGACACTGATTTCCACCGGCAGGCCGTGGGTGTCCCAACCCGCTTTACGCTGAACATATTTTCCGCGAAGGGTTTGATAACGGCAAAAAATATCCTTGATGGCACGGGCCATCACGTGATGAATGCCGGGGGTTCCGTTGGCTGACGGCGGCCCTTCGTAAAAGACAAAATGCTCACCTTCAGCACGTGTGGAAAGGCTTTTCTTAAAAATGTCATTCTCTTCCCAAAACCGGCCAATCGTCTCACCGGTAGCTGCAAGGTCAAGTTGTTTGTACTCTTTGTATTTCTTCATTGTATTCATTTTCCGCAAGATAGCAATCGAAAAAAAGTGGGTGCAAATGTAGCAAATTTGTGGAATTTCCGGCTTTGAAATACAAAATCATTACGCTTGTTTGGATGTGTTTAGGTGTTTTGTTGTTAATTTGTTAGTGTGTTAAGATGTTAAAGTGTTAGGATGTTAAGGGATTAAGATATTAAAGGGTTAAGATGTTGATTCGTTTATTTGTTTAGGTGTTTTTCGGGGTTGGGTTAAGTGGGAGTATTCAGAAAACTGTGTCAGTCTCATTTGCGAATTTACAATTTTTTCTTTTGGCCTCTTAGGTGCCATTTTCAAGGAAGATTTTGCGGTTAGTCAAGGGGGGAGTATTCAGAAAACTGTGTCAGTCTCATTTGCGAATTTACAATTTTTTCTTTTGGCCTCTTAGGTGCCATTTTCAAGGAAGATTTTGCGGTTAGTCAAGGGCGGCGGAGGCACGGAGCCGTTTATATACCCTTGACGAACTGCAAAATCGACTTAATTTTGCCTCTATGAGGTGAAAAGAGA
>Ga0226835_1000619_pt1 | contig 32943 bp, 30 predicted proteins | sample LAC_MetaG_1_FD_163627 | JGI IMG/M metagenome (GOLD analysis project Ga0226835, IMG submission 163627) | Anaerobic ammonium oxidizing microbial communities from anammox membrane bioreactor (MBR) in UC Berkley, California, United States -... | ecosystem: Engineered > Bioreactor > Anaerobic >...
ACGAAGCCCTTCCCGATGCCAGCCTCGGCGACCTCCTGGCCCTCCGCGGGGTGGTGAAGTTCCCGGTGCGGATCAAGTGCGCCACCCTGTCGTGGCACACCCTCCGGCAGGGCCTCGACGAGGCCGAGGCGGGCTGAACCCGACGCCTCCGGGGGGCCCCGGGTCGGCTACCGTGGTGTACGGGCCGGTTGCGGGGCGCCCACCCCGGGAACCGGTGGCGAGCCCCGAGGAGGAACCTCATGGACCAGACGAGCCGGATCGTGGACGTGATCGACGAAGCCCTCGGGCGCTTCGCCGCCCGCGACCTGGTGTCCGGCTCGGAGGTCGTCGACTTCCTCCTCGACCTGCGGATCATCGCCGAGGAGGCCGATCCCCTGAGCCGGCTCCTCGAAGAGGAGTCCCAGCCGGCCGGCGCCTGACGCCCCACCGCCGGATCCGGCTCCTCCATCGCTGACCTCTGCGCCTTGCAGTGAGCGACGGTTCCGAAGCGGGAGGGGCCCGGACCGAGGTCAGGCGATTCCTCGAGATCCTCGCCCTCACGGGCGCGGCCGTGGTGGAGCCCGTCCTGTCGAACTTCGGCGAAGCTCCCGATACGTTCATCGGCGCCGAGGCCTCACGTGGGCAGATCGTGCTCTTCGGCCTGGTGGTCGCGCTCGGCCCCGCCGTCGTGGCGTGGGCGGCCGGTTGGCTCGCCGGCCGCATCGGGGGCTCCCGGGTCCGCCGCGCCACCCACCTGGTCACGGTGGGCGGCCTGAGCGCCCTCGTCGTGATCCGCGTGGTGAAGCGGGTGGGGCCTCCGCCGGCCTGGCTGGTGACGGTCGCGGCGGTGGCAGGGGCCGTGGCGGCCGGATGGCTGTACCGGCGCGTCGCGGCCGCCCGGGCCTTCCTCGGCTACGCGGCCGTGCTCCCGGTGCTGCTCTTCGTGATGTTCATCGGGTTCTCCCCGGTCTCGAAGCTCGTCTTCCCGCCGGCCGCGTCCACGCCCGCCCCGACCCACGGGGGGTCCCGGACCCCGATCCTCATGATCGTCGCCGACGAGCTCCCGACCGAGACGCTCCTCGACCGGTCGAACCACGTCGATCGCGACCTGTTCCCGAACCTCGCCCGGCTGGCCGGCGAGGCCACCTGGTACCGGAACCACACGGCCGTCGCGTCCTTCACGCAGGCCGCCGTACCGGCCATCGTGTCCGGGCGCTACCCGACGGCCCCGATGCCGGTCCCGACGCAGTTCTCGGAGAACCTCTTCACCTGGCTGGAACCGAGCTACACGATCAACGGCTGGGAGAGCATCACCAGGCTGTGCACCGCTCCCGGCTGCAACCACTTCGACGGGTCCGGGGCCCTGTCCACCCTGGTCGGCGAGGCCTGGGAGCAGTGGTCCCACAACGTCCAGCCCTGGACCCCGCCCGCGACGGCGCCCATCGAGGACGACCCTCTCGGCCGGGCCATTTCCCGTCGCGCCACCCGCCTGGACGGCTTCACCGCATCGCTCGACCGTCCGATGGCGCCGCCGCGCCTCGACTTCCTCCACGTCCTCCTTCCCCACATCCCGTGGGAGTACCTGCCCGACGGGCGCCGGTACCCCGAGCCCGAGTTCTTCGGCCTCTTTGTGAACGGCTGGGTGTCGCCCTACAGCGCCGAGCTGGGCCGCCAGCGGCACGTGTTGCAGGCGCAGTACTTCGACCGCCGCCTGGGCGAGATCATCGGCAAGCTGCGTCGCTCGGGCCGCTACGACGAGACCCTCGTGATCGTCACCGCCGACCACGGAATGCGCTTCCGAAGCGACGAACCGTGGCGGGGGGTGTCGGCCGACGACTACTCGTCGCTGCCCTGGGCGCCCCTGTTCGTCAAGTACCCGGGCCAGACCGAAGGCCGCCTCGACGAGTCCAACGTCGAGCAGATCGACATCCTCCCGACCATCGCGGAAGCCATCGGGACGCGCCTGCCGTGGAAGGTCGACGGGCGCTCGGTCCGGCACGGCAGCACGCGGGCACCGGAGGCGAAGTGGATCTTCCCGTGGGGCCAGGACCGGATGCCCACCGGGCCCGACGGCCGGATCCGCCTCGACGCGGTCACCGGGTACCGGGCGATGCTCGACGCGCCGCCGGCGGTCGAGGCCCAGGGGCCCGACCGGGTGTTCCGCCTTCCGCCCTACGGTGGCCTGGTCGGCCGCCGGGTGTCCTCGCTTCCCGTGGGCGAGCCGGTCCACGTCCGGTTCCGCACCGACGACGGCGGGCGTCTCCACTACGACGGCGGTCGCGAGATCCCCGTGTACATCAAGGGCCGTTTCGACCGTGAGGTCCGGAGCGGGCGGTTCGCGGTGGCGGTCGACGGCGTGGTCGGCGGCTGGTTCGAGATGACCCCGGTGCTCAAGAGCACCTTCGCCGTGCTCGTGCCGCCGCGCCTCGTGCCCCGGGGCGAGTCCGAGGTGAGCGTCTACCGGATCGACGGGAGCCCCGACCGCCCGACCCTGCGGCCGGTGCCCGGCCCGTAGGCCACGACCGGCAGGGCGGGCCCGGCCGCCCAGGATGAGCCGATCCGGGGATACCAGCCGTTAACATCACGCCACCATCTGACGATGCAGTGGGCATGATGCGACGGATCTCCGCGGGCGAAATCTTCCTGGGTCTGGCCGCGGTCACCGCCGTGGTGGCCGGAGTCGGCGTGGGCGTGGCGGTGACCCGCACCGACGCCACAGCGGCGACGGGCACCCCCGCCGCGCCGTCGTCGCTCCCCGTGGTCACGACGACTTCCACGCCGGTTCGGGCCCCCGCGCCGGTGAAGCCACCGGCTCCGGCACCCCCGCCGCCCGCACCGCCGGTCCCACCGCTGGCCCAACCCGCCCCCGCCGTGCTGCCGGCACCGCCCGGAGGGAGCGTAGGAGCCGGCTCGGCCGGTCCGGAGGTCCAGGCGTACCAGCAGCGCCTCGCCGACCTGCACTTCGACCCGGGCCCGGTCGACGGGCGGTACGGCGAGCCCACCCGATCGGCGGTGCTGACCCTGCAGATGCTCCTGGGCCTGCCGACCTCCGGGCGCATCGGCCCCGCCGAGGTCCAGGCGCTCTCCGCGTTCAAGTACCCGGCCCCCCGCACGCCGGCGACCGAGCCGAAGCGGGTCGAGATCGACCTCACCCGGCAGGTCCTCACCCTCTACGACGCCAACCAGGTCCGCCTGATCACCCGCATCTCGAGTGGTGGCGGCTACCGGTACTGCCACGCGGGAGGCTGTGAGCAGGCGGTCACGCCCACGGGGCGCTTCGCGTTCTACACCCGCTACCGAGGGTGGCAGCACGGGTACCTGGGGGCCCTCTACAACCCGGTCTACTTCAACGGCGGGATCGCGGTGCACGGAGCCACCAGCGTGCCGCTGCGGCCGGCGTCGCACGGCTGCACCCGCATCACCATGGACGTCGCGCGCTACTTCCCCGACCTGGTCGAGAACGGCGACCCCGTCTACGTCCTGGCCTGACGGACCTCAGAAGCCGACCGGCTCGGCGAACGGATCGGCCGGTTCGGGCGGGGCGACCGGCGCCGGCAGCTCCACGCCCAGCTCGGCGGCGAGCCCGTCGTAGCCCGAGCGCTCGAGGCCGGCGGCGAGCTCGGGGCCCCCGCTGGCCACGACCCGCCCGCCGGCGAAGATGTGGACCCGGTCGGCCCGCAGCTCCCGCAGCAGGCGGGCGTAGTGGGTGATGGCGACGACCCCGAGGCCGGTCTCGGTGGTCATCGCCTCGATCCGGCGGGCCACGTCGGCGAGGGCGTCGACGTCGAGGCCGGAGTCGATCTCGTCGAGGATCGCGAACGCGGGTTCGAGCACCGCGAGCTGGAGGGTCTCCGCCCGCTTCTTCTCACCCCCCGAGAACTCCACGTTCAGGCCCCGGGCGAGGAACTCGTCGCGCACCCCCAGGCGAGCGGCCTCGGCCGTGATCCGCTCCCCGAGGTCGGGAACGGCCGCGGCCGGACCGGTGGCGCGGCGCGCCGCCTGGAGCAGGTCGCCGACGCGGACCCCGGGCAGCTCCACCGGGTACTGCATGGCGAGGAACAGCCCCCTCGCGGCGCGCTGCCAGGTGGGGAGGCCGAGCAGCTCCTGGCCGTCGAGGGTGACGGACCCCCCGGTGACGTCGTAGTCGCCACGACCCATGATCACGTGGGCGAGCGTCGACTTCCCCGACCCGTTGGGCCCCATCAGTGCGTGCACCTCGCCCGAACGGACCTCGAGGTCGACGCCGCGCAGGATCTCGTGACCGCCGATCTCGGCCCGAAGCCCGCTGATGCGAAGGACGCTCACGACGCGCTCCGGGGGTCGGACGGGTGGAGATGGCCGACCTTCTCGTTCACGGAGCGGCGCAGGGGGGCCTCGAGCGACGGCAGGGGCAGCCGGCCGAACACGTCCTCGAAGAAACCGAGGACGACCAGGCGCTCGGCGTCGTCGGGCGACACGCCGCGCGTGGCCAGGTAGTAGAGGGCGTCGTCGTCGATCGGGCCCACGGCCGACGCGTGGGTGCAGCGGACGTCGTCGGCCTCGATGGCCAGGTTGGGGATCGACTCGGCGCCGGCCCCCTCGCTCAACACCAGGTTGCGGTTGGACTGGTGGGCATCGACCTTCTGGGCGTCGGGGCGGACCCGGATCAACCCGGAGTAGACGGATCGGGCCCGGTCCTCGACCGCCCCCTTGAACAACAGGTCGCTGCGCGTGTGCGGCGCGGCGTGGTCCTGGAGGGTGCGGAAGTCGAGCATCTGGTCGCCGTCGCCGTAGTAGACGGCGAGGAGATCGCTCTCCGCGCCCTCGGCGGCCAGGAGCGACTCGCTGCGCAGCCGGGCGTAGTCGCCACCCAGCGCGACCGCCGACGACCGCAGCGTGGCGTCGCGCCCCAGGTGGGCCCGCTGCAGGGCGACCTGCCAGGTACCGGTCCCGTGCTCCTGCACGGCCAGGTACCGCACGTGCGCGTTCTCGGCCAGGTCGAGCTCCACCACCGCGTCGACGAGGATCTCCTGGTCGGTGGAGGCGTAGCGCTCCACCACCGCCACCTCGGCACTGGCCCCCGCGCCCACGAAGGTGTGCGGGAACCCGGCCACGCCGTCGCCCTCGGTCCAGTGGAGGACCACGATCGGTTCCTCCACCACCACCCCGTCGGGCACCAGGATGAACGCCCCTCCGGCGAGGAAGGCGTCGTGGAGGACGGTGAACGGGTCGGGAGACGCGTCGGAGCACGCACCGATCCGCTCCGCGGCCAGGCCCGGGTCGACGTCGGCGAGGTCGGCTACGACCACACCGGCGGCGGCGAGCCCGGGCTCGACCTCGGCGTGGACCACCCGGCCGTTGCGGACCACCACCAGGCCGGCGCGATCCCCCGCCTCGGCCGCGAACGGACCGCCGCCGGGAGCCTGGCGAGCCGGCCCGGCACCGTCGCCGTCGACCGAGGGGCAGTACCTACCGGGGTCGAACTTGTCGACGCGGCTGTAGCGCCAGATCTCCTCGCGCGACGTCGGCCACGCCACCGCGGCCAGCTTCTCGGCCGCCTCGGCCCTCCGGCGCGACAACCACGAGGGCCCACCGAGTGCGGCGGCGGCGTCGGGCGTGAAGGCGTGGCCGCTGGTCGCCACGTCGGGGGCGGGCATCAGCCGACTGCGCCCTCCATGTTGAGCTCGATCAGGCGGCTGAGCTCGACGGCGTACTCCATCGGCAGGGTCTTGGTCACCGGCTCGATGAAGCCGTTGACGATCATGGCCGTCGCCTGCTGCTCGGTGAGGCCCCGGCTCATCAGGTAGAAGAGCTGGTCGTCGCCGACCTTGGAGACGGTGGCCTCGTGCCCCACGCGGGCGTCGTGGTCGTCGACCTCCATGTAGGGGTAGGTGTCGGAGCGCGACCGGTCGTCGAGGATCAGGGCGTCGCAACGCACGTGGCTCCTGACCTTCTCGGCCCCCTCCTTCACCTTCACCAGGCCCCGGTAGGTGGTGCGGCCGCCGTCCTTGGAGATCGACTTGGAATCGATCAGCGAGGTGGTCTCCGAGGCCAGGTGCGTCATCTTGGCCCCGGTGTCCTGGTGCTGACCCTCGCCGCCGTAGGCCACCGAGAGCACCTCGCCGTGCGCCTTGGGGCCCACCAGGACGACCGCGGGGTACTTCATCGTGACCTTGGATCCGAGGTTGCCGTCGACCCACTCGACGGTGGCCTCGGCCTCGGCCCGGGCCCGCTTGGTGACCATGTTGTAGACGTTGTTGGACCAGTTCTGGATCGTGCTGTAGCGGATGCGCGATCCGGGCTTGGCGATGAGCTCCACGACGGCGGAGTGCAGGGAGTCGGTGGAGTACGTGGGCGCCGAGCAGCCCTCGATGTAGTGCACCGACGAGCCCTCGTCGGCGATGATCAGCGTCCGCTCGAACTGCCCCGAGTTCTTGGCGTTGATGCGGAAGTAGGCCTGGAGCGGCATCTCCACGTGCACGCCCGGTGGGACGTAGATGAACGACCCGCCCGACCACACCGCGCTGTTGAGGGCCGCGAACTTGTTGTCGGCCGGGGGGATCACCCGGCCGAAGTACTGGCGGACCAGGTCGGGGTGCTCGCGCACCGCGGTGTCGGTGTCGCAGAAGATCACGCCCTGCTTGGCCAGGTCGTCGCGGTTGCGGTGGTAGACGGTCTCGCTGTCGTACATGGCCGAGACCCCGGCCAGGTACTTGCGCTCGGCCTCGGGTATGCCGAGCTTCTCGTAGGTGTCCTTCATCTCGCCCGGGAGCATGTCCCAGTCGGCGACCTGCCCGTCGGTGGGCTTGATGTAGTAGTAGATGTCGTCGAAGTCGATGTCGGGGACGTTCCTGGCGAACCACTCGAGCATCGGCTTCTGCTCGAAGCGCTTGAAGGCCTTGAGCCGGAAGTCGGTCATCCACTGCGGCTCCGACTTGTGCGCCGAGATGTCGCGCACGACCTGCTCGCTCAGCCCCTTCTCGGGCTTGTAGACGTGACGCTCCGCGTCGGCCCAGCCGAGCTTGTACCGGCCCAGATCGATGCCGCTGACTGCCATGGGCGTGCCTCTCCGCCGCGGGTGGGTGGGCCGGGCCCGGCGGGCTCCGGGATTTCCACTACGGCCATAGTAACAATTGGCCCGGGCCGCCCACAATCCCGGGTGGCCGTCGGGCCCGGGTCAGCCCGAGGTGCCGGCCGCCTCCCGGGCCCGGTCGATCAGCCTGCCGACCCGGTCCATCAGCTCCCCGTAGCGGGCCCAGTCGCCCTCCTTCAGCGCGTCCTGGGCGTCGGCGTAGGCCGCGGCCGCCTCGTCGAGCAGGCGACCGACGTCACCGGCGGACGGCGGCTCCCCAGGGGCCGTGGTGGGCGGGGCGCCGGGCCCGGTGGTCGTGGTGGTCGGCGTGGTGGTGGTCGTCGTCGGCCCACCCGGACCGGGAGGCTCCGACGGGCCACCGGGACCGGAGATCTCCGGTATCCGGGCCAGGGCGTCGGCGAGGTTGTCGCCGATGACAGCCCGGTCGCCGTAGACCACCACCACGAACCGGAACGACGGGATGCGCGGTCCGCTGCTCGCCTGCACGTAGACGGGGCGGATGTAGAGGATGGAGTCGTTGACGGGGATGAGCTGGAGGCTCCCCTGGATCACGGTGGAGCCCTGGGTGCCGAGCAGCGTGAACCGCTGGGAGATCTGCTCGGTGGTGCGGATCGTGTTGTCGACCTGGGGTGGGCCCGGGACCGTCTCGCCGCTCGGCATCTCGTAGACGCGCAGGCGGCCGTAGTCGGCGGGGTCGCTGCTCGCCGTCATGAAGGCCACCAGGTTGTTGAGGGCGTTGTCCTTCGAGACCGGCACGAAGGGCCGGATCATGAGGAACTGCTCGCGCGCCTCCCCGGGCAGGCGGATCAGCATGTAGATCGGTTCGATGCGGCGCCCGGTGGAGCGGGCGGCTTGCGGCCGGTCGGTGCTCGTGGTGGTGTCGGCCTGCTCGCCGAAGTCCTGGAGCTGGACCACGCCCGAACCGGGATCGGGGGACACCGCCCACCGGTCGGTCTTGTTGTAGAAGGTCGCGGCGTCGGTCATGTGGTACGTCTCGAAGACGTTGGTCTGCATCTTGAAGAGGTCCTCCGGGTAACGGAGGTGTTCGCGCAGCCCGTCGGGCATGCGGTCTCCGGGGGTGAACAGACCGGGGAAGGCCTTGCGGTACGCCGACAGGACCGGGTCGTCGTCGTCGATGGCGTAGAACCGGACCGTGCCGTCGTAGGCGTCGACGGTGGCCTTGACGGAGTTGCGCACGTAGTTGACGGTCCCGTCGATGCCGCCCTCGCCGGCGAAGCTCTGGGCGTAGGGGTAGCGGTCGGTCGACGTGTAGCCGTCTAGGACCCACAGGATCCGCCCGTCGAGGATCACCGGATAGGGATCGGAGTCGAAGTCGAGGAACGGCGCCGCCGCGGTCACCCGGCTCACCACGTCGCGCTGGAACAGGATCCGGGTCCCGCGCGTCACCTGGCTCGAGATCATCGTGTTGAAGTCGCCGAATCGGAGCGCGAACGAGAACCGCCGCAGCCAGCTCGACAGATCCACCCCGCCCTTGCCCTCGTAGCGCGTCGTGGCGTCGCCACGGCCCTTGCGGGGATGGTCGAACTCCGGCGTCCGCCCGTCGACGAGGGAGAACCCGCCGATCGCCTCGCCGTAGTACACCTCCGGCCGCTCGATCCGCAGCGCGGGCTCCCTGGTGGAGACGGGGATGTCGGAGAGCACGTAGGCGGGCTGGCCGCCCGAGTCGACGGCGTTGCTCGGCGAGACGGCCATCCCGTAGCCGTGGGTGTAGGTGAGGTGGCGCGCCACCCAGCTCTGGTTGGGGAGGTCGTCGCGGTTCAGCTCCCGGGCCGAGACCATCACCTGGACCTGGCTGCCCCTGATCCGGTAGCGGTCGACGTCGACGTCGGCGAACCGGTAGAAGGTGCCGAACGCCTGTTGCTGGCGGTAGTTGGCCAGGAGCTCGCCCACGTCCCACAGGCGGGCGTTGTCGATGGTGCCGGAGTTGGCGCGGAGGGCCTCGGCGTCGAGGTTCGTCTTGTAGTCGAAGCGCTCGGCCCTCACGCCGTCGAGGTTCCAGGCCCGGCGCGTGGCGTCGATGTTGCGCTTGATGTAGGGCCGCTCGCGGGCGAGCTCGTTGGGTTCGACGCGGAACTTCTGGACGAACGCCGGGTAGATCGTGCCGACCACCAACGACAGCAGGCCCCACAGGCCGACCGCGATGACCGGCAGCACCCAGCCCCGGCGGAAGATGTTCCACACGAAGAGCGCGGCGGCGATCACCGCGATGGCGATGAGGAGGCGCAGGGCCTGCAGGTCGGCGTGCACCGACGTGTACGTGGCGCCCTCGACGACGCCCCGCTTCGCGAGCGTCAGCTCGAACTGCGCGAGGTAGTAGCCCACCCCCTTGGTCAGCGCCATCAGGGCGAGGATCACCGACAGGTGGGCCTTCACCTGCGGGGTGACCCGCTGGTAGGGGCTCTGGATCCGGATCCCGCCGTTCAGGTAGTGCGCCACCGTCGTGACCACGAAGATGATCACCAGACCGGCGAAGGTCCAGTCGACGATGAACTTCAGGAACGGGAGCTGGAACACGTAGAAGCCGACGTCGCGGCCGAACTCGGGGTCGCGCACCCCGAAGTCGACCCGATTGGTGAAGAGGATCCAGTTCCGCCACTGGGTGGAGACCGTCCCACCCGCCACCAGCCCGAAGAAGAGCGCCACGACCACCCGGATCCGCCCCGAGTAGCGCCCCACGGCCCGGTGGTAGCGATCGAGCAACTCGTCCTCGGGGCCCGAGGTGCGCAGCGCGGGGGCGAGCCGGTCGGCGATCGTGAGGCTGGCCCACATCAGCACGGAGAACACGGCCGCGAACACCGCGGCGGGTACGACCCGCGCGTAGAGGAGGCGGCGCCAGGTGCCGGCGAAGCCGACCGCCTCGAACCAGAGGAAGTCGGTGTAGAAGCCCGCCAGGCCGCGCAGGCTCACCGCGACTACGGCCAGTACGACGAGGACCACCGCCATCCACGGCCGGAACCGCGGACGGACCCTCCGGCGCTCGGTGGGGGGAACCCGCATCGGGAGGGGAGGATAGAGGGCGGACCCCGCGGCGCGGCGACGGTCAGATCGTTCCGGGCCCGGCCGTGGTCGCCAACGACGCTCCGTCGCCTTCGGCCGGGCCGTCAGCCGGGACGAGCAGGCACCGGCAGCCGGGATGCGCCGGCGGGTGCGGCTGGCCGGTCGGGAAGGGCTCGCCCCGCGGTGTGGCCTGCAGGCCGTTGTCGTCGCAGTCGGGGCAGCGCCCCGACTCCTCCGGCACCCAGCGGAGCGGCTCGCCGGCCGGGACGGCGTCGAAGACCCCGCGGGCCCACGCCACCGCGAGGAGGTCACCGACTCGCCCATCGAGCTCCTGGCGCTTCCATTCGCGGTAGCGGGCGTTGACACGGCCGACGATGTCGTCGGCGTCGTCGGGGGCGTCGCCGACCACGCCGCCGGAGAACGCCTCCTCCAGGCGTTCCCTCAGAGGTTCCACCAGCGCGGAGGCCGTCTCGGAGATCAGGTCGCCGGGGGCGGTTACCGGCTCCGCGACGGGCTGGTCGGAGACCGAGGCCCGGCCCCCGGCGAAGGCCTGGTCCACGGCCGCCCGCACCAGCTCCGACCACGCGGCCAGGGCGTCGGATCGCGGCACCAGCAGCGATCCGGGATCGACCTTCCCCCTGGCCGTGCGCAGCCGATCGAGGAGCGCGTTCTGCTCGTCCTGGAGCATCCTCTTGGACCGGCGGGCGAGGTTCCGGTGAAGCGGAGCGAGGGCGGTGTCACGGTGGCGGAGCCGGCTCTGGTCGAGGTCGCGGGAGGTCCGATCCCCGGACTCCTCGGCACCGCGGGCCGCGGCGCCGCGGCCCGCGGTGTCGCCGTCCGGCTCGGCCTCGGTGCCCGGCTCGGCCTCTGTGCCCGGCTCGGCGTCCGGCGCTGCGGGCGCCCCGCCGGCGCTCCCGGTTCCCGGGTGCCCGCCGCCCTCGGTGAGGTCCACCTCGTCCTCGGGGGACGGAGGCGGCGCCTCGGCGGGACGCACGTCGGAGGCGGCCCGGAGCCGGGCGAAGACCTCCGCGGCGTCGTCGGGCGCCCGCCGCTGAGGGCCGGCGTCCGGACCGGCCGCCTCCCCGGCCTCCGCGACGGGTTCGGGCCCGGTCGTCGTGTCGGCCCGGGATGCGGTGTCGCGGGCCCGTGACGCCGCGCGTGGGCGGTCGACGGCCGGCGGAGCCGGGGGCTCGACGGCGTCGAGCGTCGCGGTGGCCTCCGAGAGCAGGCCCTGGGCGGCGCGGTAGACCTCGAGGAGCCGCTCCCGCCCGACCCGCATCGCCTCCATCTCCGCGTGGGCGGACGCCTTGCGACGCTCCAGGTCGGTGAGCATCCGCTCGCGCACGGCTCGGGCCTCGGCGAGCATCTCCCGCCCCCGGGTGCGGGCCGCCTCGACCTCGGCCTCGGCCTCGGCGGCCGCCTGCTCCCGGAGTCCGGCGGCCTCGGTCTCGGCGTCGGCGCGGACCTTGGCCGCCGCCTCGGCGGTCTCCTGCTCGAGCTTCGACGCCGCCTCCCCGGCCTCACGGGTGCGCTGCTCCGCCGCCTCCTCGGCCTCGCGGCGGATCGCGTCGCCCGCCTCCGTCGCCTCACGGAGCTGCCGTTCGGCCCGCTCGGCGGCGTTGGTGCGGATCTCCTCGGCCGCTTCCTGGGCCGAGCGCAGCACCCGAGCCGTCTCGGCGCCGAGCGACACGAGCAGCTGCTCCTCGGTGGGAGGTGGGGGGTTGCGGAGCTGCTCCTCGAGCTCGGCGATCCGAGCGGCGCTCTCCTGGAGCTTCTCACGCATGGCCATCACGTCGTCGGCGACGCGGCGCAGGAACGACCGCACCTCGGGCTCGGACACGCCGCGCCGCGCGCTGGAGAACGAACGTTGCGCGATCTCCTCGGCCGACATCCGAGGCGCGTTGGACATGCTCCGCCGGTGGAGGTCGTCGTCGGTCATCGCCGCTGCGTGGCGCACGCGCCCGGGGCACCCCTCATGGGCACCATCGTATTGGCGCCCCGGAGGGCGGGTCAGGATGTGACGGGTTCGCGGCCGGCGACGGGCGGGAAACGGGGCGGGTCCCGCTCACGCGGCGGCCGGCTCCCGGCCCGGGACCGCCTCGGGGACCGGAGCGCCGCCGATCGACCGTAGGACCCGGAGCGCCTCGTCGAGCGTCGAGACGCCCACGACCCGCATGTCGCCGGCACCCTTCCGGGCGTCGGCGAGGTCGCCCTCGGGGACGATCATGAGCGCGGCGTGGGCCCGGCGGGCGGCGACCGCCTTCTGGCGGGCGCCGCCGATCTCGACGACCTCGCCGTTGGGGCCGATCTGACCCGTGATCGCGACCTCACGACCACCGGTCAGCGAGCCCGGGGTGAGCTGGTCGATGATCGCGAGCGTGAAGGCCAGGCCGGCCGACGGCCCGCCCACGGCGCCGGGGTTGATCCTGATGTCGAGCGGGAAGGCGAAGTGCGGACCGACGACGACCCCGATCTTGGCCTGCCCCTCGTCGTTGCGGCCCGTCTTCACGTCGAGCCGGCGGGTGCGCCCGTCGCGTTCGACGGTCAGGCGCACCGGGCTTCCGGGCCGGCGGGCGCGCACGGCCCGGCCCAGGGACTCGGGATCGGACACCGCCCGTCCGTCGACCTCGGTGATCACGTCGTGGCCCTCGAGGACGTCGCCGGTGGGGCCACCGGGCTCCACGGCGAGGACGGCCACGCCGGGCCGGAGCTCCACGTCGTAGCCCAGACGCTCGAGCGCGACCTTGGTCGCGAGCTGCTGGGACAGGTCCATGTCGGCGACGTCGATGAGGCGCTCCTCCTTCCGGCTGGAGCCCTGGAGGACGTCGCTCTCGTCGAGCACGTCGTCGTTCGGCGACAACCAGCCGGCCACCGTCTCGTACACGTTCGGCCGGTCCGTGGTGACGCTGACGGTCAGGAAGAGGAGGGCCCCCTTGTGGGGGTAGGTCCGGGCCCCCTTGATCGTGACCACCTCGCCCACCGGGGTGGCGTCGCCGGGCGAGACGATCACGTACGGGAGCTGGACGAAGGCCGCGACGATCGCCACGACGGCGAGGACGGCCAGGATCGCCCCGGCGACCCTGCGCCGCCGCCCGTGCCCGGGGGTGCGGGCACCCGGACCGGAACCCCACCCCGGTGGGGGGCCCGGAGCTCTCCAGCCCGAGCCGGGGCCGACGGCCGGCGCGCCCTCGGCGTGGTCGGGCACGCGCCACCCGGTGGGCGGCGCCTCCGACCAGGCCGCGGGCGGGTGCCGGAGACGACCGGCCTCGGGGCCGCCGTCGGCCCTCCCGCCGGCTCGCTCGCCCGCTCTCTCGCGATCGTCGCCGCCGGCCGCGTCGCCGGGCCCGCCGTCGGTCTGCATTCGGGTGCCCTCCGTCGTGGTCGGCGCGGCCCTCAGCCTGCCACGCGGACCGGTCGCCGGTAACGTCGGCGCCGGTGGAGCCTCCCGCCGTCCGTCACGGCCTCGATTCGGGCGATCCCGTAGCGCGAGCCGCGGCCGCGGCGGCGTTCGGGCTCACCGCCACGGGCCCCCGCGGGGCGATCACCCGCCTCGTCGCCATGGTCGGTGACGACCCCGACCCCCGGGCCGCGACCGCGGCGCTGGGCGCTCTGGTGCGGCGCGCGGCCCCCTCCACGGCGCGGCGCGCCTGGCGGCGAGCCGCCTCCCACCCGTCGGCCCGGGTGCGGCTCCGGGCGGCCGAGTTGGCGCCCACGCTGGCCAGCCCGCCGGCGACCGCGGCGCTCCTGGCCCTCCTGGCCGACCCCGACCCGGCCGTGGCCGAGGCCGGCGCGTGGGCTCTCGGCGAGGTGGCCGGGGCGGGGGACGGGGCCGCGCCACCGGTGGTCCGTGCCCTCGCCGCCGCGGCGGGCGAGCACCCCGACGCGCTGGTGCGGGAGAGCGCGGTCGCGGCGCTCGGGGCGCTGGGCGACCCGGCCGGGCTCGACGCCATCCTCGCCGCCTGCCGTGACCGGCCCGCGGTCCGCCGGCGGGCCGTCCTCGCGCTGGCCCCGTTCGACGGGCCCGCGGTGGACGCCGCTCTCGCCGCCGCGCTCGACGACCCCGACTGGCAGGTGCGCCAGGCCGCCGAGGACCTCATGTCGTAGGGCCGCCGATCAGGTCCGGGGTGACGCCATGAACATCTCGCGGAGCTGGTCGAACTGCTCGATGCATCGCCCGGCGCCCAGGACGACGGCCTCCAGGGGGGTGTCCACCAGGTGGACGTCGAGAGCGGTCTCCTGCGCGATCCGGCGGTCGAGCCCCCGGAGCATCCCGCCTCCGCCCACGAGGTGGATCCCCTGGAGGATCAGGTCCTGGGCCAGCTCCGGCGGGGTCCGGGCCAGGGCCGAGATGACGGCGTCGCAGATGGCCCGCACCTGTTCCTCGATGGCGTCACGCACCTCTTCGGGGGAGAGGATGATCACCTTCGGGAGCCCGGTCATCAGGTCGCGACCGCGCACCTCGGCCTTGAACTCGTCGTCGGTGGGGAAGGCCGAGCCGATGGCCAGCTTGATCTCCTCCGCCGTGCGCTCGCCGATGGCGATCCCGTACTCGCGCCGCACGTAGGACTGGATGGCGGCGTCGATGTCGAAGGACCCCACCCGCACGGCCTCGAGGGCGACCGTCCCGCCGAGAGAGATCACCGCTACCTCCGTCGTGCCGCCGCCGACGTCGACGACCATGTTGCCGAGCGGCTCGTGGATGGGCAGGCCCGCACCGATCGCGGCGGCCATGGGCTGCTCCAGCAGGTACGTGGCGGCGGCGCCGGCCCGCCTCGCCGCCTCCAGCACCGCCCGCTGCTCCACGTGGGTGATGGCCGACGGGACGCAGATGAGGACCCGGGCCCGGTACAGCCGCGACACGCCGGCCCGCTGGAAGAGGAGCCGGATCATGCGCTGCGTTATCTCGAAGTCGGTGATCGCCCCGCCCCGAAGGGGGCGGACGGCCACGATGTAGCCGGGGGTGCGGCCGATCATCTGCCAGGCCTCGTGGCCCATGGCCAGCACGTCGTGCGTGCGGCTGTTGAGCGCGATCACCGTCGGCTCGTTGAGGATGATGCCCTGACCGCGCGCGTACACGAGCGTGTTGGCCGTTCCGAGGTCGATGGCCAGGTCCCTAGCCACGCCGCCGGGCTCCGCGCCGCCGCCGGGGGTCGGCCCCGGCTCCGGTCGGGGCCGGGGGCCGCAGCGCGTCGAGGTGACGCTCGAAGTCGTCGATGCTCACGTTGGTGCCCGACGGTCGCCGGTTGCGGAACATCACCACGGCGACACCGACCACGCTGAGGGCGAGGGCGAGCAGCAGGTACGCCACGGCGGGACCTCAGCCGCCCACGACGGCCGGCCCGGCGGACGACCCGCCCGCACCCGCGGGGCGGACCGGGCGCACCGGGGTGCTGGCCCGGGCCCAACCCGAACCGGTCGCCGTGTGCTCCTGCTTCCAGATCGGGAGGGTCTCCTTGAGGGTGTCGATGCACCAGCGGGCCGCGTCGAAGGCCTCGGCCCGGTGCGGGGCGCTGACCACCACGAGGACCGACGCCTCCGAGAGGTCCACCGTCCCGACCCGGTGGATCAAGGCCAGGCGGCAGAGGTCGGGCCAGCGGCGCCGCGCCTCCCCGGCGATCTCGGCCAGGCGGCGGCGCGCGACGTCGTCGTAGGCCTCGTAGGTGATGGAGTCGACCCCGGTCCGGCCCTCGGCCTGCTCCCTCACCACGCCCCGGAAGGCGACCACCGCCCCGGCCGCGGGCACCGCGGCCCAGTCTTCGGCGGCGGCGGCAGCGATGGTGGAGGTGGTGACCTCCAAGCGGTCGTCGGCGGTCGTCTCGCGCGCCCGTCGATCGGTCACGTCGTCATTGTAGGAAATGCTTCGTGCGCCGCTCCCCTTGCCGCGGCCACGCGCGCGCACACCGTCGGTATCCTCCGGCCATGGCCACCGAGGACGCCGACGGCGATCCGGTCCGACGGCCGGTGCCCGACCCCCTGGACCGGGTGTGGCGCCATCCCTCCGAGTTGACTCCCGTACCGCGCGAGCCCGAGCGCGCGCCCGGGACGGCGGGCCCGAACCGGGGGTGGTCGGCCCTGCTCGCCGCCGGCCTCGTCGGCGCGGTGCTCACGGTCGGGGCGCTGGGGTTCGCCGGAATGCTCGGGCGCTCCGACGACCGGACCGAACCCGTCGGCGCCCCCGACACCGGCGCCCCGTCCACGGCCCGGATCGTGGCCGCCGCCAGCCCCGGCGTGGTGAGCGTGACCGCGTGGGTCGGGGAGGAGCGACGGCGGGCGTCGGGCGTGGGGTTCGCCCCGGGTTACGTGATAACCGACGCGGCCTCGGTGGCCGGCGCCACGACGCTCGGCGTCGCCGCCCCGGGCGCGTCGCCGGTGCCGGCGCGGCTGGTGGCCCTCGACCCCGACACGGGGCTCGCGCTCGTCGCGGCCGACCTCGTCGTGCCCGTGATGCCCACGGCACCCGAGCCGGCGGTCGGCGAGCCGGTGGTGGCCCTCGCGGCCCAGGACGGAGGCCCCCTGGTCAGCACCGGAGTGGTGTCGTCGGTGGACCACCTGGCCCGCGGCACCGACGGCACGGTGCGAGCCGGCCTCATCGGCACCGACGCCGGCCTCGGCGCGGGCGCGCCGGGCGGGATGCTCCTCGACGCCGAGGGACGGCTCGTCGGCGTGCTGACGGCCCAACAGGGCTCCGCCGACGCCGTCGCGGTCCCGTCCTCGACGATGGCCCGGGTGGCCGGCGCGCTGCGGACCCTCGGGCACCTGGACCGGGGGTGGATGGGGCTGAAGGCCACCGCGGTGCGGGCCGGGGCCGGCGTGACGGTCGTGGAGGTCAGCGGCGGAGGTCCGGCCGACCGGGCCGGGATCACCGTCGGCGACGTGGTCACGGCCGTCGACGGCGTACCGGTGTCGGAGCCGGCCGACCTCTCCGCGCTGGTCCGCTGCCACGTGCCCGGCGAACGGGCCACCCTGGACCTCCGGCGCGACGACCGGTCCCTGCGGCTCGAGGTCGTCCTGTCGGGGGCACCGGGCCCACCGGCGACCGCGGCTAGCGGCTCGGGCGGCGACGCCGGCGCACCAGGCGGCCGGTGACCCAAGCCGCCGCGATCGCCGCGAGCCCGGCCGACACCCCGGCGGGCACCACCCAGGCCGGAGGGCGCAGCGGGGGGAGCGCGTCGACGGTCTCGAGCAGCGTCTCCTCGTTGCCGTGGACCGGAGCCCATCCCGTGGCCCGCATCCGGTCGTTGGCGACCACCCACGGGTGCACCAGGTAGGGGACGACCGAGGGCGGTACGTCGCCCAACCCGGTGACCCAGGATCGGTGCAGCGCCCGTTCGGTGAGTGCGGCCGGCAGGCTCGGCCAGCGCGAACCGCGGATGGCCCGCGCGTCCTCGACCGGCAGCCAGCCGTCACAGGCGACGTTGAACACGCCCGGGAGGTCGCGGACGGTGGCGGTGAGGACCGCCGCCGCGAGGTCGTCGACGTGGACGCACTGCAACGGCGGTGTGGCGTCGTGCATCGAGGGCAGGCCCCGGGCCAGGATCCGGGCCCAGAGGTGGTCGGCGCCGTCGCCGAGGACCGGGGCGGCCCGCAGCGTGGTGACGGCCACACCGGGATGCTCACCACACCACTCCGCCACCAACCTCTCGACCTCGGCCGCCTGGACCGCCGGCCCGTAACCCGGGTTCGGCGCGAGGGGGGCGCGCTCGGTGATCGGCACCGGGTTGGTGGGCCAGGCCCCGTAGACCATCGTGGGTGAGATCCGGACGATCCTCCGCACGCCGGTCCGGGCCGCGGCCTCCAGCAGGCGGTGCGTGCCGTCGACGTTCACCCGGGCCATCAGCGCGTCGTCGGGGATCGGGTCGACGATCCCGGCCAGGTGCACGATCACGTCGGCCCCCGAGAGCACCCCCTCGAGGTCGGCCCCGGCCAGGTCGACGCGCCGCATGACGAGGCGCCGGCCGCGGCGGGGAGGCTCCCTGACGTCGAGGCCCACCACCTCGCCCACCTCGGGCGCCGCGTCGAGGAGGGGCAGCAACCGCTGGCCGACGAAGCCCGACACCCCGGTGACGGCGACGGTCAACGGCGCCGCGGGAGGATCCGGAGCCGGTCGCCGTCCGTTGGATGATCCGCTGTCCACGTGGTTCCTGCTGCTCGTCTGCTCCTCGGCCCCGCCTCGTAGTCTGGCGCACCCGCGGCCGGCCGGCGCCGCGGCTCGGTGCGCCGTGGCGGTCCATAGACTGACCGCGTGGACGAGCGGTCACAACCCGGCGACGATCCCGAGCGAGGCGACCGGGGCTCCCGTCGGGGACCGGCGTTCGACCTCTCCCAGATCGACGTCGAGGGCCTGATGCGCATGCTCCAGTCGCCGGGTCCGGTGAACTGGGAGGTCGCCGCCCAGGTCGCCGCCGTGGTCGCCGGCGAGGGCGACCGTTCGCCCGAGGCGGGTGAACGGCCCCAACTCGAGGACCTCGCCCGGGCGGCGCTCACCCACGTGGTCGGCGAGACGGGCATCACGCTCGCGGCCGGAGCGCCCGTGAGGGTCCTGAGTCGCGGCGACTGGGCCCGGCTCCACCTCGACGCCCTCCGACCCGTGCTCGAGCTGCTCGCCGGCGCCCTCGAGCGCGCGCTCGACGAGACCGGCGGCGACGACGACCTCGACGACCCCTCCGGCCCCGAGACCCCGACGGAGCCCCCGCCGGCGGGCCCGTTCGGACTTCCCATCGGTCCCGACGCCTTCGCCGGGATCATGGGGCTCATGGCCCCGATGCTCCTGGGCATGCAGGCCGGCTCGATGATCGGCCACCTGGCCCGGCACGCTCTCGGCCGCTACGACCTCCCGCTCCCCACGCGCGACACCCCGTCGCTCTGCTTCGTCGCCCCGAACCTCGCGGCGTTCGAGGAGGAGTGGTCGCTCCCCCGCGACGAGCTCCGGTTCACCGTCGCGATACACGAGGCGGTGCGGGTCGCCGAGCGCTCCGTACCATGGGTCCAGGACCACCTGGCCCGGCTGGCCGGCGAGTTCGTGTCCGCCTACGAGATCGACGCCGACGCGTTCACCGCCCGGTTCGGGGAGATCGACCCCTCCGACCCGGAGGCGATGCAGGCGATGGCGGGCGATCCCGACGCCCTCCTCGGCGCGATGGAGACCCCCCGCCTGCGCGCCGCCGGCGACCGGCTCCTCGACGTCGCGCTGGTCCTCGAGGGCTACGCCGACACGGTGTCGGCCCGGATCACCGACCGGCTCGTGCCCGGCGCCGGCCGCATCGAGGAGGCCGTCCGGCGCCACCGGATCGAGCGGGGCGAGGCGGAGCGCTTCATCGAGGGCCTCCTCGGCCTGCGCCTCCGGCGCGAGCACTACGAGCGGGGCCGGGCGTTCTGCCTGGGGGTGGTGGAGCGGGCCGGGCCCGAGGGCCTCAACCGCCTCTGGGAGACCGAGGCCCATCTCCCCACCCCGGCGGAGATCGACGCCCCGGGCCTCTGGCTGGCCCGGATCGACCTCCCCACCAGCTCCGCCTGAGCGGACCGACCGGTAGCCGCGCGACACTGCCGGGAGGCTGTCGGATCCCCGCCGGGGTCCGACCCGTTCGGGAGGCGGGGGCGTGGCGATCGAGACCATCGGCGTGGTGGGTGCGGGCGTGATGGGAGCGGGCATCGCGCAGGTGACGGCCACGGCGGGCTTCACCACCGTGTGCCACGACCTCGACGCCGAGGCTCTCGCTCGGGCGGCCGAGACCGTCACCACCGGGCGCTACGGGTTCGAGCGTGGCGTCGAGCGCGGCAAGCTCACGCGCGACGAGGCCGACGCGGCGCTCGAGAGGCTGAGCTTCTCCCCCGACCTCGGCGCCGCGGTGGCGACCGACCTCGTGATCGAAGCAGTACCCGAGCGGCTGGACCTGAAGATCCGTCTCCTGCGCGACATCGATCGGCAGGCGCCGTCGTCGACGATCCTGGCCTCCAACAGCTCCGGGTTCCCGATCACCGCTCTCGGTGCGGCCACCGACCGGGCCGACCGCGTGGTCGGGTGGCACTGGGCATCACCCGCGCCGGTCATGGCCCTCGCCGAGATCGTGCGGGCCCCCGACACCAGCGACGCCACCGTCGACGCCGTGGTCGACGCGGCGCGTCGCTGCGGCAAGGACCCGGTGGTCGTCCGCGACGCACCCAACACGTGGGGCTACGTCTCCAACCGCGTCTACTTCGCGATGGTCGCCGAGGCCCAGAGGGTGGTCGGCGAGGGCATCGCCACCGCCGACGACGTCGACCGCATCATGGTCGATTGCTTCCGCTGGCCCACCGGGCCCTTCGGCATGGTGGCCGGGGCGACGTCGGGCTGGAGCTGACCGGCCGGCTCAGAACCAGGTGAACGCGCAGGGCTGCCGCTCGGCGCCGAACATGGCGTCGGCCCGGGAGGCCGCCCCGGGGTGGCGCTCCTCGATGCGTCCGGCTCGCACCAGAACGCTCGGCGGCACCCCGCCGAGGACCACCGCGCCGAGGTCGGCCACGTCGAGCACCAGGTCGGGCTCGGAGTCGCAGGCCGTGCACTCCGCGCCGCCCGGTCCGCCGTCGAGTGCGAACCGCCCGGCGGCCCGGCCCCCGGGGCGGAAGCCGTCGTGGACCTCGAGCACGAGCCGTCCCTCCACGCCGTAGCGCCGGGCGCCGAGCAGCGCGGCGGTGTCGAGGGGCCGGGCCCACACGAAGTCGGGCCACCCGTCGACGCGGCAGGCCCGGGGATCCTCGAGGCGCCACGGCAGCGCCGTGTCGGGTTCCGCCGCCGGTGCCACCACCGTCCCGACGAGATCGACGCCGCACAGGTAGCGCCACAGCGCGGCATCGGCCCGCGGGTCGGCCGCCACGGCCTCGTGCACGAACAGCCGGTAGAGACCGTCGGTGCGCCGAGGATCCTTCTCGAGTGCGTAGAGCGTGAACGCGTCGGGCTCGCCGTCGTGCTCGTGTATCACGACGAAGCGGTTGCGATCCTTCTCCCAGGGCTCGAACCACCCGCCGTCCCACCAGGCGTCGGGCCGGGAGACGGCACCGGGCCGCGACCGGCGCACCCGGTCGAAGACCCGGGCCACCACGGGGACGGCGGCGGCGGGATCGACCAGCCGCGCCGAGCCGTAGGGCTCGGCGTCGGCGAAGCGGACCCGCTGGCGGTCGAGCTCGAGGCCCAGGGCCCGGGTCGCGACGCCGAACCCGAACCGCCGGTAGATGCCGCCCTCCGACGCCGTGAGGAGGGCCACCGGCTCACCCCGCTCCACCGCGTCGTCGAGCAGCAGCGACATCATGAGGCGCAGCAGCCCTTGGCGCCGGTGGGTCGGGAGCACGGAGACCCAGCTGACCCCGGCGGCGGGCAGGACGGCCCCGCCGGGGAGGGTGAGCTCGAGGCCGTAGTTCCGGCTCCCGGCGACGACGTCGTCGCCTTCGAAGGCACCGACCGTGCGCTCGAGGTCGTGCGCCACCCAGGCGTGCCCCGAGTCGTCGGGGAGGTTGCCCTCGCCGAAGCCGACGGCGTTGGCCCGCACGAACGCGGGCAGCTCGTCGGGGGTGACGGGACGGAGGTCGATCGGCACCACGACGTTCTAGCGCGGGGCCGTCGCTCCGTTCCGGGGATTCCGGGACCCGGCGGGAGGCTCCGCTTGCTATTCCCGAGAATCCCGATCATAATTATCGGCAATCCTTCCCCCGACTCCCCGCCGGGACCTCTCGACCCCCAAGGAGCGCCATGCTGGCCGACCGCTTCTCCCAGACCTTCCGCGACGAGCACCGCGCCGTGCGCGACGCCCTCTTCGACCTGATCGACGCGTTCCGCGCCCACGATCGCGAGCGCGCCGCCTCCCTCGTGGGGCGGATCGCGGCACTCACCGGGCCGCACTTCCGCTACGAGGAGGAGACGATGTACCCGGCCCTGGTCGACACCTTCGGTGCCGCCTACGTCGACTCCCTCCTCGACGACCACGACGGCGCGATCGCCGGCGCCCAGCGGCTCGCCGAGCTGGTGTCGGCGCCGATCGGCGACGAGGAGGCCGACGAGGGAGCGACGATCGCCCGCTCGATCCTGCCTCACGTCAGCGACTGCGACGGGCTCTCGATCATGGTCGAGCGCCTCGACGACGAGGTGATCCGCTCGATCTTCGACACCCGGCAGCGCTCGCTCGCGGCCGGCCTCGACCTGCTCACGTGGGCCCGCGACGTCCGGCGGCGCCCGGTGCTCAGCCGGGCGAGCTGATCTCCTCCGGCCCCCCGGGAGGCCGGCCCTCGGGCCTCCCGGGCGGCCCGCCGGGCGGCCCCGCGCCCCGGTGGGCGTCGGGATGTCGCGGTGTGTGGTGCAGGCCGCGCATCCCGCCGAAGTAGGACAGGCCGGCGAAGCCGAGCACGATCGCGAGCACGAAGAGACCGAGGCGCGAGTCCATGACATCTAGGAGCGCCACGGGTATCAGGGCCCCGGCCACCCAGATGAGCTGGAAGCGGGTCTCGAAGCGGGCGAAGGCCCTCCCGTAGAGCTCCTCCGGGCCGTCACGCTGGACGAGGCTGTCGAAGGCCACCTTCCCGGCCGCGGACCCGAAGGCGATCGCCGCCGCGGTGACCGTGATACCCAGCTTGGTGGCGTCACGCGCCGAGAGCAGCGCCACCAGGCCGGGCACCAGCAGCGAACCCACGAGGATGACCTCCTCGCGCAGACGCGCCCGCAGCCGGGGCGCCAGCACGACCCCACCGAGGTTCCCGGCCCCCGACGCCAGCAGCACCACGCCGTAGAGCCAGGCCGGCTCCCCCGCCCGCTTGAGCGCGAAGGCGACCAGGAAGGTCATGAACCCGACGGCGCCCCGCAGCAGCCCCATACCCGTCACCGCGAGCAGGATCGTGGGGGCGTGGAGCTCCTCGATCTCGGCCCGGCTCTCGGGCTCCGGGAGCTCGGCCGGGCGGCGGATCCGGAGCGCGGTCACGACCCCCACCGCGTAGACGACCGCCGCCATGTAGAGAGCCCACTCGGGCCCGAACAGCTTCATCAGGCCCACCGCGGGCAGCCCCCCGACCAGAGAGACGACGGTGCTGATGAGCGAGATCCGGGAGTTGGCCGTGACCAGCTCCTCGTGGGTGTTCACGGTCGACGGCACCAGGGCCGCCTTGGCCACCGCGTGGCCCTTCGAGAGCACCAGGACACCGAAGGCCAGGGGGTAGAGGAGCAGGCCGTTCAGGTGCCGGGCCGTGAGCACCGCGAGCGCGCAACGGGCCGCGAACCCGGCCGCCATCAGCAGTCGCCGCCCGCCGGCCGCCCGGTCGAGGAGCGGGCCGATCACCGGGGCCACCACCACGAACGGCGCCACGGTCAGCGCGAGGTAGAGCAGTACCTTCGGGCGGGCCTGCGCGGCCCCGACCGAGAAGAACATCGATCCGGCCAGGGCCACGGTCAGCGCGGCGTCGCCCCAGGCGCTGACCGCGTTGGCGATGACGAGCCGCGCGAACGGGCTGGAGCTGTAGGTGCGCGGGTCGGAGAGCATCGCGGGAACAGACGATACCGGCGCGCACATCGGGCCGGATCCGGGCACCCCCGTACGGGCACGCCGGTACGGGCACGCCGGTACCCTGGAACCATGACGGAGTCGGGACTGCTCAACCGGGAGCTCTCCTGGCTCGACTTCAACGCCCGGGTACTGCACCTCGCCGAGGACGCCGCGCGGCCCGTCCTCGAGCGGGCCAAGTTCCTCGCCATCTTCAGCCAGAACCTCGACGAGTTCTTCCAGGTGCGGGTCTCGGGGCTGATCGAGGCGCTGGCCGCCGGGATCCACACCCCCACCCCCGACGGCATGGAGCCGGGGGAGCAGCTCGACGCCATCCGGGAGCGGGTCGCCGCCCTCGTCGACCGCCAGTCGGCCGCCTTCGCCAAGGAGGTCGCGCCCGCCCTCGCCGACGCGGGCCTGCCCATCCGGACCTGGGACGACCTCGACGACGCGACCCGGGCCGGGCTGCGCTCGACCTTCGAGGAGAAGATCTTCCCGGTCCTGACCCCGCTCGCCGTCGATCCCGCGCACCCGTTCCCGTACATCTCGAGCCTGTCGCTCAACCTCGCCGTGATGCTTCGTGACCCGGTGTCGGGGAGCCGCGGCTTCGCGCGGGTGAAGATCCCGCCGCTGCTGCCGCGGTTCATGGCGCTCGGATCCGAGGAGGGGCTCCTGCCTCTGGAGGAGCTGGTCGCGGGGAACCTCGACCGCATGTTCCCGGGCATGGAGGTGGTCGGGCACCACCCGTTCCGGGTCACCCGCGACGCCGACTTCGAGCTGGCCGACGAGTCCGAGGACCTGCTCGAGGCCATGGAGACGGTGCTGCGGCAGCGCACCCGGTCCGGTATGCCGGTCCGCCTCGAGGTCGACGGGAACATGACCGACGAGGTCCTCGAGCTGCTGTGCCGGGAGCTCGACCTCGGCCATCGCGACGTGACCGTGGTCGACGGCCTGCTCGACCTGTCCGGGCTGTGGGGCGTCCACGCGCTGGACCGGCCCGACCTGAAGGACCCCCCCTTCACGCCGCAGACCCCGCCGGAGCTCGACCGCGGTGAGGGGCCGGTCGACGTGTTCGCGGTGCTCGACGCCGGCGACCAGCTCGTCCACCACCCGTACGACTCCTTCGAGGCGTCGCTGGAGCGGTTCCTCGCCCACGCGGCGACCGACCCCGACGTACTGGCCATCAAGCAGACCCTCTACCGCACGTCGCGCGACGAGAGCTCGATCGTCCGCTCGTTGACCCGGGCCGCCGAGTCCGGCAAGCAGGTTGTGGCACTCGTCGAGCTCAAGGCCCGCTTCGACGAGGAGGCCAACATCGAGCGGGCCCGGGCGCTGGAGAAGGCCGGAGCCCACGTGGTGTACGGCGTGGTGGGGCTCAAGACCCACGCCAAGATCCTCCTCGTGGTGCGCCGCCACGGCGACTCCGTGCGCCGCTACTGCCACGTGGGGACGGGCAACTACAACGCTCAGACCGCGGCGGTCTACGAGGACATCGGGATCCTCTCGGCCGATGCGGACCTCGGCGCCGACCTCTCCGACCTCTTCAACTACCTGACCGGCTACAGCCGGGCCGGGCGCTTCCGCAAGCTGCTCGTGGCCCCCCTCAACCTGCGCGACGCCCTCACGCGCCGGATCGACGCGCAGGCCGCGGCCGGGGCCGGCGGCCGGATCGTCATGAAGATGAACAGCCTCGTCGACCCGGCGATGATCGACTCCCTGTACGCCGCGTCGAGCGCCGGTACGCCCGTCGACCTGATCGTGCGCGGCATCTGCTGCCTGCGCCCGGGCGTTCCCGGCCTCTCCGAGAACATCCGGGTCCGGTCGCTGGTGGGGCGCTACCTGGAGCATTCGCGCGTGTACCGCTTCGGCCCCGACCCGCAGAGCGCGGAGTACCTGATCGGCTCGGCCGACCTGATGCCCCGCAACCTCGACCGCCGGGTCGAGGCCCTGGCCCCGGTCGACGACCCCCGCCTGCGCGCCCGCCTCGACGAGATCCTGCGCGTCGAGCTGGCCGACGACCGGCTCGCGTGGGAGCTCGGGCCCGACGGCACCTGGCGCCGGGTGGCGCCGGGTTCGGGGATCGACGCCCAGGCCCGCTTCGAGGAGCTGGCCCGCGAACGGGCCCACGGCGGCCGTGAGGTGGAGCGCGACGCGCCGGCCCGGGACGTCGAGGTGCGGGCGGCCGGTGGGATCGTGTGGCGGCCCGGTCGCTCCGGACCCGAGGTCCTGCTGGTCCACCGGCCCCGCTACGACGACTGGACGTTCCCCAAGGGCAAGGCCGAACCCGGTGAGCCGGACCGCGCGACCGCGCTGAGGGAGGTGGAGGAGGAGACCGGCCGGGTCTGCCGGATCGACGGCGACGGACCCGTCGCCCAGACCCGGTACGTCGACCACCACGACCGCACCAAGCGGGTCGTGTACTTCCTCATGCGCCCGGTGGCCGACGACGGGCGCCTCCCGCCCCCGGCGACCCCACCCGCCGACGACCGGGACCCGGGAGCGCTCCCCGAGGTCGACGAAACCCGGTGGCTGGGCGTCGAGGCGGCCGCGGGGGTCCTCACCTACCCGCGCGACCGGCCCCTCCTCGACCACGTACCCCTCCGGTAGCGTCGCCCACCGTGCGCATCCTGGTCACCAACGACGACGGCGTGACCGCCCCCGGCCTGCGAGTACTCGCCGAGGCGCTGCACCACGCCGGCCACGACGTGCTGGTCGTGGCCCCCGACTCCGATCGCAGCGGCGCCGGGGCCGCCATCGGCGCGCTCCACCAGAGCGGCTCCATCCCCGTCGTGGAGCACCGGTGGGACCCCCTGCCGATCCGGGTCCTGTCGCTCGACGCCCCGCCCGCCACCGGGGTGTACGCGGCCTGCATCGGCGGGTTCGGCGACCCGCCCGACGCCGTCGTGTCGGGCATCAACCCGGGCGCGAACACCGGTCACCTGGTCCTCCACTCCGGAACCGTGGGCGCGGCCCTCACCGGGGCCGGCCTCGGGGTCCCCGGGGTGGCCGTCTCGATGAAGTGGAGCGACGACGGCTACCACTGGGACACGGCCGCCCGGCTCGCGGTGGCGGCCTGCCCGTGGATCGAGAGCCTGCGGGATCCGGTGGTCCTCAACATCAACACCCCGAACGTCGCCTTCGACGACCTGCGGGGGGTCCGCGAGGCCCGGCTGGCCTCGTACGGCGAGGTCTGGCTCACCTCGGCCCACACCCGGGCCGGAGACCTGCGCATGGAGTTCGAGGGGCGGACCCACGACCCCGACCCGGAGTCGGACGCGGCCCTGGTGCTGTCCGGCTTCGCCACGGTCACCCCCCTGGTGGGGATCGCCCGGGCCGACGTCGACGGCGGCGCCGAGGCGATCCGATCCCGGATCCGCCGCGGCGCCGGCGCCCCCTAGCGGCCACCGGAGCCACCGGGTGCCCCCGGAGCTCCGGGGTGGTCCCCCGGGCCCCACCGGAGCCCGGCCCGGAGACCCGCGCGGAGCGCGACCGGATTCCCGGGCGGCAGCCCTCCGGATGGCAGACTGCCGGCGGTCCGCCGACCGCCGGGAGGCACGTGCATGAGGTTCCGTCTCATACCGCGCGACGAGGGCTTCTACGACCTCTTCGACGAAGCCGCGGCGAACCTCCTCGACTCGGCCCGCCTGCTTCGCGTCCTCCTCGACGACTTCGGCGACGGCTCGGAGCACCTCAAGCGGATCAAGGAGCACGAGCAGCGTGGCGACGACCTCACCAGCACGATCCTGAGGCGCCTCCACTCGAGCTTCGTGACCCCGTTCGACCGTGAGGACATCCACGTGCTCACCGAGGAGCTCGACGACGCCGTCGACGACATCCACGGCGCCGCCGACACCCTCGTGCTCCACAACGTGCGCGCCGACCAGATCCCCACCGAGGTCCCCGAGATGGTCGACCTCCTGATCCAGGCCGCCGAAGAGACCGTCGAGCTGATCCAGCTCCTGCCCACGCTCAAGGGCATGGAGCCCCACCTCGAGCGGATCGACCAGCTCGAGAGCGCCGCCGACACCGTCTACCGCCGCTGCGTGGCCCGTCTGTTCTCCGGCGAGTTCAAGGCCTTCGCCGTCCTGCGGGCCAAGGACACCGTCGAGGCGATCGAGGCCTCCGTCAACAGCATCGAGAACATCTCCGACGTGGTCGAGACCATCCTCCTGAAGCACGCCTGACCCCGTGGAGACCCTCCTCCTCTGGCTCGTCGTAGCGGTCGCGCTCGGGTTCGACTACGTCAACGGCTTCCACGACGCCGCCAACTCGATCGCCACCATCGTCTCCACCCGCGTGCTCTCGCCCCGCTGGGCGGTGGTGTGGGCCGCGACCTTCAACTTCGTGGCCTTCCTCGTGTTCGGCACCCACGTCGCCGACACCATCGCCAAGGACGTCGTCCTCCAGGACGTGCTGTCGATCGGCGTGATCTTCTCCGGTCTGGTGGGGGCGATCTCGCTCAACCTGATCACGTTCTTCCTGGGCCTGCCCACGTCGTCGTCGCACGCCCTGGTCGGCGGCATGGCGGGCGCGGCGGTGGCCAAGGCCGGGACGCACGTCCTCGTGGTGGAGGGGATCCGCAAGATCGCGGTGTTCATCGTGCTGTCGCCCCTCCTCGGCCTGGCGCTGGCGTTCGTGGTCTTCACCGTCGTCATGTGGGTGTTCCACCGGTCCAAGAAGGTCGACCGCCTGAACCGCGGCTTCCGGCGCCTCCAACTCGTCTCGGCCGCGGCGTACAGCATCGGCCACGGCGCCAACGACGCCCAGAAGACGATGGGGATCATCCTCGCCCTGCTGATCGCGGCCGGCCACCTGCCCAAGGGAGCCGACGTACCGCTGTGGGTGGTCCTCGCGGCCCACACCGCCATCGCGGCCGGCACCCTCTCCGGCGGGTGGAGGATCGTGAAGACGATGGGGTCGAAGATCACCCGCCTCCAGCCCGTCGGCGGGTTCGCGGCCGAGAGCGCGGCCGCGGCGACCCTGTTCTTCGTGTCGGCGTCGGGCATCCCGGTGTCCACCACCCACACCATCACCGGGTCGATCATCGGGGTGGGGACGGCCCACCGGGTGTCGGCGGTGCGCTGGGGCGTGGCCGGCCGGGTGGTGTGGGCGTGGGTGCTGACCATCCCGATCGCCGCGGCCATCGCGGCGGCGACCTACGCCGTGGTGGCGGCGTTCTGATGGACCGGCGGGCGCTGTTCTTCCTCGGGGCCGCGATCGTCAGCGCGGCGCTCTACCCGGCCACCGACGCCCAGCACCGCTGGGTGTGCGTGGCCCTCGCCGTGGTCTACACGGTCCTGGCCGTGGGCTCCGCCCTCGACGCCTGGTCGCGCCGGCGTCGCCACCCCGCCCGCCCCGGGCCGCGGGACAGGAAGGGTCAGGAAGCGGGCTCGGGCTCCTCGTAGCCGAGGTCCCACTCCAGGACCAGGCGCTCGCGCTCGGCGTCGCGGGCCACCCGTTCACGGTTGCGCCTGAACTGCGGGTCGTGCGGCGGGAGCAGCTGCAACCGCGCCATCACCCGCTGGCGGAAGGCGTCGATGAGCGACCGCTCCCCTGCGAGGCCCCGCACCTCCCAGTGGGGGGAGACGGGACCCAGGTAGATGATCCGCACGTGGCCCTGCGGTGGGAGGGACTCGAGGTCTTCCGGTTCTATGGCCATGGCCCTCCAGGTTGGCCGCGCTCACCCTCGCTCCGCTACTCGCCCGTCAACCCTCCTCGGGTCGTTCGGCGAGGGTCGCGGTGAGGGTGCGGCGATGTCCGTCCCGGACCACCACGACCGACACCCGGTCGCCGGGCCGGTGGGTCCGCACCCCCTCGGCCACGTCGTCGGCGCTGACCACCTCGACGTCGCCCACCTTCACGATCACGTCACCGGCCTCGATGCCGGCCGACCGGGCCGGGGACCCGGCGCTGACGCGCCTCACCACGGCCCCCGGCGTGAAGTCGACGTCGAGCTCGTTGGCGATGGCCCGGGTGAACGTCTGCGTCTCCACGCCCAGGAACGCGATCCGCACGTTGCGGCCCTGGCGGAGCTGGTCGATGACGGGCCGGGCCTGGCTGATCGGGATGGCGAACCCCACGTTCTGGGTCTGGTCCGGCGGCGCGATCGCGGTGTTGATCCCGACGACCTGACCCCGCGAGTTCACCAACGGGCCCCCGGAGTTCCCGCGGTTGATCGCGGCGTCGGTCTGGAGCAGGTTGAACAGCGTCTCGCCGTTCTCGGTGGTGATCTGGCGACCCTTCGCGGAGACGATCCCCTGGGTGACCGACGGCCCGCCCTCGAGAGCCAGCGCGTTGCCGATCGCGAGCACCTGGTCGCCCACCTGGAGCGCGTTCGAGTCGCCGAGCTCCGCCACAGGTAGGTCGTGGGCCTCGACCTTGAGGACGGCGAGGTCGTTGCCGGGCGAGCGCCCGACCACCCGGGCCCGCTCCTCGGTGCCGTCGAGGAAGGTCACCTCGATCCGGCCGCCGGCGCCTTCGATCACGTGGTTGTTGGTGACGATGTAGCCGTCGGGGGAGATCACGAAACCGGTCCCCTCCCCTCCCCGGAGCTCGCCGGCCGCGAAGTCGTCGGTGGCGCCGCCCGTCCGGATGACCACCACCGCGGGCTCCACCTTCTGGAGGACGCCCTGCACGTCTCTCGGCTCCGCGAAGACCGACGTGTTGCGGGCCAGGGGAGCCCTGGGGTTCGGGTCGGTCCCGTCGTCGCGCGTGGCGATCACCAGCCCCCCGGCGACCAGGGCGGCGACGACCGCACCGATCAGGGCACCGAGGAGGAACGTCCACGGACCGCGGGGTCCCGGGGACCCGCGGTCCGCGGCGCCGGCGGCGTAGGCGCCCGGGGGCGGGGTTCCGGCCGGCGCGCCGGCGGTCGGGACGACCCAGCTGCCGGAGGGGACCGGGCCGGGCGGGACCGGGCCGGGCGGGCGCGGGGGCCAACCACCCGGCCCACCGAGGCCGGGCCCGGAAGTGGGACCGGGCGGGGGCATCGAGGCCGCCGAGGCCGCGTACCGGTCGGTGACGGGCTCCTCGATCACCGGGTGGCCCGGCGCCGTGGCCTCCGTCTCCGGGCCCTCGGGTCGGGGGCCACCGCCCTCCGGACCGCCGGCGTCGGGGCGACCGGCGGCCGAGCTCTCGGTCCCGGCCGGCACGGGCGGTGCAGGCGGCGGGGTCTCCTGGTGGTCGTTCACACGGTCCTCCTGGCGGATCGGCGGCGGCACGGTGCCTGTCGTGACAACGCACGGGAGCGCCGCCGGGTTCCCCGGATCGTGACCCGTCGCACCCGCGGCTCCGCCGGGAACCGGACCGCCCCGCCCGTCGTTCTTGTCGGTGGCGCCCCGCTCCGAGGCGCCCGATCCGACTCTACGATGGCAACCCGGCGCGGCACGCGCGGCCGCGCCCGTCGACCCCGGACGGCACGCACATGGACTTCATCCACGACAGCACTCCCGGCGGCCCCGAGCACGACCTCGAGCACCGCTGGATGCTCGACGCCCTGTGCCGGGGCCGGTCCCCCGCGGACTTCTTTCCGTCCGACGGCGTGGGGGTGGAGGCCGCCCGGCGCCTCTGCGAGGGCTGCCCGGTGCGCGAGCCGTGTCTCGAGTACGCGCTGGAGCACCGCATCGACCACGGCGTCTGGGGTGGGGCCTCGGAACGTGAGCGCCGCCGCATCCTCCGCTCGCGCCGCCTGGCGGCCACCGCCCGACCGCGCTGAGCGCCGGCCGGGCTCCGGAACCGCTCAGGCCCAGCGGAACGGCCTCAGCACGAAGTCGGTGATCCGGCCCCACACGCTTCGCGCCGGCGGCGAGGGGAACGACGCCAGGATCGGCCCGATCTCCGACGCCGGGGCGTCGGTCACGCAGGTGTACACGACCCCCGACGCCTCCCACACCAGGGTGGTGCCGCCGGGGGTGCGGTAGGTGCGGGCGCGATGCCCCGCCGCCTCGACGGGCGGTCCGCCCGGAGGGAGCGCCGACCGGTCGAGGACCCCCCGCTGCTCGAACACCGACAGCGAGAACACCCCGTCGCTGTAGAAGAGCTGGACGTCGCCGCCGGGGTGGCGCAGCCGGTCCACGAGCACGAAGCCGTTCCCCGCCCGCTCCGGCGCCCGGAAGGGCGTGGGCACGCGGTCGACCCGGCGGGGACGGGGCCCGGCCACACCCACGGGCGGGAGGCTCGGCGGTTCGCCCTCGGCGGGCGCCAGCCCGGAGATCCGGCGGAACCCGACGGAGCGGATCACCTCGCCCCGGCCGTCGAGGTCGTCGCGCCGGAGCACGAGGCCGGTGGCGTCGTCGAGGTGGACGCGCTCCCGGACCGTGGCGTCGGCGAGCAGGACGGCCTCCACCGTGGTGGCCGGCCGTCCGGCGACGACGGTGGAGCCACCGATCCGCAGCACGTACTTGCCCCCGGTCCCGGATCCACCCTCGTCGGTCGGGGCGCCGCTCCACAGCTCCTCCCAACCGCCGCGGGGCGTCTCGAGGAGGCGGGTGGAGCCGGCACCGACCGCCCGGCGGTCACCGACCCAGAGCACCCCGGCGTCGTCGACCACGGGCACGATCACCGAGCGCCGGCCGCCACGCTCCGACCAGGAGACCCGGACCTCGCCGCGGAAGCTCAGGGTCGAGACCGCGGCGCGGGCCCGGTCGAGCAGGTCCCGGGGCGTGGCACCCCACGGGACCATCCGCAGCCCCAACGCCGGCGGGGCGGGATCGACCGGCTCCAGGGGCGCGGCCGCGGCGCCGCCCAGCGGCACCAGGCCGAGAACGGTGGCCACCAGGGTGGCGACCGCCGCCCTCCGCGCGGTCCGACCCCCGGGCGTACCAGGGTGGCGGCCACCGGCGGCGGGTCGGGGCGCGGGGGTCACGGTCACGGCGAGAGGCTCACCGGTACGCCCACCGGGGCCAGCTGGGTGATCGGGTCGTCGATCGACGCGCGGGCGGCGTGGGACTCCACGTAGGAGGGCACCGACGGGCTCACCGGCTGCGAGGGCCGGGGCAGCAGGAACCCGGCGACCACGGCCGCGGCCGCCGCCCCGGCCGCCCAGGCGGCCGCGCGCCGGGTCGCCGCCCCTCGGACCTTGACCGCCGGCGGCGCCCCGGCCTCCGCCTCGACGGCCTCGGCGATCGCGGCCCACAAGCCCGGCGGGACCTTGGGCCACGGAGCCGAGCGCACGGCATGGCGCGCGGCCGCCGTGCGGGCCAGGGCCTCGCGCCAGTCGTCGGACGCGGCCACCCGGACCTCCAGATCCCGGCGCTCGGCCTCGGTCGCCTCACCGTCGAGGTAGGCGGACACCACCTCCTCGCCGGCGAGACCAGCGGGGAGGCCACGACGACCGTCGCGGCGCCCGTCGCCGGTCACGTGTCCGCCCCGCTCAACATCTCA
>Ga0226835_1000620_pt1 | contig 32935 bp, 33 predicted proteins | sample LAC_MetaG_1_FD_163627 | JGI IMG/M metagenome (GOLD analysis project Ga0226835, IMG submission 163627) | Anaerobic ammonium oxidizing microbial communities from anammox membrane bioreactor (MBR) in UC Berkley, California, United States -... | ecosystem: Engineered > Bioreactor > Anaerobic >...
CGGCGGATTCAGGCCAGACCTACGAGCCGTTCCAGTACCGCACATTGCTGCAGGTCTCGGCTGCACTCGGCGTGCCCTATGCGTACCTGTCGAACGATATGCTCAAGGCGAACTATTCGAACTCGCGCCTTGCGCTGCTCGAATTCCGCCGGCGGATCGAGGCCTACCAGCACGCCGTGATTGTCTGGCAGCTCTGCCGTCAGGTGTGGGCGCGCTGGATGGACACCGCGGTGCTCGCCGGCGCGCTCGACCTGCCGGGCTACGACCAGCGCCGACGCGAGTATCTCGCCTGCGGCTGGCTGCCGCCAAAGTGGGATTGGGTCGATCCGCTCAAGGACGCGCGCGCCGAGATCGAGCAAATCGATGCGGGCTTAAAGAGCCGCACGCAGGCGCTGGCCGAGCGCGGCTACGACGCCGAGCAGGTCGACGCCGAAATCGCAGTCGACAAGGCTCGCGAGAAATCGCTCGGCCTGACCTTCGGGTCGCCTGCGCCTGGGACGCCGCTGCCAAGCGACCAGGCCGATGCATCCAGCGCCAACTGAAGGGCTGACAATGCTCAATCTGCCGCATGTGGCCTCCCGGGTGTTCGGGACGCCGCTGATGATCGCGCGCGCCAAGCTCGAAGTGATCCTCGGCGTGCTGGTTCCGCGTTTCACCGGGTCTGTCGCAGAGCCAATTGAACCTAAACCCGATCCGGCGCCTCCGATTTCGATTACGGTCGAACGGATCGCGGTCGTCTCGGTGATCGGCACGCTGGTGAGCCGCTCGGGTTATCTCGACGCCGCAAGCGGGCTACAGTCTTACGGAGAGATCAGCGACGCGCTCGCATCTGCGATGGATGACCAGACGGTGCGTGGCGTCATCCTCGATGTCGACTCCCCTGGCGGCGAAGTCGGCGGCCTGTTCGATTTGGTCGAACAAATTGGTGCTATCAGGAGCGCCAGCGCAAAACCGCTCTGGGCGGTGGCAAACGAGAGTGCATTGTCGGCGGCCTATGCCATCGCCAGCACTGGCGATCGCCTCTATGTCACGCGCACCGGCGAGGTCGGCTCGATCGGCGTGGTCGCGGTCCATGTCGACGAGAGCGGGGCAGATGCCAAGGCGGGACTCGCATGGACCTTCGTGTTTGCCGGCGAGCGCAAGGTCGACGGCAACGCGCATGAGCCGCTCTCGGAACGTGCTCGTGCAACGATCCAGGCCGACGTCGACCGGCTCTACGCTGAGTTCTGCGCTCTGGTCGCTGCCAATCGCGGGCTGAGCCCCGAAGCGGTGCGCGGCACGAACGCCGCGATCTATCGCGGCGAGCTTGCCATTCGCGCCGGCCTCGCCGATCGGTTCGGCACCCTCGATCTCGCCGTTGCCGAAATGGCTGCCGAACTCGACCGCGCTGCGTCAGCGTCGCGCCCCACCATCATCCCCACGCCCAAGAGGAGCCTCTCCATGGCAACGAACGAGACCGAACAGATTGACGATCAACCGAAGCACCCGCAGCAGTCGGTCCCTCCTGCGCCGGCACCGGCGGAGGCTTCCCCCGATCCTGCGCCGCCGGCAGCTGCCGCGGGACCTACGCTCGATGCGAGCACGGCCGAGAAGCTGCGCGCGGAGTTCGCCGAGATCGCCGCAATCGCGACGCAGGCGGCTCGGCTCGGCGTCACGGTCGACGCAGCGGACGCCATGCGAAAGGGCATCTCGGCCGACGCGCTGCGCCGCACCGTCCTCGATACGCTCGCGGCGCGCACCGAAGCGACGAGCGTAATCGCCGCGGCGCCATCCACACCCACTGCTGGCGACAGCCCGATCGTGCGGCGCGCGAAGGAACGCGCCGCGGCGGCCCGCGCCTGACACCTAAGGAGCACAGCACATGACGACCCTGACGATGGCGCCGACGCTCGGCGATCTGCTCAAGTACGAGCTCAACGGCAACTACAGCCGCGAGACCGTGACGCTCAAATCCGGCGCGAACTACGCGCTCGGCTCCGTGCTCGGCAAAATCACGGCCTCAGGCAAGTACCGGCTCTCCCCGAACGCTCAGGTCGTCGGCGATGAAGGCGCCGAGACGGCCGTTGCCGTCCTGATCGAGGCGGTCGACGCCACGGCCGCCGATAAGACCGGCCTCGTCGTCGCGCGCGGCCCGGCGATCCTATCCAAGGCGGCCCTCGTATTCGACGCCTCGGTCGACGACAACACGAAAAAGGCAGCGAAAGACGCCCAGCTTTCCGCCGCCGGCATCGTGCCGCGCAACACCGCCTGATCCGCCTCACTCGAACCTGGACTTCACATCGGGCCTCGACGGAAATCCCCCGTCGGGGCCCGCAGCATTTTCAAGGAGACCCCATGGCCCCGATGATCAATCCCTTCGACGCGGGCGGCTACACGCTCGCCGAGATGACCCAAGCCATCAATATCCTGCCCAACATCTACACCCGTCTCGGCGAGATGGGCCTGTTCCGCTTCGAGGGCATCACCCAGCGCAGCGTGATCATCGAGCAGGCGGAGGGCGTTCTGAACCTGCTGCCGACGGTGCCGCTCGGCGGCCCCGCAACCGTCGCCAACCGCGACACGCGGTCCATGCGCTCATTCACAGTGCCCTGGATTCCGCATGATGACGTGATCACGCCGCAGGACATCCAGGGCGTGCGCGGCTTCGGCGTGGCGGACGCCGCCGACCCGCTTGCCACCGTCATGGAACGCAAGCTCACCCGCATGCGGGCCAAGCACGCGCAGACGCGCGAGTACATGGAAATCAATGCGCTGCGGGGCGTCGTCAAGGACGGCGCCGGCACCGAGCTCTACGATTACTTCGACGAGTTCGGCCTCGCCCAGCAGTCGGTCGACTTCGTGCTCGGCACCGGCACCACGAACGTCCAGGCCAAGTGCCGCGAGGTGCTGCGCGACATCGAGACCGAGCTCAAGGGCGAGACCATGAACGGCGTGCTGGCACTGGTCAGCCCCGGCTTCTTCGACAAGCTGATCGGGCATGCCAAGGTCGAGGATGCCTATAAGTATTTCTCGTCCACTGGCGCCCAGCCGCTGCGCGAGGACACCCGCCGGCGCTTCCCGTTCTCCGGCATCGTGTTCGAGGAATACAATGCGACCGTCACGCTCTCGACCGGGGTGACCGAGACGCTGGTCCCGGCGAACGAGGGCATCGCGTTTCCGCTCGGCACGATGGACACCTTCGTCACCTATGGAGCGCCGGCGAACCTGATCGAGACCGTCAACACCGTGGGCCTACCAATCTATGCCCGCCAGATCGCACGGCAGGACGGCAGCGCCATCGACGTGAAGACCGAGGCCTCGCCGCTGCCGGTGAACAAGCGGCCGCGGCTTGCGGTCAAGATCCACACCAGCAACTGAGTCCTGTGGTGGACGCATTTGCCGCGGCGACCGAGACGCTGTTCGGCGACCCGAACATCGCCCGCAGCGCGCTCTGGCGCACGGGTGGTGTGGGGGCGGGCCTCGCAGTGCGTGTCATCGCCAAACGGCCGGACCAGGTGGCCGGCTTCGGCGACAGCCGGGCAGTCCTCCCAACGATGCTGGTCAACGTGCGCCGAACGGAAGTGCCGGATCCGGCCACCGGCGACACGGTCGAGATCGACGGTGACCTGTTCGAAATCATCGCGACACCGGCCGCCGACAGCCTGCGCCTGGTCTGGACCTGCGAAGCTGCACTGAGGCCGTGAGCCCATGCGCTTCACTTTGAAGACGGATGACATCGCCAAGGGGCTCGCCGGAACCGAGGCGCAGATGGCTCGGTCCGTCACCGGCGCCATGCGCGAGGTGACCGAGGGCCTCAAAGCCGATCTGCGCGCCGATGTCGTCGGGGCAAACCTCGGACAGCGCCTCGCCAATAGCTGGCGCGGCAAGACCTACCCCCAGGCCGGGGTCAGCCTCGAAGCCGCGGCCTTCGTCTGGTCGAAAGCGCCCAACATCGTCGATGCCTTCGACCGTGGCGTGACGATCCGGTCCAAAAGTGGGTTCTGGCTCGCAATCCCGACGCCGGCCGCGGGTCCGACGGGCTTGAGCGCGACGGGCTCGCGCAAGCGGATTACGCCGGGCGGCTGGGAGCGGCGCACCGGCATGCGGCTGCGCTTCGTCTACCGCCGCGGACAGCCGTCGCTGCTCGTCGCCGACAATGCGCGGCTGAGCAAGAAGGGGCTTGCCAGGCCGAACATCGGCCGCACGCGTAGTGGTGCTCAATTCACCCGTTTGAAGGGCCGCTCGACCGTCGTGGTGTTCATCCTGGTCCCGCAGGTCAGCTTAAGGAAGCGGCTCGATATTGCGGCCATCGCCCAGCGCTGGGCTAACCGCGTGCCAGGCGTGATCGCTAGCCATTGGAGATGAAGGTGAAATACCAGCAGACCGCATTCGTGATGACGCTGCTGTCATTCGCATTCGTCATCTCAGTCCTCGTGGCGAGCCTGCGGTGACGAGCAAGCGCGAACAGGTGCTCGATGCGGTCAAGGCTCTCGTCGCAGCTGCGCTCCCAGACGCGGACGTCAAGCGTAACCTCGCCAAGGCCGACCGCATCCCGTCCGGTGGCCTCGTCATTATCCGCGACGGCGACCCCGGCGAGCCCGAGGTGATGCTCTCGCCGCTCCTCTACATCTACACCCACCGCATTCCGATCGAAGTCGCGGCCTACGAGACCTCGTCGCAACCGCGCGAGCAGGTCCTCGACGAGATGCTGGGTGCGATCGGCGCCGCTGTCGCCGGCGACCGCACCCTCGGCGGCCTCTGTGACTTCGTCGAGGCGGAAGCACCGACGACCGACGATGTCGAGACCGCGGGCGCTCGCGCCGGCCGCTGGGCCGATGCCGCGATCGTCGCCGTGTACGGCACCACCGATCCGCTGAACTGACTTCACGATCTTCTTGGAGACTTGGTAATGGCGCCACCGCGGCCACTGCCGCCTGCTGCATGCGTGCGCGAACTGCTGCACTACGATCCGAGCACCGGACGCTTCATATGGCGCGCTGGTCCAAAGTCCGGAACAACGGCTGGATCGATCGGCGGACGGTACGTCCAGATCATGATCGGCAAGAAGAACTATCTGGTCCATCGTCTGGCTTGGCTCTACGTACATGGCTATCCACCGCCCCACGAAATCGATCATGCGAACGGCGATCCGCGCGACAACCGGATTAACAATCTGCGGCTCGCCTCAAAGTCGCAGAATGCTCAAAACCAGAGACGCAGCGCAAAGAACTCTTCGGGGCACAAAGGCGTCTCCTGGAGCAGGCACAAGCAGCGCTGGCGAGCTGCGATCAAGGTAGACGATCGCAGCATTCACCTCGGCTACTTCCGTGAGCTCGCGGCGGCAGCCGAGGCATACCGGTGCGCTGCAGCCAGATATTTTGGTGACTTCGCGCGCGCAGCCTGATCGCGCGACCCTATCCAGGAAAAGGAGTGACAGATGGCAAGAGCCCGTGGGGCCAACGCGTCCATGGCTGCCGCTTTCGAGACGACCTACGGCACGCCGCCGGTGGCCGGCTACAAGAAGCTGCCCTTTGTGTCTTCGGCGCTTGGCGACGAGCAGAACCTGATCGCGAGCGATCTTCTCGGCTACGGCCGGGAGCCGCTGCCGCCAAGCCGCGACGTGGTCAACAACGAGGGCGATGCCGTCGTCCCGGTTGACCTGCGCAATTTCGGCTATTGGCTGAAGCTGCTGCTTGGCGCGCCGACCTCGGTCGACAACGCCGGCCTCTTCACCCACACCTTCGTCTCCGGTGCGCTCACGCTGCCCTCCATGTCGATCGAGGTTGGCATGCCCGAGGTCCCGAGCTACGGGATGAACTTCGGCGTGCGCGCCAATTCCATGAAAATCCAGTTGCAGCGCTCTGGCCTCCTCAACGCCACCATGAACCTGATCGCGCAAGGCGAAACCAAGGCCGGTTCGTCCAGCGCCGGCAGCCCGACGGAAGCCGTGATCGAGCGCTTCTCGCAGTTCATGGGCGAGATCAAGCGCAACGGCACCGCGCTCGGGCAGATCGTCTCGGCGGAGCTCACCTACTCGAACAACCTCGACAAGGTCGAGGTCATCCGGCCGGATGGCCGGATCGAGGATGCCGATCCCGCGATGGTCGGCGTGACCGGCACTGTCAACATCCGATTCGCCGACACCGTGCTGCTCGACCAGGCCGTCGCCGGCACCGCCTGCGAGCTGTCGTTCGGCTGGGCGATTAACTCAGACAAGTCGCTCTTGTTCACCGTGCACGAGGTCTACCTGCCGAAGCCGAAGCAGCCGATCACCGGCCCCGGCGGCATCCAGGCAGCGTTCGCCTTCCAGGCGGCCGAAGACCCCGCGTTGCAGAAGACGCTGACCGCTACCCTCATCAATGATGTCTCGGCCTACTGATCGATCAGCCATCATGACCAACCGGAAACCGAAGCCTTCGCGCGGCCAGTCGCATTCCACTCAAGGGGCGCCTATGCTCAAACTCGCTTTCGATCGCGAGCCGTTCTGGCTCGATCTCGTTCCCGGCGTGCGCGTGCGATTCCGGCCAATCACGGTCGCCGCGATCCTGCTCGCGCGCACGGCGGCCGCCGAGGTGCTGCGCGTCGGCGGCGAGGATGCGATGGTGAAGGCGGGTATCGCGTTCACGAGTTCGCTCGCGCATTCCGGCATCGCCACCTGGGAAGGCATCGGCGACGCCGATGGCAATCCGGTCGAGCCGACCAAGGAAACGATCGATGCCGCGCTCGAACTCTGGCCGCTGTTCGATGCCATCGATCGGCTCTATGTCGGGCCGGCGCTGATCCAGGACGCCGAAAAAAACGTCTGATCGCCCTCGCCGAATGGCACTTCGGCGGGGGCGAGGGCTATTGCGCGGCGTGCCCTGACACCTGCGCCGCCTGCCCCTATCTCGAACACGCGCCGCAGAGCGCGGACGGCATCGCCGCCTGGGCGGTGCTCAAGCGCACGGCCGGACAGGTGCGCGCGGTGATGGGCGGTGTTTATGCGCTTGATTTCACCGCGGTGCTTTTACTCGCCGACGCCATGGGCGCGCTCAACACGCTCCTGGTCGACCTCCTCCCCGAGGTCGAGCCGATCATCGTTCGCGCCTACGCCCGAGACTCTTAAATGAGCACGACACAGGTCTCGATCCGCCTCGGCGTCGAGGGCAAGGCGGAAGTCAAGCGCGCCTTCGACGAGGTCGGCAAGGCAGGGCAGGATGCCTTCCGCGGCGTCGCCACCTCGATGGACGCGGCGGGTGCTGCCGCCGACCGCGAAACGCAGCGCCTGCAACGCTTGGCGCAGGCCGCGAAACAGGCTGCCGCCGCCGACCAGGCCCAGCGCAGTTTCAACCAAGTCCTCGGCGTCGGCACGGCGAGTCCTAAGTCGGCGTGGGAATCGGCTGCCGTCTTCGAGGACACCGCGAAGGCTGCCGAAGACCTTGCGGCTCGCACCGCGGCGTTGCGCGCGCAGATCGATCCGCTGGGCGAAGCGCAGCGGCGCATGAATGTGGAGATCGCCGAGGCCGACGATCTGTTCGAGGCCGGGGCTATCTCCCAGAAGGAACACGGCGACGCGGTCGCACTCGCCAAGGATCGCTACGATCTCGCGGCGGAAGCGCTTGGAGGACTTGGAACAAAGTCAAACCTGACCAGCGGCCAAGTTAGGGCGCTGATCTCGACATTCCAGCTCGCCGCCAATGCCGCGACGACGGGCGAGGTCTCGATCGCCAAGCTGTCGATCCAGGCGTTCAGGCTCGGCAAGGCGTTCGGCGCCGACTCTGGGGGCGTCACCGGCATTTTTGGCGGGGTTGGACGCGCTCTTGCATCTCTTGTCACACCGACAGCGGCGGTCGTCACCCGCGCCATCCGCACCTGGCTCGATCCGGCCGAGAAGGCCCGCCGCCTCGACGAACTCGAGATCCGGGCGCTCCAGGCCAAGACCCCGGCGCAGAAGGCTGCCATCGCCGAAGAACGGCGGCGGCTCGAACTCGCCGGACAGGCGTTTCCCGTTGCCATCGCCGAGGCCGATATCACGCGGGTCGGCACCAAGGCGCGCGCGGAGGCGACGCAGGCGCATATCGACCAGTCGCGCGTGGTCGAGGTCAACACCCGGGCGACGCTCGGTCTTGCCGAGGCCTGGCTCAAGGGTGCGGCGGCAGCGCAAGCTGCGGAAGTGCGCCGCAAGGCGCTGACCGAGGCCGTGCAGAACGGCGTCGATGTTGAGACCCGGGCGCGCGAACTCCTTCGCGAGCAGATTGCCGAGCAGGCGGCACAGTCCGCGAAGTCGGTCAACGATCTCACAGCCGAAGCCGATGCGCAACGCCGGCTCAACGACGCGGTGCTGGTTGGCCGCCTCTCGACCGAACAGGCGCAACGGCAGATGCAGGTCGAGCAGGCGCTGCGCCCTCTCATCATTGCGCAGTCGCTCGCCGAGGGCGAGGCGAAGACGACGCTCGCGCGCATTGTCGATCACCTCCGCAGCGCTTACGCGCGGTTCCACGGCGAACAGGCGCGCGCCGCGGCCCTGCAGACGCTTGAGAGCCAGCGAAACCAGGTCGAGCTTCTGCAAAAGCAGATCGAGCTTGCCGGTACGAGAGAATCGCAGCGGGCGATCATCATCGCGCAACTGCAGGCCGAGCAGCAATTGCGGCAGAAGGGCATCGACCTCGCCGGCGCCGAGGGTCAGGCCATCATTGCCAATGCGGCGGCAATCGAGCGGCTCAACCAAGAGCTTGCCCGCTCGCAAGGCGCCATGCAGGCGCTCCAGGGCATCACCGATACGACCTTCAATCGTTTCGCCAACCTGATTGCCGAAGGCAAGCTCGACTGGAAGTCGTGGGCGGACGCCGGGCGTGCCGCCATCGCCGACATCGAAAAGGAAATCCTCAAGCTTGCGGTGCTCAACCCGTTCAAGAACTTCCTGTTCGGCACCAACCTGCCGACACTGAGCAATGTCGGCGGGCTCTTCGGTAACCTGTTCGGCGGGGTCTTTGGCGGCGCCGGGGCAGGACTCGGCCCGGCTGCATCGGCAGCGCGCCTCTTCGGTTCGCCGATCTATCATGCCGGGGCCATCGCCGGGGACGCAGCGCCTACCCGTCTCGTTCCTCGCGACCTGTTCCGGATAGCGCCGCGTTTGCATGACGGTGCGTTTCTGTCGCCCGACGAGGTGCCGGCCATCCTGCAGCGCGGTGAGCGCGTGCTGTCGCGGGAAGAGACGCGCCGCTACGCCGAGCGCACCTCGATGCCCCAACCCGTCATCAACGTGGTGATCCAGACGCCGAACCCGGCCGCCTTCCAGGCGAGCCGGACGCAGGTCGCGGCCGACCTTGCCCGTGCCGTCCGCATGGGCACGCGAGGGATGTGAATTGGATCAATTCTCGGAAACGAGTCGCATATGGCTTCGGCTCGGCGCCGAAATTTGGAACAGACTCTCCTTATGAACGAGGGGAAGTTGGGGAGCAGGTCAAGAAGTTGGCAAAATGGCGCGATCAGCATCCACTTCACCCATTTCGAGCCTGGCGCTGGGCTCTCATGCGGGAGAATCTACTTGGCATTTAGGTAACGGGAGATGTGGCTTTCAACGAGACAAGACCATAGCAATCGACACGAGCGCTGAAGCGCGAACCTCGCCATTGGTGATTGATTGTGCGAGCTGAAGGGCTTCAGCGTACTTCCCTGCATTTGCCTGCACTTTTGCTTGCGCTATAGTGATCAAGACCAGCGCCGCTGCGCGAGCACCGCCGTCCGCGATGGATTGGGCAAACCTTTGGGCATCATCTGACTTGTCTGCGTTTGCCAGGGCTGTCACGATCGACCCTACCGCGCTGTTGTAGCGCCAATCATCACTAGGAGCTGCCGCAAAGCGAAGACCTCTATCAAAGGTAGCTTTAGCTTCATCGGCTAAACCTACTCCTGCCTGTGCTTCGGCAATTGCTAAAAACGCCTCGCGGCGGCTGGCGTATGCTAAGGACTGTGCGACTTGAAGGGCTCTTTGGAAGGTGGCCTTAGCTTCAGCTTCTTCTACCGGACCCGCCTTTGCTTGTGCTTCGGCAATCTCGTTTAGGTAAATTGTGCGGTTCCAGATATTCGTCACGAATTGCGTGACCTCCAGTGCTCGGGAGAAATTGCCTGCGCCCGCTAGCGCTTGTGCGAGATGTTGCCAGATCAGTTGACGCTCCCATTCCTCCTTGAAAGAGCGCGCCATCGCAAAGCTTTGGTCGAAGGTGTTGATGGATTCCTTTTCGAAGCCAGCCTTCGCCTGCGCTTTGGCGATGTCTGCGAGGAGTTCAGCGCGCAATGTCGTAGATAGCGCTGTAAGCTTAATAGATCGCGCAAGTTGCAGAGCCTGATCAAAGGTGGCCTTAGCTTCGTTGGCCAAGCCCGCCTTTGCTTGGGCCTCGGCGATCTCCGCGAGCGCGCGAGTGCGATTGTTGCCATATGTGATAGATGCCGTGACTTTAAGGGCCTCGCTGAACATGCCCGCACTTGCTTGCAACGAAATGATTGTTTGTAGCGCGGCATCGCGATTGTTTCCGGCAATCGGGAGGGACTTCGCAAGTTGCAGGGCATGATCAAAGGTACTCTTGGCATCTTTTGCTGATCCTGCCTTTGCCTGCGATTGGGCGATTTGCGCGAGCGTTATGGTGCGGAACGTTGGCTCTGCGATTGATGACGCAAGCTTCAGGGCTTGGTCGATCGAGGCCTGGGCTTCATTTTTCAGACCAGCCTTTATTTGCGCCTCAGCAATTTCGGTCAGCAAAGAAATTCTTGCATTGGCATTCTTAATAGCCGCTGCGATTTGAAGTGCGTGATCCAAGATGCACGCGCGTTTTGGAGTTTTGAGACATGCGTCCCACTCCCCGCTGGCTGATTGCTGGGCCGCTACCGTGCCGAATTCCGCTGCCGCCATCATAGTGGCGACTGCGATGGCAATGAGATGCCTTCGTCCCCGCATGTGCCCACCCACCGCTGATTTCCGCGAAACCAACAGTACCACGCTCGTTGAGCGCAGTCAGCCTGTAACCTTCATCGCGAGCTGACCATCAAGTGCCCCAGCCGTTCCTCGACATCTCGTTTCCGCCGTTCGTCGCGCGCGGCGCAACCGGAGGGCCGTCGTTTTCGACCAATGTCGCGGCCCTCGCCTCAGGCGCGGAGGAACGCAACATCCTGTGGGCGAACGCGCGGGGCAAATGGAACATCTCGACCGGCATCCGCACGCGCGAGCAGATGCTCGACGTGATCTCCTTCTTCCATGTTGTGAAGGGTCGCGCCTATTCGTTCCGCTTCAAGGACTGGAACGACTATTCGGCGACCGACCAGCTGATGGTCGAGGTGACGCCCACGATCTGGCAGCTCGTCAAGCGATATGCGATCGGTGGCTTCGAGCACGTCCGCACCATCACCAAGCCGGTCGCCGGCATGGTCGCGATCAAGGTCGGAGGGGTGCCGACGACCCCGTCCGGCATCGACCACCTGACCGGACGTGTGACGTTTTCTTCCCCGCCGTCCTCAGCTCCCACCGCCAGCTTCGAATTCGATGTGCCGGTGCGGTTCGACACCGACCATCTGCCGGTGCAGGCGCAAGCCTTCGACCAGCAGGTCGTCTCCCAGATCGACCTGATCGAAGTCCGAGAGTGAGCGATGCGCGATCTGACCGCTTCCATGCAGGAGAAGCTTGCGAGCGGACTGACCACCTTCTGTCATTGCTGGCTGATGGAACGCACCGACGGGGTGAAGCTCGGCTTCACCGACCACGACGAGAACCTCTCATTCGACGGCGTGACCTACGAAGCGCTCGCCGGCATGACCGCCTCGGCGGTGACCCAGACGCTCTCCTTGAACGTCGACACCATGGACATCGCCGGCGCGCTGCAGAGCGATCATCTCAACGAGGCCGATCTTGCGGCTGGGCTCTACGACAACGCGGCGCTCACGCTCTACCTCGTCGACTGGACCGACGTGGCCGACCGCGACATCGTCTTTGCCGGCTCGGTCGGGGAGATCTCGCGGGGGCTTAATGCCTTCACCGCCGAGATGCGCGGGCTCGCGCACGCGCTAAACCAGGAGCGCGGGCGCGTCTATCAGCGTTCGTGCGACGCCGATCTCGGCGACAGCCGGTGCACGGTCAATCTCGACGCGCCGACCTACAAGGGCAGCGGCACCGTCGATGGCGTGAGCTCCAACCGCATCTTCTCGGCGACCGGGCTCGACGGCTTCGCCGACGGCTGGTTCACCGGCGGGAAACTCGTGTGGACGAGCGGCGCGAACCAGGGCGCGGCAATCGAGGTCAAGACCCACGTCAACACCGGCGCCGAGGTGTCGTTCGAGCTCTGGGAGTCTATGGCCTTCGACATCGCAACTGGTGACACATTCACGGTCACCGCGGGCTGCGACAAGAGCCTCGATACCTGCATCGCGAAGTTCAACAACGTCGCAAACTTCCGCGGCTTCCCCTTCATTCCGGGCAACGACGCGGTCATGGCCTATCCCAACACGGGCGATCGCAACGATGGCAAGTCAAGGATCGGCGGCGCCTGAGGTCACCCGCGCCGCGATCGTCACCGAAGCGCGCTCGTGGATCGGCACGCCCTACCGCCACCAGGCTTCGCTCAAGGGCGCAGGTTGCGACTGCCTTGGTCTGATCCGCGGCGTCTACCGGACCTTCCATGGTCCCGAGAAGGAGCCGATCACGCCCTATTCGCCCTACTGGGCGGAGGAGACGGGGCAGGAGACCTTGCGCGATGCCGCACGCCGGCATCTTGTCGAGATCGATCCGGCGCCATACCGCGACGGCGCTCCGCTCGATAAAGGTGACGTGATCCTCATCCGCGTGCGCGACCGCGGGCCGGCAAAGCACGCAGCGATCACCTCGGGACCGGACGCGATCATTCACGCCTATGAGCGCCATGCCGTCGCCGAGGACGCGCTGCCGGCCGCGTGGCGCCGGCGCATCGCCTATGCGTTCCGCTTTCCGGGCATTGCAGACTAGCCATGGCTTCGCTGGTTCTGACAGTTGCCGGCTATGCGGTCGGCGGTCCGATCGGCGCGCTTGTCGGCTCGTTTGCCGGGAGCTTCATCGACCGCAAGCTGTTCGCCCCGCCGCCCGTCAACATCAACAACACCCAGGAGGGACCACGGCTCACAGACCTGTTCGTCACCTCGTCGAGCGAGGGCGCGCCCATGCTGCGCGTTGTGGGTCGCATGCGGGTGAGCCCGCAGATGATCTGGGCGACCAACTTCCGCGAGGTGGTGACGGTCTCGACCCAGACCCAAACCTCCGGCGGCGGCGGTGGCAAGGGCGGCGGTGGCGGTGGGCAGGCCTCGACCGTCACGACCACCACGACCACCTACAGCTATTTCGTGTCGTTCGCGCTGGGGCTTTGCGAGGGACCGATCGTCGACATCGGCGGCGTGTGGGCGGATGGCAAGCCGCTCGACCTGTCGCAGTACACTTGGCGGCTCTACAGGGGCGACAAGACACAGGGGCCCGATCCGAAAATCGCGGCGGTCGAGGGCTCAGGCCGCGTTCCCGGCTTTCGCGGGCTTGCCTACCTCGTGTTCGAGGAGATGCCGCTTGAGAAGTTCGGCAATCGCATTCCCCAGATCACGGTCGAGGTGATCCGCCGGCCGAGCGCGACCGGCGTCCGGCTCGAAGACGTGCTCGACGCCGTAACGATCATCCCTGGCCTCGGGGAATTCGTCTATGCGACCGACACGGTCTACCGCTCGGACGGTTTCGGCCACTCGATCGCCGAGAACCGGCATGGCAGCCACGGCAAGTCGGATTTTCAGGTCGCGCTCGACCAGCTGCAGGCGAGCGCTCCCAACATCAATGCCGTCTCGCTGGTCGTCGCCTGGCACGGCACCGATCTCCGTTGCGGCAACTGCCAGATCAAGCCCAAGGTCGAGTTCGGCGCGAGCAAGGTCACGACCCCATGGAGCTGGCAGGTGTCCGGGATCGGTCGCGCCGGTGCCGATGTGGTCTCCTCCGACAGCTTTGGCGCCCTCCTCGGCGGGGCACCCGCCGACCGCTCGGTGGTGCAGGCCATCACCGAGCTCAAGGCGCGCGGATTTCGCGTCGTGCTCTATCCCCTGGTGATGATGGACATCCCGCCGGGGAACAGCCTGCCGAATCCCTATAGCGACAACACCGCGACCAACGGGCAGCCGGCCTTTCCCTGGCGCGGTCGCACCACCTGCTCGCCGGCGCCTGGTTATGCCGGGACGGTCGACAAGACCGCAGCCGCCTCAGCGCAAGTCGACGCCTTCTTCGGCAACGCGGCGCCGTCGGATTTCGGTGCGTGGAACGGCGACACCATCCCCTACAGCGGCCCGAACGAATGGTCCTATCGGCGCTTCATCCTGCACTGCGCCAGGCTCGCGGTTGCGGCGGGCGGCGCGGACGCGTTCCTGATCGGCTCCGAGATGGTCGCGCTCAATCGCGTGCGATCGAGCGCATCGGCGTTCCCGGCAGTCGCGCAAATGGTTGCGCTCGCCGCCGACGTGAAGGCGATCGTGGGCTCGGGATGCAAGGTCGGTTATGCCGCGGATTGGAGCGAGTACGCCAACGTCCGCCCCGATGACGGCTCGAACGACCTCTATTTCCACCTCGATCCGCTGTGGGCGAGCGCGGACGTCGATTTCGTCGGTGTCGACAACTATATGCCGCTGTCCGACTGGCGCTCGGGGCGGCTGCACCTCGACGCCGAAGCCGGCGCGCCGTCGATCTATGACCAGGGCTACCTGCAAAGTAACATCGAGGGCGGCGAGCTCTTCGACTGGTTCTATGCCTCGGGCGACGATCGCAAGACGCAAACGCGCACGCCGGTCGCCGACGGCGCCTACGGCAAGCCGTGGGTCTTCCGCTACAAGGATTTCCAAAGCTGGTGGGCGAACCAGCACTACGACCGCCCAGGCGGTGTCGAGAGCGGCACGCCGACCGCCTGGGTGCCGCAGTCAAAGCCGGTCTGGTTCACCGAGTTCGGGTGTTCGGCGATCGACAAGGGGACGAACCAGCCCAACGTCTTCTACGACCCGAAGTCGTCGGAAAGCTTCTTTCCCTACTTCTCCACTGGCCGCCGCGACGACCTGATCCAGCGCGCCTTCCTCGAGGCGCACATCGCGTATTGGAATCCCGCGGCCGGGCACAACCCGACCTCGTCGGTCTATGGCGGCCCGATGATCGATCCGGGTTCCCTGTTCGCCTGGACCTGGGACGCACGGCCCTACCCGCAGTATCCGAACTCGTCGCTGGTCTGGCGGGATGCCGGCAACTGGCGGCGCGGGCACTGGCTCTCCGGCCGGCTCGGCCTCGTGACGCTCGCCGATACTGTCCAAGAGATCTGCTCAGGCCTTGGCGTCTCGATCGACACGTCCGGCATCAATGGCATCGTGCGGGGTTACACGATCGACAGCATCATGAGCTCGCGCAACGCGCTCGCACCCCTGATGCAGGTCTACTTCTTCGATGCGGTCGAGTCCGGCAACTCAATCCGGTTCGTCCAGCGCGGTGGCTCGCCGGTCGCAACGTTCATTTCGGACGACCTCGTCGACAGCGGGACTGAGGACAAGCGCTTCTACACGCTCACCCGCGCGCAGGAGACGGACTTGGCGCGCACCGCGCACCTGCGCTTTCTCGACCCCGACAACGATTACCAGTCGGCCGATGTCTATTCGCGCCGGCTCAGGGGATCGAGCCGCCGCACCATCGAAGTCACGCCGGCGCTGGCGCTCGACTATTCCGAGGCGCAGGGCATCGCCGATGCGCTCCTCGTCGACACCTGGGTCATGCGCGAACGCGCCGACCTGACGTTGCCGCCCTCCGCCTACGCGCTTGAGCCGACCGATGTCGTCACGCTCGAGCTCAACGGCCGCACCTTCGAGATGCGCATCGAGCAATTGGGGTATGAGCGGACCCGGCCGGCGAAGCTCATTCGCACCGACGAGGCGACCTACGGCGCCCCCGATTCGCCTTCGCCCTCGCGCCAGCCGCGGCCCGAGGCCGAGCCCGGACCGTCCGTCCTGTACATCATGGACCTTCCAGTCCTCACCGCTAGCGAGATACCCGGCGTGCCGCGCCTTGCCGCCTATGCCGAGCCGTGGGCGCGGGTCGATGTGTTTCGCTCGCCGGCAATGAGCGGCTTTGTGCGCGACCAGTTCATCGTCAACCGCGCCACCATCGGCAGGACGCTGTTCGACTTCTATTCCGGTCCGCTGTGGACCTGGGACTCGGCGAACAGCCTCTACGTCCAGCTGCCCTCGATGCAGGCGCTCGCCTCGCTCGATGACGCCTTCGTGCTTGCCGGCGGCAACACCTGCGCCATCCAGAACGCCGACGGGGAGTGGGAGATTCTCCAGTTCGCGACCGCGGAGCTGATCGCGCCCGACCAGTACAGGCTCACGCGGCTCCTGCGCGGCCAGCTCGGCAGCGAATACGCGATGCGCGATCCAGTAGGTGCCGCGGCACCGTTCGTGATGCTCGATCCGACCGTCGTGCAGTCGACCATCGCCGTCACCGAACGACACAATCCGTGGACCTGGAAATGGGGCCCCTCCACTAAGGCGATCGATGACCCGACCTACCAGGCAGTTACGTTTAGCTTCGATGGCGTGGGTTTACGGCCTTACAGCCCGATCCATCTCGCCGGAGTCCGCGATCCGAGCACTTCCGACTGGACCCTAGCCTGGATTCGCCGCACGCGCATCGACGGCGACAATTGGGAGGCGCCTGACGTGCCGCTCGGCGAGGAGGTCGAACTCTACGACCTCGATATCATCGACATCGACAGCGGCGCGGTTAAGCGCACGGCACGGGTCGACGAGCCAACTTTCCTCTACACCGCGACCATGCAGGTCGCCGATTTCGGCGCCAACCAGGCCCAGGTGAAGTTCGCCGTCTACCAGATCAGCCTCGCCTATGGACGAGGCACCGGCGCAATCAAGACAGTCCCTTAAAGCCATGACCGACACGCCGCATCTCGGGCTGCCGCTGATCGCGGCCAGCCAGTCGCAGAAGCACGTCACCCATAACCAGGCGATCGTCGTCCTCGATGCGATCGTCATGCTGTCGGTGGTTGACTCGACGCACACGGCGCCACCGGCGTCGCCTTCTGAAGGCGACCGCTACAAGGTAGCCTCCGGAGCGACCGGCGCCTGGGCCACCTGGGACCTCAACATCGCCCTCTACACCAGCGCCCAGTGGGTCAAGCTCGTCCCCAAGAAGGGCTGGCTGTGCTTCGACGAGGCAACCGGAGCGCTCACCGTCTGGACCGGGTCGGATTGGACGGACCTGGCTGCCGCTGGCGGCTACCTGACGATTGCCGGCGCCGGCAGCGGCATCCTGACCAAGCTCGGCCTCCTGACCGCGGCCGACGACACCAACAGGCTCGCCATCAAGTCCGACGCGATACTCCTGAGCCATGATGACGTGACGCCCGGCACCGGCGACCTGCGCGTCATGCTGAACAAGAGCGCGGCGGCCAAGGACGCAGGCTTCACGCTCCAGGACGCCTTCAGCACCCGCGCCCTGTTCGGGCTGCTAGGGGACGATGACTTCGTCATCAAGGTCAGCCCCGACGGCTCGGCCTTCTACCTCGCCGTCTCGATCGACAAGGACACCGGCCATATCGGCCTCGGCGGCGCGACCGCCGACGCCAACAACGCCCTGATCGTCAAGGGCACAGCCTTCCTGTTCGATCGCGAGACGGACGATGTCCGCTTCACTTTCAACAAGGCGGCGGCCGGCGACGATGTCGCGCTCACGTTCCAGACCAACTATTCCGCCCGGGCGCTGTTCGGCTTGCTCGGCGACGACGACTTCACTGTCAAGGTCTCCCCGGACGGATCGAACTATTTCGTAGGATTCGTGGTCGACCGGAGTAGCGGCCGGTTCAAGCTGCCGCTCGCGCCGAAATTCTCCGCCTACACCAATTTCGATAACTACATCGCCGCCAACACCTGGACCAAAGTTCAGTTCAACAACGCTGACTCCAACGATCAGAACGCGTTCAACGGCAGCAACAACAATTTCACGGCGCCGTTCGCCGGCAATTACGCGGTCGGCTTCTCGTTCCGCTTCAAGGCGAACGCGACGGTGCCGACCAAGGTGATCGCGACCTTCTATAAGAACGGCGCCGAGCTCGGACGCGGACGTGCGGTCTCGGGCGCGCCGGTCGATGATGTCACGACGTACAATCTGACCGTTCTCACCGCGCTCGCCCAAAACGACGTGATCGACGTGCGGGTCAATCTCGCGACCAACGACGGCTACATCAAGGCCGATCAGTCGCACTTTTGGGGCCATTACGTACCTTGAGCGCCGACGCCACCGTATCAGCAGTCGCCTTCAGGCGCCTGCCGCAAACGGGCGCCCGCGCCACGCGCGACCATATCCTGGCCTAGCTGATCAAGCGTTGTGCGATGCGGCCCGGGATATCCGTCATCGAAACGCAAGAAGAGCGACGGGTGACTTCTCGCCGTAGACGATTTCTTCCTGCCGCACTGGACGAAGCCGGCCGCATAAGCCGCCGCGCGTAAAGTCCGACATCACTCTCCCTTAAACCTCAGAGGTGCTTCATGCGACGTTTACTCGCCGCGCTCGCGGCTGCCGTTTTGCTTACCTTGACGCCTGCGCATGCGGGCGCGCCGGCCGACTGCTTCGACAATGATGGACGGCAATATTGCACGCCGATGTTCGGCAACCCGTTCTTTGGCAGCTCCGCGAAACAGCCGAAGGTCGGTCGCGAGGTTATCAAGTCCCGGCCGCGTATCGAGCGACAGCGCCAGGTAAAACCGGCCGCGTCGCCCAAACGGGTCGTGAAAATAGCAAAGCGTGCGGCCGGTAAACGCGCCGTCGTCAATCACGGCCTGTTCGGCCAATTGCTGTCGCCCATGGCCCGACTCGGCCGGAAGCTCGAACGCAAGGGCTACCATGTCGAGATCGATGGCAATCCAAACGGGGCAGACGTCGCGATCGCGCATTCTCTGTCCTGCTTTGGCGCGCTGTCATCGAACGCGCGCAAGATCATCCTGATCGACTGCCCGAGCTGGGCACAGGCAGCGCTACCGAAGCCGCGCACGCGCTCTTGCGTGAATTTCTACACGGGCGGGCATCCGCGCATTGACGGCTGCATCAACCGCATGATCCGCGCCACGCATATCGGCGCGCCGCGCGTCGCTGAACGGCAAATCCTGTCGCTGCTCTAACCGCCTCGTCCTCCACAAATCGATAGGTGACTTAATGCGGGCCGTTCTCGCCACGATTATCCTTGCCTTCTCGTTCGGGCTTTGCACCGAGCCGGCCTCGGCCAGCCTCGACCATCGCTATCTGTCGGCCGCCTCGCCGCAGCCAGCGAAGGTCAAGCCGGCGCGCGTCAGAGCCGTCCACACGCAGCACAACTCCTACGAATCCCACCGGCTGCAGGCCAATTGTCCGGCCGACGACCACCGCTATCTGTGCGGCTCCGGTGTCGCCGTCACCGGCCCGCAAATGCATGTGCGTGCTGGTGATCGCGCTGTGAGAGGCACGATCAGCTATGGCGGCGGTTTGATCGCACGCGCCTCGGTCGATCTCGGCAAGACCGCTTACGAGGCCGGCGTGCGGCCGACGCTATGGTGTGCGGCTTATCTCAATAAGGTGTTAGGCGGCGGCACCGGCTCCGACCTCGCCAAGTCCTACGTCAATTATGGTCGTCCCGCCGCGCCGGGCTGCGTCGGCTGCATCGCCGTGCTCACGCGCGGCAAGGCCGGCGGCCATGTCGGCATCGTCAAGGGCTACGACGCGCGCGGCAATCCAATCCTGATTTCCGGCAATCACAACCGCCGCGTCGGCGAGGGCGTCTATCCGCGCAGCCGGGTCATTGCATGGCGCGCCGTGTGACCCGTGCGCAAGACATCGGTTGCAATTCGCATAATCACGATAATCAGCAAAGGAGCATGGCTATGACCTTCCTCTACATCATTCTCGCTTTCGGCCTCGGGTTCCTGTCCGGCTGGGGCTGGATGCGGCTCTCGCCGGCACAGCGCGCCGCGATCGAGCGCAGGGCGCGGGAGCTTGCCCGCCAGGCGGCGAACAAGATCGGGGGCAAGCTATGATCAAGTTCTCCGACGATGTTCTCAAAGAAGTCGTCGCCGTTGCAAGAGACAACGGCATCGAGACGGCGGCACTCTTGGCCGTGGTCGAAGTCGAGAGCGCCGGCCGCGCGCTTGAGGACGACGGAAAGACACCGCGGCTCCTGTTCGAGCGGCATGTCTTTTACCGCGAGTTGAAAAAACGCGCGCCCGAGAAGCTTGCCCATGCCGTCGAGGTCGGCCTTGCGCTCCCGAAATGGAACCGGGCCACGCAATACAAGGATCAAGGCACCTCGCGCGGCCGGCTCGCGGTGCTCGCAAGAGCACGGGCGATCGATACAGAATGCGCGAACCGCTCCTGCTCGTGGGGCGTCGGCCAGACCATGGGCTTCCTTGCCGAGGAAATGGGCTTTGGCTCCGCAACCGAGATGGTCAACTCCATCACGGGCGGCGGCATCCCAGCGCAAGTCGCCGCCATGGTGCGCGAGATCAACAACAAGAGGCTCAAAGATGAGCTTAACTCGCACAACTGGGCTGGGTTCGCGCGCATCTATAACGGTCCTGGTTACGCTGCCAACCAGTACGACACCAAGATGGCTGCGGCCTATTCCAAGTGGGTCGTGAAATTCCCTCCCGAGAATGAGGAGCGCGCCGAGGACGAGAAGATCGACATTACCCCGACGCGCGTGTCTGAACCGCCGAAAACCATGGCCGAAAGCAAGACCGGCTGGGCGGCGATCATCGGTACCATCACGGCAATCGGTACGGCGGTCGGACACGTCGTGGATTCAATCAAGCCGCTTTTGTCCGATCCGAAAGTGGTCACGCTCATCATCATTATCGCGCTCGCGACCGGTGCCTTCATCTATTGGGACCGCCGCCGCAAGCTTCACCAGGACTTCGTGTGATGGCACTGCCTTTCTTTGCCGCCCCGATCGCAAGATGGATTGCGCACAAGCTCGGCGGCCAAATTGTCGGCAGCTTGATCGAGGCCTATAAGTCCAAGCTGCAGGCAAGCAACGATCGCGACCGCATCGCAGCTGATCTCGCGGCTAGGGAAATCGAGGCGGAGATCGAAGCGCGCAAGCAGGCCTCGGCCATCATCATCGCCGAGCAGGGTCGGTGGTACACGGCGATCATCCGGCCGCTGCTCGCGCTGCCAATCATCATCTACTTCTGGAAGGTGATCGTGTGGGACAAGGTGCTGGGGTTGGGCAGCACTGATCCAATCACTGGCATGGTCGCCGATTGGGCCGGGGTGATCGTCACTGCCTATGTCGGCGGGCGCTCGATCGAAAAGGTCGCGCGGATTTTCAGGCGATGAGGCCGGCATCCCGAGAGCTCGGCCAGTTCGTCTCCAGTTTCAGAACAACCACACGCACCGCGCTTTACGCGGTTGCTCGGTGGCGTGTTGAGGTTGGCTTGACAAGCAAGAACGAGACTTTCCATGACCGACGACGCACACGGATCCAAACAGCCCAAGCCGCTGTTCGATCCCACGATCAACTATGGCCACATCCTCACCGCGGTCAGTTTTATTGTCGCTGGCACGGCCGCGTTCTTCGGAATGAAAGTCGAGCTGCAGAACCTCGACCAGCGCGTCGCCAAGATCGAGGCTACGCTCCAGCAGCTTGCGAATGTCGTGGTGCAGACTGCGCGACAGGACGAGCGGCTCAACGCCATCGAGCGGCGCGTGGATCGTCTTGAGGTATCGGCCCCCGCAAAACAACCATGACTAAGCCAATACTGCGAACCCTATCCCGCCAAGATATGGATGCCGAGGGCAGATGACAGCGACGTTGGTGGCATGTCCAAGCCGATCATAAACATGCAGCTTGCAGTCTACGCTGCGGGGAATGCTCAAAGCTCAAACAATCCGATTGGTTCCTCGTGGTATCGCGGACAAGATCCGTGACCCTTGACAGCGATCATATATTAGAAACAACTCAAACACCTGTCAGCAGTTTAATGAAAGATTGAGCAGTCATGACTCTCGTTGCAATTGCAATCTTGGGCGGCTTTACTACCTGTTGGCTCCTAAGCGTATCCAGACTTGGACAGACTCACCAATTCCGTTGGTGCTGACCGATTGGCCAGTGAGACATTGAGACACCTGTCGCCCCGTGGCTGCGCCGCACGAATCAGACAAAGTGCTATATTTTTTAAATTTATCGCCTACAAGACAACTGCATCAAGGTTCGTGAGGACACAGATTCCTGAGATAAAGCCGGATCGACTATGATCGTTGATGGCCGCCGACAAACCCTCGGGCGTGTAGCTGATGCCCTCGTCGCCGCCATAGCCGTTTCTCTACCATGGTCCACGTCCGTGACGAGTATCCTGATCGTACTCTGGCTGGTCGCGCTCGCACTGACATTGCAATGGCCTGATCTGCGGCACGAGTTAGCAACCCTTGCCGGCGGTTTACCGGTTTTGTTGTGGTTAATGATGTTGGTTGGCAACCTTTGGTCGGACGCAAGTTTTTGGCAACGACTGGATAGTCTTTCCGATTACCATAAGCTGTTGGCGATTCCGCTGTTGATGATGCAGTTCCGCCGTTCGCCGCACGCGCAACGGATCATCATTGCCTTTCTGCTGGCCTCCGTGGTCCTCCTTTTGGTCTCGTGGCTGCCGACAATATTTCCAAATCTTGCAGGCCTTGCCTGGAGAAAGTGGCCGGGTGTTCCCGTCAAAGATTACCTGACGCAGAGCGGTATTTTTCAGCTTTGCGCTTTTGGCCTTGCTTATGGAGCGATCACTGCCTGGCGTCATGGACACCCGGTGCAAGCCTCCCTGTGTGGAATTTTGACGCTTCTGTTCGTTGTCAATATCGTCTATCTCGCAAGTGGTCGCACGAGCCTCGTGCTCATGCCGATATTCGTTCTCCTCCTCGGATTCCAGCTTTTCGGCTGGCGCGGTGTGGTCGTGGCCTTTGTCGCCGGAATGCTACTCGCTGGAATCGTCTGGAGCTCATCCAATTATATGCGCAACCGCCTGATCAGCCTGATAACGGAGGCTCAGCAGGACCCGCGGAACGTGGAATTGACGTCAGCCGGCTTGCGTCTTGAATTCTATCGCAAATCGCTTGGCCTCGTTGCCCAAGCGCCGATCCTCGGCCACGGCACCGGTACAATCCAGACGCGCTTTGAAACGCTTTCCGTTGGCCAAACAGGAGCCGCGGGTCTTCCGACCGCAAATCCGCATCAGCAAACCCTGGCCATCGCCATTCAGCTTGGGATCACGGGCACAGCCGTGCTTTGGACCATGTGGATTGCGCACCTTTTGTTATTTCGTGGAGCTGGGGCCATAGCCTGGTTCGGACTTGTGATTGTCTCACAGAATATTCTCAGTTCACTATTTAATTCGCATCTGTCCGATTTTACGCAGGGTTGGATTTATGTTTTCGGAGTTGGAGTCTTAGGTGGCACACTCTTGCGCCGGCGTTCGGTACGTCCGTCATCGGTAGCCTTTGCAGACCAGCAACGACACCTCGTGCTCTGAAGACGCGCGCGCTATATGCCGACGCGTGCGCCACAAGTCGCCAGCAGCGAAATGACATGACAGATGGGGCAACTCCGTAAGCCTCCGCCGAAGGCCGCCTTGCTGAATGAGGAGTGTTGTTGATCACTGTGAGTATGGACAGTGATACTCACGGTGCTCGGGTCGCGCGGCTGGAAGTGGTCGATTCAGGTCGGCGGCGTCGCTGGTCCGAAGAAGAGAAGCTGAAGATCGTTCTTGAGAGCCTGGCGGCGCCGCGCCAGGTTTCCGCGACGGCTCGGCGATATGGCATCGCGCGCTCGCAGTTGCTGCAGTGGCGTCGGTCGTTTCGGCCCGAGCGGAACGAGGTCGTCGAACGGGCAAGCGGTTTTGTCTCCGCTGTGGTCGTCTCAGATCCCGAGCCGACCGGGTCAGCTCCGGCCGCCAAGGGGACGATTGCGATCGAGTTCACGAGGGGCACCACCCGGATGCGGGTCACGGGTGCGGTCGATTCAGCGGCACTGAAGGCGGTCATTGAGGCGCTGACCGGCGGCAAGTCGCGATGATCCCGTTGCCGAGCGGCGTGCGCGTTTGGCTCGCGACGGGGCACACCGACATGCGAAAGGGTTTTGCGAGCCTGTCGTTGCAGGTGCAGCAGATTCTGCATCGTGACCCGCTCAGTGGTCATCTGTTTTGCTTTCGAGGCCAGCGCGGCGATCTGTTGAAGGTGATCTGGCACGACGGCCAGGGCGCCTGCCTCTTCAGTAAGCGCCTGGAGCGCGGCCGATTCCTGTGGCCTGGTCCGGCGGACGGCGTCGTTGCGATCTCGCCCGCGCAATTTGGTTATCTGTTGTCCGGCATCGATTGGCGGCATCCACAAGAGACGTGGCGTCCGACCTCGGTCGGGTGATACGGTTTTGCTTGCCAAGCGTGGCGGATGTGATTCCATCCGCATGTGACCGACCGCGAATCGCTCCCCACCGATCTTGCTGCCGCGCATGCGATGATTATCGCCGAACGCGCCGCGCGGATCGAAGCCGAGGCGCATGCGGCGCGCGCTGTTGCTGAGAACTCGAACAGGGAAGCGTTCATCGCGCACCTGAAGCTACAGATCGAGAAGCTGCGGCGGGAGCTTTATGGCAGCCGCTCGGAGCGCAAGGCGCGGCTGCTCGACCAGATGGAGCTGGAACTCGAAGACCTGGAGGCCGGCGCCACCGAGAACGAGATCGCGGCCGAGCAGGCGGCGGCGCGGACGCAGAGCGTGCGCTCGTTCGAGCGCAGGCGGCCAGCGCGCAAACCATTCCCGGCCCACCTGCCGCGGGAGCGCGTCGTAATCCCCGCGCCGGAGTGCTGCCCGTGCTGCGGGTCGGTGAAGCTCTCCAAGCTTGGTGAGGACGTGACCGAGACGCTGGAGGTCGTTCCCCGGCAGTGGAAGGTAGTCCAGACGGTGCGGGAGAAGTTCGCCTGTCGGGCGTGCGAGACGATCACCCAGCCGCCGGCGCCCTTCCATGTGACGCCCCGGGGCTTTGCCGGGCCGAATCTACTCGCGATGATCCTGTTCGAGAAGTTCGGGCAGCATCAGCCGCTGAACCGGCAGAGCGAGCGCTACCGGCGCGAAGGCATCGATCTGAGCGTCTCGACACTCGCCGACCAGGTCGGCGCCTGTACGGCGGTCCTGAAGCCGCTGCACGGACTCATTGAGGCACATGTTCTGGCGGGCGAGCGGCTGCACGCGGACGACACGACCGTGCCGATCCTGGCTAAGGGGAAGACGATCACCGGGCACATCTGGACCTACGTCAGGGACGACCGGCCGTTCGCCGGACGGGCACCGCCGGCTGCGCTCTACTACGCCTCCCGCGACCGGCGGCATGAGCATCCCGAGCGGCATCTGGCCGGGTTCGCCGGCATTCTGCAGGCGGACGCTTACAGCGGCTACAACACGCTCTTTGACCCGGCGCGCGCTGGCGGGGCGGCCAGCTCGGCGCTGTGCTGGTCGCATGCCCGGCGGCAGTTCTTCGAACTCGCCGACATCGCGGCGAATGCCCGGCGCGGCAAGCACGCGGCGGCGATCTCGCCCATTGCCCGGGAGGCGGTGAAACGCATCGACGCACTGTTCGACATCGAGCGCAGCATCAACGGCCTGAGCGCCGCGGAGCGCCAGCGCGCGCGAGCCGAGCGAAGTGCGCCGCTCGTTGCCAACCTGGAGCAATGGCTCCGGCAGGAACGCGCAAAGCTGTCGCGCTCCGCTGCCGTGGCGCAGCCGATAGATTACATGCTCAAGCGCTGGGGCGCGTTCGTCCGCTTTCTCGACGATGGTCTTATCTGCCTGACGAACAACGCCGCGGAGCGGGCGCTGCGCGGATTTGCACTTGGCAGGAAATCATGGCTCTTCGCCGGCTCCGAACGCGGCGCCGATCGCGCCGCGGCGATGGCCACCTTGATCAACACGGCGAAGCTCAACGACATCGACCCGCTCGCCTGGCTCGCCGATGTGCTGGCGCGCATTGCCGATACGCCGCAGTCGCGACTGCCCGACCTGCTGCCTTGGAACTGGGCGCCGCTGCGCCTGCAAGCCGCGGCCTGACAAATCGTCTCAAGCGATCAGCACGCCTGCGGCCTTGGCCGGATGGTTACGCAACTCCATCGAGCAGCGTGATTGAAATCCTCAAAAACCGTGCGTCAACCTGTACGAGGATGTCGAGTGGCAGCGCGATGACAATTGATGTTGTCGCACATGCAAGAAATCGAGAGCGGCCAGAACCGCGACAGGGCTCACCAGTCAAACATGAAATCAAAGGACTGTATCGGGAAACGGTGTTGACTAAGTAGAAGTATGCTATCAGCGCAATCCTGCCAGCGAAGCGACCAGCACGCAAGCAACCGTTCTGCTTTCCTTGACTGCAGTGCAGCGGCTGCCAAATCGGCAGCGCCTTCGCGGAGATCCGCGGCTGGTCTCGCGATCAACCGGCGCACAGCGTCAAAACCGGCGCAAACGCCATCGGACTCGCAGCAAGTAGAACAGCACTTGATTAACGATCGCATCTGGCAGAGCGTTCGCCAGCCCGAGCATCAAGGCGGCGAGAACGAACCTGCCAATGCCGCCACCCGGATAAGACTGATGAAAGACCTCGCGCAAACCACGCAGGCTGTACAGGTCCTGGTATTTCTTGCGGATGCGTCGCCAAAGTGTTGCATGCATGCGGGCGGAGCTGCTCATCAGCATGCCGCCGCTGCTGATGCGGTAGACGAAGAGCGGCTTTGCCACCTCGATCCCGCGAAAGCCCGCGGTCGCCAGACGGATGTTGAACTCCCAGTCCTCGTAGCCGTCACGCATACTTTCGTCGTAACCGCCGACCGCAACCCAGGCGCTCTTGCGGATCAGCATGCAATACGGCAGCCGGTTGTAGAAAAGCTGCTCGAAATAATTGAAATGCCGCGGCATCACGCCGGAGAATTCGCCGGTGAGTCGCATATGGGTGAAGACGAATCCGACCGTTTCGGGCGCGCCGCGGAATCGTGCGACCGTCTCGGCGAGCAGTGTTGGTTCGATATTGTCGTCGCAATCGAGCGGCAGCACGAGGTCCGCACCCGCTTCGCGAAAACCCGTGTTGCGGGCGCCGGACAGGCCGCGATTCTTCTGGTGAATCACGCGGATCGAGCCCTGGAGCGCTGCGAGCTTGGCGCGCGTCTCCGGCTCAGTCGAGCCATCGTCGACAATGAGGATTTCGAAGTCACGAAAGGTCTGCGCTGCAAGTCCGGCAAGCACGCCATCAAGGAAACGGCCGCCGTTGAAGCAGGGGATGATGACGCTCACAGTTGGCGCGGACATGGAGCTGCTCAGGCCTTGGCGATCTTGTCGCTTGTGATTCGATGTCTTGAGCAGACATTGCGAGTATCGACAACAAGTCTGGAATGCTCGACCAAAATTGCATAATCGATTGCGTCATGATCGGTCGCGATCAGTGCCGCGTCATAGTCGGCGATGCCCGCGGGCTCGAAAGCAATAGAATGCCGACATGCAAGTTGTGGATGAGCTCGAGTTTTCGGCACGGAAGGAATGAGGGGGTCGTAATAGTCGACGACAGCGCCTCGATCCTCCAGAATTTCCATCAGCTTCAAAGCGGGACTTTCACGAACGTCGTCGACATTCTTCTTGTAAGCGAGCCCCACGAGTAGAATGTGAGCGCCATTTAATCCCTTGCTGAACCGGCGATCGAGTTCCTCTCCGAGTCGTGAAATCACGTAGCTCGGCATCGAAGTGTTGATCTCACCGGCAAGCTCAATGAGACGTGTCGCAATCTCATATTCGCGCGCCTTCCAGGTCAGATAGAATGGATCGATCGGGATACAGTGGCCGCCGAGGCCGGGTCCCGGGTAGAACGGCATGAAGCCGAATGGTTTAGTTTTTGCCGCTTCGAGCACTTCCCAGATGTCAATGTCCATCTTCGAGAAGATAATCTTGAGTTCATTCACGAGGGCGATGTTGACGGCTCGGAAGATATTCTCCGTAAGCTTAACCGCTTCCGCGATGCTGGGCGTCGAGACCGGCACAACCTGCTGCACGAAGCTTGCGTAAAAAGACACTGCGAGGTCGAGTGCTTCGGCACCGTGACCTCCGACAACCTTGGGGATTGTCGAAGTTTCGTAGTTGGGATTTCCCGGATCCTCTCGCTCGGGGGAGAATGCAAGAAAGATATCGCGGCCAGAATGCAATCCTTCCTCGGCGAAAATTGGCGCCAAGACCTCCCCTGTTGTGCCAGGATAGGTGGTCGATTCAAGCACGATGAGCTGGCCGGGGCGGGCGCCCTTCGCGATGCAGGTTGTAGTGGCAATGACGTACGAGAGATCAGGCTCGCGATACCTTGTGAGCGGCGTCGGCACACAAATCGCAATCACCTCAACCTCACTGACGCGGCGAAAGTCGCTCGTTACCTCAAGACGCCTACTTGCAATGAGGGGGGCGATGGTTTCGGACGAAATATGACGGATATAACTCTCGCCCGAGTTCAGCTTGGCAACTTTTTGAGTGTCAACATCGAAGCCGAGTACTCTGAATCCTTTCGCGGCGATAGCGCGCACAAGCGGCAGGCCGACATAACCTAGGCCACAAATACCAATGACTGCAGACCTGTCTTCAATCTTGCGCTTGAGCGTTTGATAAAGGGTCGTTGATGGGCTTAAATTATCTAGCAACGACTCTTTACTTTGACCCGTCAATTTACACATCAGATTGGCTCGCCTGGTGTTTAGAGCGATTGGTCGAAGGTGTCGCAAGCGTCTCCGCAAATTCAGCGTAGAGCGAGATCAGCTTATCCCGTTCCTTGTTCCAGCAGAGTGTGCGGGCGCATTCCCGTGCATGATCCTTGTACTTACGGATATCGTCCAACTTCAATGCATCGATCGTTGCAGCGAGGGTAGACGGCGAGACATCTGAAAGTACGATGCCGCAATCATAGCGGCGAATCACCTCCGCGACATCATCAGCATCCGACACGATCACCATCAGGCCCGCCATGAGATATTCGAATAGCTTATTGGGCAGCGTGAAACGTGCCTGGGGTGTATCCATTGGAGGCGTGAACAAGCCGATATCGGCATGCGCGGCAGCCTCTATGACATCGTCGATTGGTACAGCCGGCTCGAACGCTATGCGTTCTGGCATAGCGGAGCACGCCGCGAGTCGGCGTAATCCATTAAGGTAGCGCGACGCGCCGTCGCCACGCAGTGTGAGCCGTACCGGCCGCTGTATCCGGGCTACAGCCTTGATTAGCGTTTCGATTCCACGGCCGCCCGTCATCAGTCCATGATAGAGCAACTCAAGCTTCGGTCCGAGGGAATGGGCGGGAACGGCGCGGTAGTCGGGGACGTTGGCAACGACCTGTGGCGGGCAGGGCAGCGAATACGTCCGCGCGATGAGCCGTGCGATGCCAGGGCCGATCGTCAAAACTCGATCAGCCTCGCGCAAGCCGGCTGCCTCCGTAGCACATATGTGGGGGCGGTAAAGCAGCCGCCACAACCATCGCTCTCCGTGCTCTTCGCTCGCAAATTCATGACTGTCATAGACGACGCGCGCGCCTGTTGCTTTTTTTGTCATTACGGCAACCGGCAGCACTGGCCAGTCGTTGGCATGAATCACGTCGGGGCGGATCTGCCGGAGCAGGGCGCAGCAACGTTGATGAAGCGGACGCAGCGGCGCAGTCAGGTATGTTAAGCGTGGGCTCAGGACTGCTGGCGCGTAGCCGATGAGTACCCATGCCCAATGTGTCATTCGCGTCGGAGGCGAGCCAAGCGAATGGAAACGACCTGGCCAATTCTGCGGTCTTTCGCCGAATCCTACGAGATGAACCTCGTGTCCATCCTCGGCAAGGGCACGCGACGTGCGCAGCACGCGGCTATCGCGGGCCACCTGCGTGAATGCAACGACTGCGACCCTCATGGCCTGCCCTAGTCTGCGATCCGGCTCAAAACCTTGTTAATCTCCGCCACCCGATTGTCCCAACTGTGTTCGGCTTTAATGATCGATGCCACTTCTAGCATCTTGTCATGCGACGGCGGATTTTCGCGCAGCACAGCGATAGCGCGGGCGAGTGCGGTCGGATCGTCAGGGGGAACAACCAAGCCAGCGTCAAGCGAACGAACAAGCTCAGCCTGACCCGGGAAATCCGTCACCACGACGGGGAGACCACTGGCGAGCATTTCATAGAGTTTCAGCGGAGAAAGACCAAACTTGCCGCGTCCGCCGGTCGTATTGATTGGTACCAAGCCGACGACGGCTCCCCTGATATAACCAGCAAGCGTTTCTTGGGATACGGATTCTAGGGCGTGTATTTTGACATTTCGATTCGCTGCTTCTTGCACCATCGGGCCCAATTGCCCGTCCCCGATGATCACGAGATCGAAGTCCGCCGGCCAGATATCATTCTCGACAGCTGCAATCATGGTCTCGATGCCGTGCCAGCGTGTGAGGCTTCCGAAGAACAACGCATAGTCCCGCGCCACAGCTCTGACAGGTGAGCGCGTCGGATAGAAAATCTCACAGTTGACGCCATTGGCTACTACGTGAATCGGCACCCCAGGAGCCTCACGACGCACCCAATCGGCTAGGCCGGCGGTGACAGTAATCAACGCGTTCGCTTTCCGAAATTGGTATCGATAAACGACCGCTATAAGACCTATTAACGGCGACAGCCACCTATGAGTGATGGAGACATCGTAATAGGTGCCGTTAATCTCCTGCACGATTGGGATGCGAAATAGCCACGCCATAAAGGATATCGGAAAGTTGGCAAAATGCGCGCGCGAATAAACGAGGGTTGTTCGACGCAATCGCTTCAACGATTGCAACCAGAATACAAGGTAAGCAAGGCAACGGCGCGGCAACGACGTCCGCTCATACGACCCCATGACCCGCGTGACGCATGTCGTCAATTCATGACCTATGAAAGTGAGCCCTTTTACGATTTCATTGATATGCGTGGCGCTCGCCTGCCTTGAACGGATTGGCTCGGCCGAAATAAACAAAATCCTCATTTGGGTAAATCCAGCAAGCATTGAAACACAAGACGAGACAGCGTCCTGCGTCGCGGGTTGATCAGGTAGGTTTCTGACGACCTCCACGACGCATCACCCAGCGCGTTCGATTCCGGCCTCCTTCTCTCCTCGGAGAAATCTCGCTAGATTGGAACCACCGCGCGTTCGGGCGTTGTGGGGGCGGGATAACGGTCGAGACTGATCTCCGCGTCCACATTGGAGTTCTCCGCCCGCCATCAGCTCGAGGTCAGCCCGATCTCTTCGAGCAGGCCGTCGGGTGTCTCGCGATATCGAGAGCCATCGCGCGGACAAACGAGATCGGAACCGAGCCGCTCTCCGGTGCGACTCATCCATCCAATGCGCCGGGCGGGCAGCCCTGCCACTAACGCGAAGTTTGGAACGTTCTTTGTCACCACTGCACCTGCCGCGATAAAAGCGTAGGCTCCGATCGTCTGACCGCAGATGACAGTTGCATTGGCGCCGATGGTCGCGCCGCGCTTGACACGGGTGGTTTTGAATTCCGCTTTTCGCGAGACGAATGCGCGCGGATTGACAACATTGGTGAACACGCAACTCGGGCCGCAAAACACGTCATCTTCGAGGACGACTCCCTGGTACACGCTGACGTTATTTTGGATTTTACAGCCATTACCGATTGTGACATTCGGCCCAATCATCACGTTCTGACCGATTGAGCAGTTTTTTCCGATCGAAACTCCGCTGAGGACATGGCAGAAGTGCCAGATGACGGTCCCCCGGCCGATGTTCGTAGGGTCGTCCACGTAAGAGGTTTCGTGTATCCGCGCTTCGGGGAAACGCGGATCGTCACGCCATTGCGTCGTCATAGCGAATGACTACCATCGCGCCTTCAAAGCCGTCGTCGGGCCACTGACCGGTCGCCCTCGATCTCAGGTCGCGGGAGGGAATCGATTTTCTCAGGGCGCGGAACCATTGGGAGGCGGGACAAATACTTATTGGTGAACGGATGACGTTCGCCGCGGTGCGGCTCGATCCGGGCAGTGCGAAATGCAGAAACGACTTCAATCGATGGCCGAACTACATCAAGTCTGAAACCGCGCCCAGCAATGATCTCTTCATAGCTGCGCGTATGAAGATCGGTAAATCCGTCCGAAAATTCCACCTCCTCCTCATCGATAGTAATCGAGCGGTAAGTCGTCTTGCCGTTCGCACCTGAAGGCAAATCGTCGCGATCAATCGAAAGGAACCAGCGGATTGACGCACGCCCACAGACTAGAAAGCCGGCCGCTCGATTGTCATCGCGCAAATGGACGATGTTCGTGGTCGGCGGTCCAAAGATATGGACCAACGCGTCGAAAAAATGCACTCCAATATTTGTTGCGACACCGCCGGACTTCGCCTCGTCGCACTTCCAGGACGTGTGATACCAGCGCCCGCGCGATGTGATGTAAGTGAGATCGACGGCGAACTCGTTTTTCGGCGATGAATCGATCTTGGATTTCAGTGCCTGAATTGCCGGATGCAAACGCAGTTGCAGGATGGTCGAAATGCGCCGACCGGTCTCGCTCTCGATTTCGGCGAGACCGTCGATGTTACAAGGATTGAGGACCAGCGGCTTCTCGCAAATTGCATCTGCATCCGAGCGCAAAGCGAACCGGCAATGAGCGTCATGTAAGTAGTTTGGTGAGCAAATCGACACATAATCAATCTTTTCACCGCGGCGGCGCAACTTGTCGACATGGCGGTCGAACCGCTCGAACTCGACAAAGAAGCTCGCATCAGGGAAATAGCTATCGATGATGCCGACTGAGTCTTTCGGGTCGAAGGCAACCGTGAGATTGCCCCCGACTGCCTTGATCGCCCGCATGTGGCGGGGCGCGACATAGCCCGCCGCCCCGATAAGCGCAAACGCCACCATACC
>Ga0226835_1000622_pt1 | contig 32757 bp, 36 predicted proteins | sample LAC_MetaG_1_FD_163627 | JGI IMG/M metagenome (GOLD analysis project Ga0226835, IMG submission 163627) | Anaerobic ammonium oxidizing microbial communities from anammox membrane bioreactor (MBR) in UC Berkley, California, United States -... | ecosystem: Engineered > Bioreactor > Anaerobic >...
GACCCCCGACCACGTGGGTTCGCAGCTCGCCGTCGAGCGCGAGCTCGTCCCGGGCAGCCACGACTTCGCCACCGACCGGTGGTCGCTCTTCGACCTGGAGCACGACTTCTCGGAGGCGCACGACCTAGCCGCCGAGCATCCGGAGCGCGTCGACGAGCTCGTCGCTCGCTGGTGGACGGAAGCCGGGCGCAATCAGGTCCTGCCCCTCGACGACAGCTTCCTCGGCCGGGCCCTGGCCCTGGAGCCCGCACCGTACGGGCCTCGGGCGCGGGCCGTCCTCCGGCCCGGTGGCGGGGCGGTCGCCGAGGACGCCCTGCCCCCCATGGGGGCCGGGTTCCGCCTCGCGGCCGAGCTCGAGGTGCCCGGAGGCGGGGGCGAGGGGGTGATCGCGGCGCTCGGCGACTGGAGCAACGGCTGGGCCTTGTACCTCCTCGCCGGCCGGCCGGTCGTGGCGTTCAACCTCTTCGGCGACCTGGTCCGGGTGGCGGGCCCCGACGGTCTGGCTCCCGGGAGCCGGCGGCTCACCGTCGAGTACGAGCGGCGCGACGGGGGCGGCGGGGAGGTGGGTCTCGCCGTCGACGGGGTGCTGGTGGCCTCGGGCGGCGTTCCGCGCGACCTCCCCTTCCGCTGGCAGATCGGCGGGGCCGGCCTGCTGATCGGCCGTGACCGGGGGTTCCCCGTCAGCGACGACTACGAGACGCCGTTCGAGTGCACGGCCCGCATCGAGCGGGTGGTCATCGAGTCCGACGTGCTGGTGGCCGACCCCGAGATCGCCCGGGTCCTGCACCACGAGTGATCCGCACGCGAGGCCCGGGGCGGATGGCGGGGCGGGCCGCCCGGGGTGGAACGGCGGAACCCCGGCCGGGAGCGGCCGGGGTTCCGGTGTCCGGTGGTGGCCGGGACCGGCGTCGATCCGGTGACCCCACGCTTTTCAGGCGTGTGCTCTGCCGACTGAGCTACCCGGCCGGGAACGGCGGGCCACCGGGGCCCACCGCGCGGTCCTGACGGGATTTGAACCCGCGACCTCCGCCTTGACAGGGCGGCGTGCACTCCTAGCTGCACCACAGGACCAGAGTGCCCCCAGGGGAATTCGAATCCCCGTTACCGCCTTGAAAGGGCGGCGTCCTGGGCCGCTAGACGATGGGGGCTTCGGTTCCACCGGAAGGAGGAGATGGTAGCAGGCGCCCTCGGACGGGCGTCGGGCCGGAGGGTCGGTCCGCGGCGGCCGGATCCGGCTCACCGGCGGCGCTCAGGTGGGGGGCTCGGGGAGGATCGTGAAGCCGGCGTGGAGGTGCGCGGTGTCGTTGTACCGGCGGACGCCCCATCGGTCTCCCATCACCACCACCTGGGAGATGGATCCGTTGTCGGCGCCCACGAACGTGAAGGGGCGCGCGCCGGCGGCGAGGGCGAGGACCTGGCCGATCACGCCGCCGTGCGTGAAGGCCACGACGGTGCGGTCGGGGTGACCGGCGGCGATGCGACCGATCGCGCCACGCACCCGGGCCGCGAAGGCCTCGGCGGGCTCGGCGCCGGGGATCACGTCCCAGCGCTCCTCGGTGAGCACCTGCCGGACCAGGGGGTGGCCCTCGGAGAGGTGGCGCCGGTAGGCGCCGCCTTCCCACTCGCCGAGGTGGACCTCGCGCAGGTCGGGCTCGACCACGGGCTCGATCCCGAGCTTCGCCAGCAGGGGCGCCGCGGTGAGTAGCGTGCGCCGGAGGCTCGATACGTAGACCGCGTCGATCGACTCCCCGGCCAGGCGCTCCGCCACCCGGCGAGCCTGGTCCTCGCCGTTGGGGTGGAGGGCCGGGTCGCCCTGGCCGTCGACGAGGGGGAACGGGTGGTCGGGCCGGGCCTCCTCCGACTCCCCGTGGCGTACGAGCAGGATCTCGCACGCGCCCGGTGGACGGGCGTACCTGATCTGGCGGTATGCCGTCTCGCTCACGGTGTTCGCCTCCGGATCGCCGCGGTCGTGGCGTGACAGTGTGGCTCAGGCGCGGAGTCGGTAGATCACCCGGTGGATCACGTGCATCACCGGGCGCTCCCCCGGACCGGTCACGTCGACGAGGAGGCCGTCGACGACGGCGTACCGGTGGCCGTGGCGTTCGTACTCCTCGGCCACACGCGAGCGGAAACGGAGCTCCGTGCCGTCGGTGACCGTGCCGAGGTGGGTGGCCGTGCTCTCGACGTGGATCCACGGGCCGAGAGCCACGTTGGCCGCCACCGCGGCGTTGGCGAAGCGGATCAGCCATCCCGGGTGGGCCAGCGCGCCGCCGGCGAAGGCGTCGAGGTCCTCGTGGATCTCGTCGAGGAACGCGGGGGCGGCGCCGGCGTGGTAGCTGCCGGCGACGGTGCCGAGCACGGTGGCGGGGGCGAGCGACCGCTCGTCGGCCGCGGGCCTCTCGCCGGGAAGGGGTCGGTCGTGGTGTTCACCGGGCGGGGGCGCCGGGCGCGGCGCGCCGGGCAGCGAGGCCTCCCCCGTGGCGCGGGCCCCGCCGTCGGGTCCGACCAGGGTCAACAGCACGGCCGGGTCGTCGCCCCTCCCGCTTCCGTCGCCCGGCGCGGCCCGCCTCGCGGTGATCTCCACCCGCTCTCCGTCGTAGACGGGCTTCACGAACCGCGCCGACATCGTCCCGCGCTCCACCCAGGCCGGCCCCCAGAGGGCGGTGGGGACGTGGGCCATGTAGGCCCAGAGGGTGACCCCGGGGACCAGGCCGCCGCCGAACCCGTAGCGGCGGGCGACCGAGTCGTCGTGGATCCGGTTCTCGGACGCGGTGTCGGCGTTGTGCGCGACGACGGACCGGGCGGCGGATGCGACGTCCATCCGCCCACGGTACCGGGCCCCGCGGGCCGGTGGATCCGGGCGCGTGCCGGCGCGCGCGACCTCGAGCGGCCTACGACGGCGCGTCGCCGATGGCGTAGAAGGCGCCGCCGCGGGTGCCGACGTAGATCCGCCCCTTGAAGACGGCCGGGGTCGACTCGATGCAGCCGTCGAGCTGCACGGCCCACAGCTCCGGCGGGTCGCGGCGGGGGTCGGACACGTCGTAGGCGTGCAGCCCGCCGTGGCAGTCGCCCTGGATCAGCACGTCGTCGACCACGACCGGGCTCGACCAGGTCGGTTCGGGCAGGCTCTTCTCCCAGAGGAGCTTCCCGTCGTGCCGATCGACCGCGAGAAGGCGGCCCTGGTTCGTGGCGGCGTACACCACGCCGTCGCCGAGGGCCGGGGTCGCCCAGATCCCGTGGCAGGACCGCTCGTCGCAAGCTTCCAGCGGTGCGCCGGAGGGTGGATCGTTCACCTTCCACACGAGCGGGTTGTCCGGACGCCGGGGATCGAGCTTCATGAGCTGACCGACCTCGTCGTCACGGCCGAAGCTCGAGGTGCGCTCCCGTTCCGAGGCGACGTAGAGGTAGCCCTCCTCGTCGACCACGACCGACGCGTCGGTGTCGTCGCCGGTCCAGAACCGGAACACCCGCCGCACGCTCGACGGGTCGGTCTTCAGGTTCGTGATGTCCCAGCCCTGCACCAGCCCACCCGAGTTGGCGAAGTACACCGTGTTGCCGGAGATCGCGAGCGAGCTCTCGATCGACACGTCGCTCGCGCGGGCGCCCGAGCCGGCCAGGTCCCGTAGGAGCTGGTCGTCCCAGCCCGGCGCGTGGAACACGATCTCCGGATCGACCGTGACCCGGCCGTCGGCGGCGCGGCCGCGGTTGAGCTTCACCACGTACCACTGCCCGTTCTCGCCGCCCTCGAAGAGGTGGTCGTCGATCACCAGGGGGGAGCCGTCCCAGTCGTCGTTCCACTTGGTCGGCGAGACGTTGCGGGCGTCCATGCTCCACAGGTCGGCCACGGCCGGGCGGTCCAGTCCGACGATGTGGAAGTCGGCCCGGCTCCCCGAGTAGAGGAGCGGGAACCCGTCGGGGTCCCGGGTCACTGAGCCCTTGACGATGTCGCCCATCGGGAACGGGGGTCGGAGGTCGCCTCCGGTCGCCGCGTCGATGAAGTGGAGGTTCTTGTCGTAGGCGCCGACCGCGATCCACGTCCGGCCGTCCTGTTCCCACACCGCCGGCTGGCCCGTCCAGCCGGTGCCGCACCACAGGGTGGTCCGGTGGGCGGCCGACGACCGGCCGCACATGGTCCCGGATCGGGGGTAGCGCCAGAGCACCACCGGGTGGTTCGGCACCGGGCCCCGACCGTGGTACGACCGGGTGGGATTCCCCCGGAAGGTGAGCAGGCCGTCGACCTCGGTACCCCAGGGCCGCCCCGACGACATCGGGTCCACCCACCCGAGGTACCGCGGGGCCGTCGTCGGCGGTGGAGTCGTGGCCGTCGGCGGTGGGACCCGGGTCGTCGCCGGCGCGGCGGTGGTCGCGGCGGAGGTCACCGCGGGGGTGGAGGACGCCGCACCCGTACCGCAGCCGGCGAGCGCCAGAACGACGACGGCGACCTTCGCGGCGTGCCGCGTCGCGAACGAACGGGCCGCGACGCGCGGCGCGGGCAGTGACGGTACGGCGGAGAACCGTGCGGGGAGGGGCATGGTCACACCGATCCGGCGGCCGGGAACCGGGGGGTGCGACGATCGTAACGACGCCGTAGGGACCGTCGTGGGCATTGCCGGGTCGGCGGCGCCGCCCGTCCGCAGCGCCGGGACCGAACTGTGGCCTCGGCGACCGGTCGTGTCGGGCGGCGTAACCTCGCTCTCCACGGGGACACCGGCACCGGTCCCGCCGGGTGGCGGCGCGGGCCACCGGCGGCGCGACGCTCCCGTCCCGGGTCGCTAGCTCAACTGGCAGAGCATCGGGCTTTTAACCCGCAGGTTCCGAGTTCGAGTCTCGGGCGACCCACACGGCCGGGCCGGCGGGCGTGGGTGGGGGCCACGTCCACCGGCGGTCCGTCTGGCACACTCGCGTCATCGAACCCTCGTCTCGCGACGGGCCGTCGGAAGCCCGCTCGCCGATGTCGCCGCGTCCCGGGCCGGGACGCGATCGGCGCGTTCCCGCCGTGCTGGTGGTCGACGCCGAGCCGCTGACGCGCCGCGGCCTCGAGAGCCTGGTGGCCGAGGCGGGCCTCGACGTCGTCGAGGGTCGGGCGCGTGGCGCCGACGCGCTCGGCACGGTTCGTGACGCGTCGTGCGACCTGGTGGTCGTCGGATCGCCCGCCGACATGCCGCGCGTGGAGCTGGTGCGGCGCCTGTCGGAGGTACCGGGGCGCCCGAGGACCGTCGTCCTCGTCCCGGAGGCCCACCTCGAGGAGATCGGGGAGCTGCTCCGCTGCGACGTCGAGGGGTTGGCGGCGCGGACCGCACCACCCAAGGACGTGCTGGTGACCGTAGAGCGGGTCCTGGCGGGCGGCCGCGCGGTGGAGGCCGGCCTCCTGGCGTGCATCGAGGCCCAGGGCGACGAGCTCCCGACCGGCGACGGCCCGCATCCGAGCACCGTCCCCTCGCACGAGTTGCTGACGGCGCGGGAGCGTGACGTGCTCGCGCTGCTCGCCGAGGGTCGGTCGAACCGCGAGATCGCGTCCGAGCTCCACGTCTCGCTGCCCACGGTCAAGACGCACCTGTCGCACATCTACGCGAAGCTCGGCGCCCGCAACCGTGACGACGCCCTCGGCCGGGCCTTCGCCCGGCGGATCATCGGCTGATCCGGCTCGGCGCGGATCACGGAGAGCGCGCCATCCGCGACGGCGGGGGTCGGCGACCGTAGAGTCCGCCCGTCTTCTAGGAGGGGAGCGGCCGTGCTGGTCCTGACCCGGCGGGTGAACCAGAGCATCGTGATCGGCGGCGACGTCGTCGTGACGGTGCTCGAGGTCCGAGGCGACCAGGTTCGGCTGGGCATCGACGCGCCGCGCAGCATCGACGTGCACCGCGAGGAGGTCTTCCAGGCGCTGCGGGCCGAGCGCGAGATCGACCTCCGCGCCGAGCCCGCCCCCGACGGCGCCCACCCCGAAGGGCAGAAGGCCACCACCCGACCCGCGCGCCGGCGTCCGCCGTCCTGATCCCGGTCCGGTCCGGTCAGCGGTCGGTGGTCCCCGGCGGCGCCGGGCTGTGCACGCCGGAGCCGGTGCCGGCGGAGGCGACGACGGCGAACACCGCGGCCGCGACGAGCACGATCGTCCCACCCGGCGCGAGGGCGAAGCGTCTCGCCAGCCACAACCCGGCCACCACCGATCCGGCCCCGATCGCGGACGCCGCGAGCAGCGTGGTCCGGAACGAGCGGGCCAGTAGCCGGGCCGATGCCACCGGCAGGACCATGAGCGCCGCGACCAGCAGGACCCCGACGACGCGCATCGCGGCGACGATCGTGACCGACGCCAGGACGGCCAGGAGGGTGTTGAGCAGGTCCACCGGCAGGCCCGCGACCCGCGCCGCCTCCTCGTCGAGGACCACGGACAGCAGCGCCCGGCCGGCGAGGGCCACCGACGCCACCACGAACCCGCCGAGCGCCACGACCGTCCACACGTCGCCCGGCTCGACGGTGAGGATCGATCCGAACAGCCACGGGACGACGTTGGCGTCGGCTCCGGTGGCGCGGCTCGAGAGCACCGCTCCCCCGGCCAGCCCTCCGTAGAAGAAGAGGGCGAGGGCCAGGTCGCCCGACGCCCGCCCCCGGCTCCGCAGCCACTCGATCGCGATGGCTCCGCCCACCGCGGCGATCATCGCCGTCCACACCGGCCACACGGCCAGCAGCAGCCCGGCCGCGATGCCGGCGAACGCGAGGTGGCCGAGGCCGTCGCCCATGAGGGCGAGGCGCCGCTGGACGAGGAACGCGCCGATCAGCGGTCCGCACGCTCCCACCACCAGACCCGCCGCCAGGGCGAGCTGCATGTAGTCGCGGTCGAACGGCCAGGGCAGCGGAAGCCCCATCAGACCCACCTCCGCGACGCGCCGCCCGTCATCGCAGGCCCTCGAGCCACAGGGGCAGGTCCTCGGCGTGGACACCGAGGCTCACGCCGCGCCGCGCCAGCTCGGAGGGCGGGCCGTCGAACACCACCCGGTGCCGCAGGACCACGATCCGGTCGAGGTCGTCGGCCACCGCGCCGAGCTCGTGCGAGACCAGGAGCACGGCGGCCCGGTGCTCGCGCACGAGGTGCACCAGCGAATCGCGGAAGAGCTGTTGTGACTCGGCGTCGACGCCGGCCACGGGCTCGTCGAGCACGAGGAGCTCCGGGTCGCCGGCGAGGGCCCGGGCGATGAGCACCCGCTGCTCCTGGCCGCCGGACAGCTCGCGGACCGGGCGGTGGCGCAGGTCCGACAGCGCCACGGCGCGCAGGGCGTGGTCGACGGCGGAGCGGTCCGCGGGCCCCGGTCGCCTCCACCAGCCCCGCCGGGCCAGGCGGCCGGTGGCGACGACCTCCTCGACGGTGACCGGAACGTCGCCGGCCGCGCTCGACCGCTGGGGTACGTAGCCGACGCGCCAGCGCTCCTGCAGGTGGCGGGGCGACGCCCCGAAGATCTGCACCGATCCCGAGGCCGGCCGCAGGAGTCCGAGCATGATCCGGAGCAGGGTCGACTTGCCGGATCCGTTGGGTCCGACCAGCGCGACGAACTCCCCGCTCCCGACCTCCAGCGTCACGCGGTCGAGGACGGAGTGGGCGCCGTAGGCGAACGAGACGGCGTCGGCGGTCAGGACCCGGTCGATGGCGCGACCTCCGGTGGGGCGGCTTGCGCGGCCACCCGCTCGCAATGAGAATCGTTCTCACTCTAGCGGTGCCCGTCGGAGCTCCCCGGCGGCCCCGCCGGCGACCCCGTGAGGACCCCGTGCGCGCTCCCGCCATCGCTGCTGTCATCGCCACCGCCCGCGCCGCCCCCCGCGCCCGGCTGACCGCGCTCGTGGTCCTGGTCGCGGTGGGGGCGTCGGTGGTGGCCGCATGCCGGCCTCCGTCCGACGCCCCCCCGGCCGGGCGCATCGCCGTGGTCGCCGCGTTCTACCCCCTCGCCGAGGCGGTCAGGCAGGTCGGGGGCGGCCGGGTCGCGGTTACGGACCTCACACCCGTGGGCGGAGAACCCCACGACCTGGAGCTGACGCCCCGCGACGTCGACCGGATCGAGGACGCCACCCTCGTCGTCGTGCTGGGCGGGGGGTTCCAGCCCGCGGTCGACGCCGCGGCCCGCCGTCGCCGGGGTCCGACCCTGGTGGTCCTCGACGCGCTCGACGCTCGGGCCGGGCGGGGCGCTTCGGCGGCCCACGGATCGGGGCGCCTGCGGGTCGGAGACCCGCACGTGTGGCTCGACCCGGTGCTGATGCAGGACGTCGTCCGCGCCGTCGGCGAGCGGCTGGCGCGGGTCGATCCCGGGTACGCCGCCCGGTACCGGTCGGGATCCGCCGCCTACGTCCGCCACCTCGCCGCCCTCGACGCCCGGTTCCGGTCCGGGCTGGCCCACTGCGAGAGGCGGACGATCGTCACCTCGCACGACGCCTTCGGCTACCTGACCCACCGCTACGGACTGGAGCAGAGGTCGGTGGTCGGTCTCGTGCCCGACCAGGAGCCGGACCCCAAGACCCTCGCCGATCTCGCCGACCTGGTCCGGCGGGAGGGGATCACGACCGTGTTCACCGGGAGGTCGGTGTCGCCGCGCGTCGCCGAGACGATCGCCCGGGAGGCCGGAGGGGTCCGGGTCGAGGTGCTCGACCCGCTCGAGGTGCTCACCGCGGAGCAGGTCCGAGCCGGGGCCGACTACGTGTCGGTGATGCTCGACAACCTCCGCCGCCTGCGGGGGGCGCTCGACTGCCGGCCTCCGGGGTGAACCGGTGGCGCAGGGCCGCGATCGCTCAGGAGGGCGAGTCGGCCACCCCGGTCGCGCCCATCCCACGCAACGCGTCCCGGATCGCCGCGGCGGCGGCGTCGAGGGCGGCGGGGTCGGGCGAGCGCTCGGCGAGCCGGAAGTCGAGGTCGGCCTCGCTCTCGATGGGGATCAGGTGCAGGTGGACGTGCGGCACCTCGAGGCCGGCGATGATCATCCCCACCCTGACGGGGCGGAAGGCCTCCTGCTGCGCCCGGGCCACCTGCTGGGCGACGACCATGAGGTGGGACGCCGTCGCGGCCTCGAGGTCCGTCCACCGGTCGACCTCGACCCGCGGCACGACCAAGGCGTGCCCGGGCCGGATGGGGTTGATCGAGAGGAACGCCACCGAGGTCTCGTCGCTCCAGACGAAGCGGCCCGGCAGCTCGCCGTCGATGATGCGGGTGAAGACCGTCGGCACGGCGCGCGACGCTAGCGCCGGTCGGGTCCCGGTGGCCCGGCCGGTCGAGGCTCGGGGCGCAGGTGCCGGGCGGCCGTGATCACCACCCCCGCGCCGAGGCCCAGGGCCAGGGCCACGAAGACCCGGTTCGCGGTGGCGGGGAGCGTGCTGGGGACGAGGGCCTTCCCCAGGGTGGCGAGGTCGGCGACACCGCCGGCGAGGAACATGGCCAGACCGGCCACGAACGCGAGTGGGGTGACGTCGCGCGCCGGCCGCCGGGCGAGGCCGATCGCCGCCACCGCCGACGCCGCGATCGCACCGAACGAGTAGACACCCGACGCGAACCGAGTCGTGACGGGTTCCACGCCGAAGCGGAGCGCACCGACCAGGTGCAGGGTCTCGGTGACCGACAGCACGACCAGCGCGACGAGCAGGACCGCCGGCCACCGGCGTGTCCACCCGGCGCCGACGACCGCCGCGGCGGCCACCACGACCGCGGCCGCCCAGGGCCACGGGCGTGGGGGTGGGAACCACGTCACGTCGCCGGTCACCGTCACCCGCCGGTCCCCGTGAAGCAGGGGGACCTCCCAACCGTCGATCACCACCTGGCAGTACCACGGGTCGGCCTTGACGGCGTCGGGCGGCTCGCTCGCCATCCAGTGGGCGCGGTGGTCGTGCCAGCGGACCGTCCGCCCGGTGGAGACGCGTCGCCACTCGGGTGGGGCCTCGGGGTCGAAGCGGGCCGGTGGCGCCACGGCCGGCACCGACGACCGGTTGAGGAACGTGGCCGGCGAACGCTCGTTGCGGAACACGCCGCCGCGGCCGATTCTCAGGAACGGCTCGCCGTCGTACCCCTCGACGGTCACCGTCCCCGGGCCCGTGTAGGTGAGCTCCAGCCGGGCGCCGAAGTCGACGGGGCGCACCCGCAGGCCCTCGACCTTCGGCGAGATCCGGCTGATCGTCGTCTTGTAGTTGGTCGGCTGCGCCCCGCCCGCCCCGTGCGCGTACGCAGGGGTCGCCCCTACCACCAACGCGCCCACGGCGATCAGGGCGGCGACGACGCCGCGGTGCACCCGGACCATGGTCCAATCGTGGCACCGGGTCCCCCGGACGGGCGGATCGCCCGGCGGCCGGGCGCGGCGTCGATGGAGCCGCGCGCCGGAAGCCGGACCGGCCGTCAGGCGCAGTCGGAGCAGACGCCGACCAGGTCGATGCGGTGGTTCTCGGAGCGGAAGCCCCGCCGCCGGGCGAGGTCGCGCTCCATCGCCTCGAGCGACGCCTCGACCGCGCGGGTCGCCGGCACGTCCTCGACGGCTCCGCACGCCCGGCAGACCAGGTGGTGGTGGTGCCCGGCGAGATCGTCGGCCAGCTCGTACCGGGCCGACCCCTCACCCGTCACCACCCGGCGGACCACCCCGGCCTCCTCGAGCGCCACGAGGTTGCGGTACACCGAGCTCTGGGCCAGATCGGGCCGGCGGGCCAGGATCTCGGGGATGGCGAGGGGCCGGACCGAGCGCCCCAGCAGCTCCACCAGCGCCAGCCGGTTGGGGGTGAAGCGCCGGCCCACGGATCGCAGCCTCTGGTCGGCCTCGTCGGTGGCGGGAACGCCCCGCGGGCCGCGATCGGTCGACGCCGTGGACACGCGCCGAGCCTACCGGGGGTAGCCTGCGGCCATGGACGACGAGGTCCGCGACGCTGCTCGCCGGCGCCTCGAGGGCGAGGCCCGGCGCGTGAGCGAGCTGATCGAGGGGGTGCGAACCGACATGGGGGAGGGCGCGTCGCGCGACTCCACCGCCGAGCTCTCCGGCTACGACCAGCACCCCGCCGACACCGGTTCGGAGACCTTTGAGCGCGAGAAGGACTTCTCGATCCTCGCGGGCCTCGAGGCCGAGCTGGCCGAGGTGGAGGCGGCTCTCGACCGCATCGAGAAGGGCACCTACGGCATCGACGAGCGGACCGGGGAACCGATCAGCGCCGAACGGCTCGAGGCCGTCCCCACCGCCCGCACCAACATCGACCCGCCCGCACCCGGAACCGTCGGGCAGTAGGCGCCGGCCCACCTGGCGGGCACGGGGCGACGGCGCCGTCGCCGGCACGCGACAATCGGCCCACCAAGAACGGCCCGGGTGTCCACCCGGGCTCCCGACCCGTTGCAGGCGCGCATGACAGGGCGCGCCGAAGGAGGTTCCCGTGGCGTTCGCCGTCGACAAGGTGGGGCAGTGGTCCGACGGACCGGAGTTCAAGGTGGAGGCGGAGCGCTCCAAGGCCTACGCGGCGGCCACGAACGACCCGATCGCCGCCCACCGCGACGGAACCGTGGCCCCGCCCGTCTTCGCCATCGTCCCGATCTGGGACACCATGGCGGGGGCGATGGCCGGCGTCACCCCGCCGGAGGTCCTCCTGCTGGTGGTGCACGGCGAGCAGGACATGTACTTCCACAAGCCGATCACGCCGGGGACGGTCCTGCGCTCCAAGGCGGCGCCCATCGGTGTGCACGTGAAGCCCAACGGCACGTCGGTGGTGGTGAAGGTCGACACCCGCGACCAGACCGGCGACCTCGTGGTCGAGCAGTACATGACCTCGTTCTTCCGGGGCGTCTCCGACGGCGACAGCGCCGGCGAGGAGGCGCCCGCCCACAAGCTCCCCGGCGAGGTGAAGTCCGGGGAGCCGGTCGCCACCGTCGTCCAGACCCTCGACTCCGACCAGACCTACCGCTACGCAGACGCCTCGGGGGACCGGATGCCCATCCACCTCGACGAGGAGGTGGCGAAGTCGGTGGGCCTGCCCGGGATCATCATCCACGGCATGTGCACGATGGCGTTCCTCGGCTGGGGGGTGGTGGAGCAGTTCGCGGGCGGCGACTCCTCGCGCCTGCGCCGGCTCGTGGTGAGGTTCTCCCGCCCGGTGCTGCCCGGCCAGACGATCACGACCCGCGTGTGGTCGCTCGGCGAAGAGGGCGGCAACCAGGTCTACGGCTTCGAGACCACCAACTCCGACGGCGACGTGGTCATCAAGGACGGCCGGGCCGAGATCTCGGCCTGACGGGCCGATCGGGTGTCGGTGGACGCCGCACCGCCGGTTCGCCTGCTCCTGTTCGCCTCGGCGCGCGAGGCGGCGGGTTGCCGCGACGATTCGTTCAACGCCGCGACCCTCGGCGCGTTGCTCGACGCGGCGCGGGAGCGTTACGGGGCCACCTTCTCGGCCGTCCTCGACGGGTCGAGGGTCTGGATCGGCGGCGAGGAGCCGGAGCAGGGGGCAGCCACGCCGCTGCGGGAGGGCGACGAAGTCGCGGTCCTTCCGCCGGTGAGCGGAGGCTGAGAGCGCGGGAGGGGCGGGACGCCGCGGCGCCCCGCCCCTCCGTCGCTTCCGGCCGGCGCCCCGGGACGCCCCCGCTCAGCGAGCGGCGGCCAGGCGCGCCGCCACGTCGGGCCAGTTGACGACGTTCCAGAACGCCTTCACCCAGTCGCCCTTGACGTTCTTGTACTGCAGGTAGAACGCGTGCTCCCACATGTCGAGGACGAGCAGCGGCGTCCCGGCCTGCACGCTGTTGCCCTGGTGGTCGTAGATCTGCTCGACCACCAGCGACCCGCCCGTGGGGTCCCAGCTCAACGCCCCCCAGCCCGATCCCTGGATGCCCAGCGCGGCCTGGTTGAGCTGCGACTTCATGGCGTCGAAGCTGCCGAAGGCGTCGTCGATGGCGGCGGCGAGGTCGCCCTCGGGCTTGCCGCCGGCGTCGGGGGCCATGTTCTGCCAGAACAGGGAGTGCAGGACGTGTCCGGAGACGTGGAACGCGAGGTTCTTCTGGAGCTGGTTGACGGTCCCGAAGGCGTCGTTCGCCCGGGCCTCGGCGAGCTTCTCCTGGGTGGCGTTGGCGCCGGCGACGTACGCCGCGTGGTGCTTGTCGTGATGGAGCTCGAGGATCTGGCCCGAGAGGTGCGGCTCGAGCGCCGCGTAGTCGTAGGGCAGTTCGGGGAGCGTGTATTCGGCCATGTACGGATGTCCTTCCTTCTACGGTGCGTTACCCCGGGGCCACCGTACCGAGTCGGTCGACCGCCTGCGTCACCGGGGTAGCCTGGTGTTCCCATGGATCATCCCGAGCGCCGGATCGACCGCATACTCTCCGACGGCTACGCCGACGGCCTCGAGCAGCGCACCGACACCGAGCTGCGCGCCATGCGGAGCGACTGCTCCGACGTCGAGACCGACCTGTCCTTCATCCGCCGGCTGGCGCAGGCCCGGATCGAGATCCTGCGCGCCGAGCTCGACCGGCGGGAGTCCGGCGGCTCCATAGAGCAGCTCATCGCCGACCTGCCCGGGATCCTCGGCGGCGACGGGCCGCGTTCGGCTCCCGCCGACACCCGCGTGGTCGGGCGCCTGGCCCCGTCGTCGGAACTCGGGTTGCGCCGCGGGCTCGAGGGATACGTCGCCGACGACAGCCTCGTGAACCTGCCTGTGCTCGCGGTCGAGGAGATCGACGCCCGGATCGCGAAGCTGCGCGAGCTCGAGGACGACGTATCCGACCGCCGCCGGCGCCTCCACCGCGTCATCGACGCGGTCGACGGCGAGATCGCGGCGCGGCTCGCGACTTCTCCGTCGCCGGGACCGCCCGGCCCCTGATGGCGGCCGAGGGGATCGAGGCCCGCCTTCGCGACCTGGGCGGGTTCATCCGTGACCAGCGCCGCCGCGACCAGCTCTCGTTGCGCAAGCTCAGCGAGCTGGCCGGCGTCTCCAACCCGTACCTGAGCCAGATCGAGCGGGGCCTGCGGAAGCCGAGCGCCGAGATCCTCCAGGCCATCGCCCGGGCGCTGCGGATCTCGTCGGAGACCCTCTACGTGCGGGCCGGGATCCTCGACGACGAGCGGGTCGCGGGCGTCGCCGACGCCATCGAGCGGGATCCGCTGCTGCGCGACGATCAGAAGCGGGCGCTGGCCGACGCCTACCTCCGCATGCGCGAGGAGGTCACGGCCGGCGGCGCCGCGGCGGGCGATCGCTAGGCTGCCCCGACGCATGTCCCTGCGCCGCGTCCTGCTCCTCAGCCTGCACACGTCGCCGCTCGCGCAACCCGGAACCGGCGACGGCGGCGGGATGAACGTGTACGTCAGGTCCGTCGCCGGTGCGCTGGCGCGCTCGGGCGTCGCCTGCGACGTCCTGACCCGCCGCGAGACGGGCGGAACGCCGGAGATCGTGCAGCTCGAACCGGGCGTGAGGATGATCGAGCTCGCCGTCGGCCCGCGAGGACCCCTGTCGAGGGAGGACCTGGCCGACCTCGTCGACGACCTCGTGGGTGCGGCCGTCCGCCATGTCCGCGACGACGGGCGGGGCTACGACGCCGTGCACGCCAACTACTGGGTGGCCGCGGCCGTGGGGCACAAGATCAAGCACGAGCTGGACCTCCCCCTGGCCGTCACCTTCCACACGCTGAGCCGGGTCAAGGCCGCCGACGGCGTGCCCGGCGACCTGCCCCGGCGCGCCGCGGCCGAGGAGCAGGTCGTCGGCTGCTCCGACCTCGTCCTCGCGTCGACTCCCACGGAACGCGACCAGCTGAGCGATCTCTACGGCGCGGTCCCCGAGCGGGTCGAGGTCCTGCCCCCGGGGGTCGACCACAGCCGGTTCCGCTGTGCCACGCCGGCCACCCGAGCCGCCGCCCGGGCGTCGCTCGGGCTGTCCGGTCGCCGCGTGGCGCTGTTCGTCGGCCGGATACAGGCGCTCAAGGGCGTCGACCTGGCGCTCGAAGCCGTGGCTGCTCGCGACGATCCGTCGCTCACGCTGGTGGTGGTGGGCGGGGCGAGCGGCGACGACGGCGCCGCCGAGCTGGCCCGCCTCGAACGCCTGTCCCGCTCGCCGGCGCTGGCCGGACGGGTTCGCTTCGTGGCCGCGCAGCCCCATCACCGCTTGCCGTTGTTCTACTGGGCCGCCGACGTGGTGCTGGTCCCCTCGTACAGCGAGTCGTTCGGGTTGGTGGCCCTGGAGGCCGCGGCGTCGGGGACGCCGGTGGTCGCCTCGGGCGCCGCCGGGCTCCGCTCCCTGGTCGACCACGGCACCACCGGCTACATCGTCGCCGAGCGGGACCCTGCGGCGTGGGCCTCGGCCCTCGACGACGTGCTCTCGGACCCCGAGCGAGCGAGAGCGCTGGGTGCCGCGGCCGAGATGCGGTCGCGTCGCTACTCCTGGAGCCTGGCCGCCGCCCGCCTCCGACGCCTCTACGGCGACCTCTCGAGCCGGGCCCCGGTCCAGTGCTCGTGATCTCGACCGGTGACGCGGTGAGGTGACGGGCACGGCGTTGCCCGACCGCGACGCCGCCCGGGCCCTGGTCGACGCGCACCTCCAGGGCGACGTCCGTGCCGAGAGCGCCGTCCAGCACGTCGAGTTCGACCCGGAGCTCGACCGCTGGTACGTCCGGTTCGGGTGCGAGGGGCGCGACGCCGCGACCGTCTACGTCGACCTCCACCAGCGCAGCCTGCGCTTCGAGCTCTACTTCCTGCCGTTGCCCGAGGACGGCGCTCGCCGGTCGGGGGTCGTGGAGATGCTCATGCGTCGCAACCACGCCCTCCACGGCGTCCACTTCTCCGTCGGTCCCGACGGCGACGCGTACCTGATGGGCCGGATCCTGCTCCAGCACCTCGACACCACCGAGCTGGACCGGATGCTCGGATCCGTGTTCGAGGCCGTCGAGTCGTGGTTCCCGGCCGCGGTGAGGCTCGCCTACGGGGCACGCCCCTGAGCCTCGCGGTGCCAAGAGGTACGTGCAGTTGCGTACAGGTGCGTGCTCCCGTATGCTGACCACCGCGGGCCCGAGAAGCGGGAGGCGCTCCGGTCGGGGAAGTCCGGGGCGCCGATGGTTTCTCGGGCCCGCGTCGCGCCGTCCCCCACCGTGGGGTCTCCCCGGCCTCCCGGTCCGGTGATCCCGTGGCCCGGTGGCGCACGGTTCCGCGGTACTGCCGTGGGCCCGGGTTAGCCTGCTCCGGTGGGGATCGTCGCCGTTCTGGGTGGGGGGCGGATGGGTGAGGCCCTCGTCGCCGGCCTCCTGGCGTCCGGCTGGGATCCCGAGCGTCTGGCCGTAGCCGAAGCCGACCCCGACCGCCGCCACCACCTGGAGGGCCGCTACCCGGGCGTGAGGGTCGCGCCGACCGCCGCCTGGGCCGCCGGCGACGCCGACGTCGTGGTCGTGGCCGTCAAGCCGGCCGACGTCGCCGAGGTGCTGCGGGAGGCTGCGACCGGTCTCGGGCCGTCCGCCCTGGTCCTCTCGGTCGCGGCGGGGGTGACGATCGAGGCCCTCGAGGAGGCCGTGCCCGGCCGTCCGGTGGTGCGGGCCATGCCCAACGCCCCGGCCACCGTGCAGTGCGGAGCGGCCGCGATCGCGGCGGGTACGTCGGCGACCGACGCCGATCTCGAGACCGCCGAGCGGCTGCTCGGCGCGGTCGGGACGGTGGTGCGGGTCCCGGAGGCGCTCCTCGACGCGGTCACCGGCCTGTCGGGATCCGGACCGGCGTACGTGTTCCTCGTCGTCGAGGCCCTCATCGAGGCGGGGGTCCTCAACGGGCTGCCGCGCCCCGCGGCCCGGGAGCTGGTGGTCCAGACGCTGAGGGGCGCGGCGGAGCTCCTCGCCTCGGGCGACGATCCGCCCGAGGCGCTCCGAGCCGCCGTCACGTCACCCGGGGGGACGACGGCCGCCGGCCTCCAGGTGCTCGAGCGGGCCGGGGTACGGGCCGCACTGGTCGACGCCGTCACCGCCGCCACCCGCCGGTCCCGGGAGCTGGGCCGGTGAACGTGGCCCCGGCCGCCCGCCGCGATCGACCGTTCCGGGGGGGCCGGTCGTGACCCGTCGCCCGGCGAGCCGGCGCCCCCGCCGGCTGGAGGCTCCGCCCGAGCCGGCGCCGCGGGCGCCTCGCCGCCGCCCCGAGCCGACCCCCCGGCAGCGGATCGCCCGTGATCGGGTGGCGGGGCGACACCCCCGCTACGGCCGCGACGAGGTCCTCGGCCTGGCCCGCCGGGTCGTGTCCGGGCACACCCGGGCGCAGCTCGGGTTGCCGGCCGCCCCGGCTCCCCCCGCCCCTGCGTCCGTCGACGGCGTCCTGGCGTTGGCCGAACGGCACTGGGGCCTGCGCTGGGACGGCCTCACACCGCTCATCGACCCCGACCTGACCCTGGCCGCCTGGGCCACGGCGGTCGATCGGGTCCTCGACGTCGCGTCGCGTGGTGGCCGGCTGATCTTCGCGACCGGGCGCCCGGCGTCCCTCCTACCGCTCTACCAGCAGGTGGCGGGCCTGGCCACCGCCGCGGGAGGCGAGGTGCTGGCCGACGCCGAGAGCCCGCCGTTCCCGCCCGGCGCCCGTCGCACCCCCACGGCCCGGAGGATCCGGTGGTTCGGCGGGGTGGCCGTCGTCACCGACGGGCGCTCGCTCCTAGCCGACGATGCCGTCGAGGCCGCGCGCGAGCTGTTCTTCCACCTGCCCCGTCCCGATCTGGTCGTCGCCGACCACGGCTTCGCCGGTGTCGCGGTGGCGATCGAGGTGGAGACGGTCGCCATCGCCGACCTCGACGCGCTGGCTTTCGGGCTGGTGGTCGACGAGGGTCTGCCCGTCACGCTCGTGCCGTGCACCGACACGCAGGCCCCTTCGGCGTACGAGTGCCTGGCCGAGCTGGCACGCCGCGTCTCCTACGATAAGGAATAAACCGGGCATCAACGCCAAGGCCTGGCGACACGGCGCATAGACAACAGCTCCCACATTGGCGTACCCTGAACACGCCCGCGGAGGAGAGGGGTCTCGTGTCACAGTCGTACGCGTCAGCTCGGTTCCTGACCGCCCAGGAGGTGGCCGAGCTGCTGCGCGTCTCGACCATGACCGTCTACCGCCTCATCAAGGCCGGCGACCTCCCCGCCATCCGCGTCGGCCGGTCGTTCCGCGTCCGCGACGTCGACGTCGACGCCTACGTCTCGTCCCGCTACAACCAGGCGGGGTAGCGCGGCCCGCGGCCGGTAGCTTCGGGCCCGATGGACCCGTCCGGCGGCCCGCGCCCCGTCATCTCGTTCCTCAGCGACTACGGCCTCGACGACGAGTTCGTGGGCGTGTGCAAGGCGGTCATCGCCGGCATCGCCCCGACCGCGCGTGTCATCGACATCGCCCACAACGTCGCCCCGCACGACGTCAGGGGTGGAGCGCTCACGCTGGTGCGCGCCGTCCAGTACCTGCCCGGCGGTGTGGTGCTAGCGGTCGTCGATCCGGGCGTGGCGACGGATCGGCGTCTGGTGGCGGTGGAGGTGGAGCACTCGGTGCTCGTCGGGCCCGACAACGGGCTCCTCGCCCCGGCGGTGGCCATGCTGGGCGGAGCGCGGCGGGTCGTGGCGCTGACCAACGAGGAGTACCACCTCCAGGCTCCGGGCCCCACGTTCGCCGGACGCGACGTCATGGCGCCCGTCGCGGCGGTCGTCGCCAACGGTGTTCCCGTCGTCGATCTCGGTGAGGAGGTCGACCCGCTCGGTCTGGTGCCCGGAACGGTCTCGTTGCCGCACGAGGACGAGACCGGCATCACGGGCGAGGTCTGGTGGGTCGACCGCTTCGGCAACTGCCAGCTCAACATCGACCCGGCGCAGCTCGGAGCCCGCGGCGGCGAGGTCGGGGGCCCGGTGGAGGTGCGGACCGGCGGCGAGACGCGACTGGCCCGCTGGGTCACCTCGTACGCCGAGGCCCGGCCGGCCGAGCTGGTCGTCCTCGTCGACTCCTACGGGCTGCTGTCGCTCGCGTTCGACCGGCGCTCCGCCGCGGCGGAGTGTGGCGTCCACGCCGGTAGCGGGGTGACCCTCGAGGTGCCGCGCCGGGGTCCGTCGATCCCCGTGCGCCCCGCTCCCTGACCCCCACCGGCACCGACCGGCCCGACCGTGAGCCGGTCGAGGACGGATCGGGGCGGCCGGGCGGCCGGTCAGGGCATGGGGCGGATCACGAACTGGACGAACGCCGCCCCGAGGATCATGAGGAGCAGCGCGCCGATGATCAGCGCGGTGATGGGGCGCACCGCCGCAGGGTAACCGCGGCGGTCGGGGCGACCCCCCTCGGAACGTGGCGTCTCCCGGGGCGGTGTGCTCCGGCGGATCCGGCCGCGGACGCGCCGCGGCCCCGGGGGTGCATCGCACCACCGGGGCCGGTCGCCGGATCCTCCTCGGCTACAGGTTGAGCTCCCGGAGCTGGAGGATGACCTCCGTCACGCGGGGAGGCGGCGGCGGAGGTGGGGGTGGGGGCGGCGGTGCGGGCGCGGGGGTCGCGTCCGCCACCGGCGCACCGGATGCTCCCGGCGCCGGAGCGGCCTGGCCGCTCGTCGCGGGGGGCGAAGACGGGGTTCCGGCCGCCGGCGCAGGCGTGCTCGGGGCGGGCTGGGAGGCAAGTGCCATGAACTCCACCGCGACGTACAACGTCCCGTTGGCGTTCACGACGCCCACACCGATGTACCGGAACCCCGGATCTACGATGTTTGCGTAGTGCGAGGGTGAGTTGACGAAGGCCTGCTGGATGCCGTAGGCGTTCGACGCCGGCCCTACGCCCACGTTCTCGCCCAGCTTGGTCCAGTTCAGCGAGTTGCCCGACGACAGCGTCGAGTGGCAGATGCGGGCGCCACCGCAGCCTCCGTTGGCCATGTGCTGCGCCCAGCCCTGCGCCTTGGCGGCGAGGACTCCGTTCCACTGCAGCGCGGGGAGGCCCCGGCCGGCGCGCACCTGGTTGGTCCATCCGGCGAAGCCGACGTCGCCGGCATGGGCGGGCGCGGGCAGGAGGGCGACCGACGTGATGGCCAGCAGTATCGCCACGAAGAGCCGTCGCATGATCCTCCCTTCCCGTTTCCCCGTCCCGGCCGCGGATGCGGTCGTAGAGGGGTCATCGGAACGGGACGGGGATTCCTTGAGCGCGTTTTTTCGCGGCGCCGGGTCGGGGCGTCCCCGGCGGTCGGTAGCCGCGGGGGTTCGGGCGTACAGTCCGGGGCGTGCGGATCCCCGCGCGTGAGGCGCCCCTGCTCGCCGACGCCGACGTCGTCGTCGCCGGCGGCGGCCCCGCGGGCCTGGCCGCCGCGCTGGCGGCCGCCCGCGACGGCGCGGCCACCGTGCTGTGCGAGCGCTACGGCTTCCTGGGGGGCAACCTGACCGTCGCCTCGGTGGGCACGATCTGCGGTCTCTACCGCACCGACGGTCCGGGGGAGTTCACCCCCGTGGTCGGCGGTGTCGGGCACGAGGTGGTGGAGCGCCTGAGCTCGGCTGGCGCCGGGTTCGGTCCCGTGCCGTTCAAGGAGACGGCGGTCTTCGTGTACACGCCCTGGGCCGCCAAGCGACTCGCCGACGACATGGTGACCGCCGAGGAGCGCCTGGACGTCCTCTTCCATGCCCTGGTCTCCGACGTGATCGTCGGCGCCGACGGGTTGGAGGCGGTGGTGATCGCCACCAAGCGTGGGCCCCAGGCGGTGAGGGCCCGGGTGTTCGTCGACTGCACCGGCGACGCCGACCTTGCCGCCCACTCCGGTCTCCCGACCGTGATCGGGCCACCCGGCGCGCGCCAGCACGCGTCGATGCAGTTCTTCATGCAGAACGTCGACGTCGAGACCGCGGTGGCGGCCATGCCCCGGTTCCCGGAGTTGGTGGCCGAGCACGGCGGCCACCTGACGCGCGACTCGGGCGCGGTCATCCCGACTCTGCGGCCCGGCGAGGTCGTGGGCGCGATGACCCGAATCACCAACCCCGACGGCAGCCCGATCGACTCCACCGACGTCCGCCAGGCCGCCGCCGGGGAGCTCGAGGGCCGCCGTCGAGCCGCGGAGGCCGCGGAGTTCCTGCGCGCGTGGATGCCCGGCTTCGCCGACGCCTTCCTCTCCGACACCGCGACTGCGCTCGGGATCCGCGAGACCCGCAGGATCGAGGGCCGGTACGTGCTCACGGGCCACGACGTGGAGCACGGGGCCCGCTTCCCCGACGCCGTGGCCGCGGGGGCGTGGCCACGCGAGTACCACGTGGCGGGACGGTCGACCGAGTACCGGTTCCTCGACCCCGGCGTCCACTACGAGGTGCCCTACCGCAGCCTCCAGGTGGCGGGTGTACCCAACTTCCTGGTGGCCGGGCGCTGCATCTCGGCCGACCACGACGCCCTCGCCTCCCTGCGGGTGATGGGCCCGAGCTTCGCGGTGGGGGAGGCGGCCGGGATCGCGGCCTCGCGGGCGGCCCGGTCCGGCGTGGCGGTGGCCGACGTCGACGTCGAGGAGCTCCGCGCCGTCCTGGCGTCGCGGGGGGCGCTACCGGCTTGACGAGGAGGCCCGGTGGGGCGGGCGGCCCGGGTGACGCCGCCGCGTGATCTGGCACACTGACGGCCCGTGAACCTGGCGTCGCTGCTCCTGCGCACGGCCGAGGAGTCACCCGACGCCCCGGCCCTGTTGGGTACGTCCGCCGCGGTCTCGTTCGGGGAGCTGGCCGAGCGCAGCGCGCTGCTGGCCGGACGTCTCGCCGACGACGGCGTCGGCCCCGGGGACCGGGTGGCACTGGTCCTCGGCAACGACGACGCCTTCGTGGTCGGGTACCTGGGCGTGCTGAGCGTCGGGGCGGTGGCCGTGCCTCTCAACCCGGCATCACCGGCGCCGGAGCTCGACCGCGAGCTCGCCGCCGTCTCGCCGTCGGCGGTGCTGCGCGACCGGTCCGACACCGACGGCTCCGGCCACACCCCGCGGGCGTCCGTAGAGCGTGCCGACTCCGACCTGGCTGCACTGCTCTTCACCTCGGGCACCGCCGGCGCCCCCCGGGCGGCGATGCTCACCCACGGGAACCTGGCCGCGAACATCGGTCAGGTCCTGAGCCAGAGCGGGGTCTCCCTCGAGCGCGGCGACGTCGGGTTCGGCGCGCTGCCCTTCTTCCACGTGTTCGGGCTCAACGTGGCCCTGGGGGTGGCCCTGGCGGCGGGCGCGCCCGTGGTGCTGGTCCCCGCCTTCGATCCCGCCGGGGCGCTGGAGCTGATCCGGCGCTTCCGGGTGACGGTCCTGGCCGGGGTGCCCACCATGTACGCGGCGTGGCTCGCCCTACCGCCCGCCGACGCACCCGCCGACTCGTTCGGCACCGTGAGGGTCGCGACGTCGGGCGCCGCTCCGTTGACCCCCGAGGTGCTCGACGGCATGCGGGACCGTTTCGGCGTCGAGCTGCACGAGGGTTACGGGCTCACCGAGGCGTCGCCCAGCGTCACCAGTTCGATCGGCGGCCCGGCCCGGCGGGCCGGCCTGATCGGCCGGCCGCTGCCCGGGCTGGAGGTCCGCCTCGTCGACGTCGACGGTGGCGACGTGGCGGTGGGCGATCCCGGCGAGATCTGGGTGCGGGGCCCGAACGTGTTCGCGGGCTACTGGAACGACCCGGACGCCACCCGCCAGGTGTTGACCGACGACGGCTGGCTCGTCACCGGCGACGTCGCGGTGGCCGACGAAGAAGGCAGCCTCGAGCTCGTCGACCGGGTCAAGGACCTGGTGATCGTCTCCGGCTTCAACGTGTTCCCGGCCGAGGTCGAGGAGGTGCTGCGCGAGCACCCGGAGGTCGCCGACGCGGCGGTGGCCGGGCGGTCCGACCCGCGGACCGGGGAGGTCGTCGCGGCCTGGGTCGTGGCCGAGCCCGGATGCCGGCCCGAGCCGGAGGCGCTGCGGAGCTGGGCCGGGTCCCGCCTCGCCCGCTACAAGGTGCCCGCGTCGGTGGAGATCGTCGACGCGCTGCCCCGCACCCCCGTCGGCAAGGTGCTGCGCCGGGCGCTCCCCGACGACGATTCGTCGGAGGGGCGCCGCCGCGGGCTCGACACCAGGAATCCGGCGTAGATCACGCTGATCCCGAGGGCCAGGCTGAGCGTGAAGGCCTCGTCGTGGCCGACGACGCCCTGGAGGAGACCGCCGCTCGAGAGCACCAGGGTTCCCAGCGCGATGAGGGAGTTGGTGACGGCCAGGCGACCGGCGCCGGGGAAGCGGTTCCGCAGCAGGCGGACGATCGACCAGAGCGCCCCGCCGATCAGCACCACCGCGCCCACGCCGCTGCCGATGCCGGCCAGAGCCCGGGGGAAGCCGCTGAACACGAGCTTCCCCTCGGGTATGCCCTCGGCCGGCAGCTCACCCATAGGGGCGGCGAGCAGCACGCCGGTCGCGAGGCCCGTGAAGAGCACGAGTCCCCACTGCACCGCTCGTCCGGTCCGCGGGCTCATGAGCAGGTACACGGTCCCGAGGGCCAGCCACGGCACGTTGAGGATCGCCCCGAGCAGGTAGAAGACCCGGAACGTCCCACGGTCCCATCCCGTCGAGGCGCCGAGGCCGAGGGCCACGCAGGCCAGGGCGAACATCGCGAGCGAGACGGTCCACGCGAGCTCGTGCGGCTTCCGGCGCTGCGTGTAGCGCACCAGCGTGGCCTGGGCGAAGAGGGTCGCAACGGCGGCGGCGGCGAAGGCGAGCCCGGTGACCATCCGCATCCGAGACTACCGGTGCCCCCGGGCCGGCCACGCCCCCGACCGCGGGCCCGCCGGCGGACCGGGCACCCTCGGGCCGACTTTGTGATCGAATGCACAAGCTCCTAGGATTGGCGACCCGGCCGGCAGATCGCCGGTACGGCACGGCGGACGGAACGGAGCAGGGCGGCGGTGGGCCACGACTCGGCGGGCACCGACGGGGCCTCGCGCCGGATTCCCGAGGCCACCGTGGCCCGGCTGCCGATCTACTACCGGGCCCTCGTCGACGTCGCCGACCGCGACGTCACGACCGTCTCCTCCGACCGCCTCGCCGAGCTCGCCGGCGTCAACGCCGCCAAGGTCCGCAAGGACCTCTCGTACCTCGGGACCTACGGGACCCGGGGCGTCGGCTACGACGTCAAGCAGCTCCTGGCCGAGATCTCGCGCGATCTGGGCCTCACCCACGACTGGGCGGTCGCCATCGTCGGCCTGGGCCACCTCGGCCAGGCCCTGGCCGACTACCGGGGCTTCGGTGCCCGGGGCTTCCGGATCGCAGCCCTCTTCGACGTCGATCCGGCCAAGGTCGGCCGGCAGGTGGGAGGGCTCGAGGTGTCGCCGGCCGCATCCATCCGGTCCGTCGCCTCGGAACGGGGCGTGCGCATCGGGATCATCGCCACCCCGCCGCACGTGGCCCAGGCCGTCGCCGACGACCTGGTCGCGGCCGGCGTCAGCTCGATCCTCAACTTCGCCCCCGCGCTCCTCTCGGTGCCCGACGGGGTCTCGTTGCGAAAGGTCGACCTCGCCGTCGAGCTCCAGATCCTCGCCTTCTACCAATCGCGCCGCTCCGTCCCGGCGGCCGGGGGCTGAGGACCGGGCCCGGCCGGCCCGCCGCCGGCCGCCGGTCCGCGATTGGCGCGGGTACCCTCGGTCCGGCACCCTGGGGCCCCACCGTAGGGCTCACCGTGGCGATCGGGCCGAGGGGGGTCCGGGAGAGCTCCTCCGGAGGGGATCTGATGACGGAGCCGCTGTCCACGTGTCGCTGATCTGCATCGGGGTCAACCACCGCAGCGCGCCGGTCGGGCTGCTCGAGCGCCTGGCCGTGCCCGCCGTCGAGCTGCCCAAGGCGCTGCACCACCTCCTCTCCGGCGACCACGTGGCGGAGGCGGCGGTCCTCTCCACCTGCAACCGCACCGAGGTCTACGCCCGCTGCACGCGGTTCCACGGCGCCGTCGCCGACGTCCGGGCCTTCCTGGCCGCCCACTCCGGCGCGGACCCGGCCGAGGTCGACGAGCACCTCTACACCTACTACGACGACGGTGCGGTGGCCCACCTCTTCGGGGTGGCCGCCGGCCTCGACTCCATGATCGTGGGGGAGGGCGAGATCCTCCGCCAGGTGCGCTCGGCCTGGCAGGCGGCCGAGGCGGAGGGCGCCGCCGGGCAGGTCGTGTCGCGCGCTTTCCGCCACGCCCTGGCCGTGGGCAAGCGCGCCCGCACCGAGACGGGCATCGCCCGCCACGCCCTGTCGGTGTCGTCGGCGGCGGTGGCCCTGGCGTCCGACCGCCTCGGGTCGCTCGGCGGGCGCTCGGTGCTCGTGCTGGGCGCCGGCGACATGGCCGAGGGGATGGTCCAGGGTCTCGTCGGTGCCGGGGTGGGCTCGGTGACCGTCGCCAACCGGACCCACGCCCGCGCTGTGCAGCTCGCGCGGCGGGTGGGAGGGCAGGCCATCGCGCTCTCCGACGTCCTCGACTCCCTCCTCGGTGCCGACGTCCTCCTGACGGCCACTGACTCCCCGAACGTGCACGTGACCGCCGACGACATCGAGGCCGTGATGGACCGCCGGCCCGGCCGGCCGCTGCTCATCGCCGACATCGCGGTGCCCCGCGACGTCGATCCCGGCGCGGCTTCGGTCCCCGGCGTCACGCTGCTCGACATCGACGACCTGCGCGGCTACGGCGAGCGCTCGATGGCCCTGCGACGCCGCGAGATCGGCCGGGTGCAGGGCATCGTCACCGACGAGCTCGACCGCTTCCGGGTGGAGCGGTCGGCGCGCGAGGTCGCACCCGTGGTGGTGGCGTTGCGTGATCGCGCCGAGGCCGTCCGCCGCGCCGAGATGGAGCGCTTCCGCTCCCGGCTGGCCGGTCTCGATCCGGCCCAGCGCCGGGCCGTCGAGGGCCTGACCCAGGGCATCGTCAAGAAGCTCCTCCACTCCCCGACGGTGCGCCTCAAGGAGGCGGCGGGGTCGGCGCGCGGCGACCTCTACACCGATGCCGTGGCGTCGCTCTTCGACCTCGACGACCTCGGGCTCCTGCTCGGTCCGCCCGCGCTCCGCGACGACACCGGCGGGTCGGAACCCGGTTCCTGATGGGCGCGCCGCTGCGGGTCGCGACCCGGGGCAGCGCGCTGGCCCGGACGCAGGCCCTCGACGTCGTCCGCGCCCTGGGGGTGGAAGCCGAGCTCGTGGTCGTCTCGACGGCCGGCGACCGGAACCAGAGGGCGCCTCTGCACACGATCGGGGGCACCGGCGTGTTCGTCAAGGAGGTGGAGGAGGCGCTGCTCCGCGGCGACGCCGACGTGGCCGTGCACTCGGCCAAGGACCTGTCGACGGGTCTGGCCCCCGGCCTGCTCATCGGCGCGGTGCCCCCGCGGGCCGATCCCCGTGACGCCCTCGCCGGCTCGACGTTCTCGGGGCTCGCGGCGGGCGCTCGGATCGGTACGGGTTCGGTTCGCCGCCGGGCCCAGCTCGCCGGCCTCCGTCCCGATCTCGTGTTCGGGGAGCTGCGCGGCAACATCGAGACGCGCCTGTCGCGCCTCGACCGGTTCGACGCCGTGGTGGTGGCCGCGGCCGCCTTGGAGCGCCTGGGGCGTCTCGACGCCGCGACCGAGGTGCTCGACCCGTCGGTGCTGCTTCCCCAGGTGGCCCAGGGCGCGCTCGCGGTCGAGTGCGCTGCCGGTCGCCCGGACCTGCGCGACCTCCTCGCCACCGTCGACGATCCTCCGTCGCACCGTGCCGTCGACGCCGAGCGGGCCTTCCTGGCGTCGATGGGCAGTGGGTGCAGCCTGCCCGTCGGTGCCCTGGCCACCCCCTCACCCGGTGGGTCTCTGGTCCTCGAAGGCCTGATCGCGTCGCTCGACGGCCGGGTAGTCCTGCGCACCGCGGTCGAGGGCGACGACCCGGCGGCGCTGGGACGGGAGGTGGCGCGGCGCCTGCTCCACGACCACGGCGGGTCCGAACTCCTCGACGCCGTCGCGTGACCGCGGCGCCGGGTCCCGCCGGAGGTCCACCCCCGCTGGCCGGCCGCACGGTGGTCGTCACCCGCGCGACCGAGCAGGCCGCCGGCCTGTGCGAGCGGCTCGAGGCGCTCGGCGCCGAGGCGCGTGTGATGCCGCTCGTCGCCTTCGAGGCCCTGGCGCCCGAGCCCCCCGATCTCTCGGGCTACCGCTGGCTGGTGTTCACGTCGGCCAACGGGGTGCGCTTCCTCTCCCGCCTCGATCCGGCCCGGTGGCCGCCGCCACCCGGTGTGCAGGTGGCGGCGGTCGGTCCGGCCACCGCGGCCGCCGTGGCGGCCGCCGGGGCTCCGGCCGGCCTGGTGCCCGAGCGGGCCGTCGCCGAAGGCCTGCTGGAGGTGTTCCCGCCCCCGGAGGCGCCGGGCGAGCGGGTCCTTCTGGCGCGGGCCGAGACCGGCCGCGACGTCCTGCCCGGCGGCCTGCGCGCCCGCGGCTACGAGGTCGACGTCCTGGCCGTGTACCGGACGGTTCCCGTCGCGCCCGACCGCGCGACCGTCGAGCGGCTGCGAGCGGGAGACGTCGACGCGGTCACGTTCACCTCGCCGTCGACGGTCTCGCAGTTCCACGCCGCGGTGTCCGGCGCCGCCGGTCTCCTCGCCGGCGGGCCCGGCGCCGCCGTCGCGGTGTCGATCGGGCCCGTCACCTCGGCGAGGGCCCGGGAGCTCGGTGTGCCGATCGCCGCCGAGGCCGACCCCCACACCGACGACGGCCTCGTGGCGGCCGTGGTCGCCGCGGTCGCCGCGGCCCGCCCCCGTCCCTGACCGCCCGCCCGACCGGTCCGGAACCCCGGTGTTCAGGCGAGGCGGACGGCGAGGGAGGCGGCGAACGTGGCGAAGACGGTGGTGACCAGCCAGAGCACCAGGCGCCGGGAGAGTGCCGCCATCTCGGACCGGAGCTCGCCCCGGAGCTCTCCGATCTCGCCGTGCAGCTCCCCGATCTCTCGGTGCATCTCGCCGCGCAGCACTGCGACCTCCGCCTGCAGGCCCGTTCGGAGCGAGTCGAGGTCGCGCCGGGTCGCGACGTCGGCCCAGCCGACCGGCGGTAGGAGCTCCATCAAGGTGACGGCGGGGTCGTCGCCGAGGACACGCTTCGCGGCCTCGGCGAGTGCGAGGCGGTGCCGTTCATCGATCGTCATTGTCGCTCCCTCTCGTGGTGGTGGCAACGCACGGGGGAAGCGGGCCGCGGTGGAACTGGTGGGCGGCACACGGTAACGGCCGCCTGCGACATCCGGCCTCGGCACCACCGGCGTCCGCGGCGGTCCCGGCGGTGGGAGGGCGCGGCGGGCGTGGTCGTACCATCGCGCTCGTGCCGTTCCCCCAGCAGCGTCCCCGCCGCCTCCGGCGCACCCCCGCCCTGCGCCGCCTGGTCGCCGACACGCGCGTCACCGTCGACGACCTGGTCGCGCCCCTGTTCGTGAAGGAGGGCATCGCGGAGCCGGAGCCGGTGCCGTCGATGCCCGGGGTGGTCCAGCACACCCTCGACACGCTGCGCAAGGAGGTCGACGGGCTGGCCGCGCTGGGTGTCCCGGCGGTAGTGCTCTTCGGCGTGCCGTCGGCCAAGGACGCCCGCGGCTCGCAGGCCGACGCCCCCGGCGGGATCGTCCAGGAGGCGCTGCGCTGCTTGCGCGACGACGTCGGCGACGCGGTCGTGCTCGTCGCCGACACCTGCCTCGACGAGTTCACCGACCACGGCCACTGCGGCGTCCTGACCTCGGGGGGCGAGGTCGACAACGACGCCACCCTCGAGCGCTACGCCTCGATCGCGGTGGCGCAGGCCGCGGCCGGCGCCGACGTCGTGGCGCCGAGCGGCATGATGGACGGCCAGGTCGCGGCCATCCGTGCCGGCCTCGACGCCGCCGGGTTCGCCGAGACGGCGATCCTCGCCTACTCGGCCAAGTACGCCTCCGCCCTCTACGGGCCGTTCCGCGACGCCGCCGAGTGCGCGCCCCGCTCCGGCGACCGGCGCTCGTACCAGATGGCTCCCGACCGGACCCGGGAGGCCGTCGCCGAGGCCGCCCTCGACGTCGACGAGGGTGCCGACATCGTGATGGTCAAGCCCGCCCTGGCCTACCTCGACGTGATCGCCGAGGTCCGGGCCGCCTTCGACGTGCCGGTCGCGGCGTACCACGTCAGCGGTGAGTACTCGATGCTCAAGGCCGCGGCGGCCAACGGGTGGATCGACGGCGAAGCCGTCGCCCTCGAGCACCTCATGGCGATCAAGCGGGCCGGCGCCGACCTCGTCCTCACGTACCTCGCCCGCGAGGTCGCCGAGGCCCTAGACCGTTGAGCCTCTTCGACCGGGCTCGGGCCGTCATCCCCGGCGGCGTCAACTCGCCGGTGCGGGCGTTCGGCGCGGTGGGTGGGGAGCCGTTCTTCGTCGAGCGGGGAATGGGCGCGGAGCTCGTCGGCACCGACGGCCGCCGCTACCTCGACTACGTCCAGTCCTGGGGCGCGTCGATCCTGGGTCACGCCCACCCGGTGGTGGTCGAGGCCGTGCGGCGGGCCGCCGCGGGGGGAACTTCGTTCGGCGCCCCGACCGAGGGCGAGGTCCGGCTGGCCGAGGCGATCATCGGGCGGGTCGGTGGAACGGTCGAGAAGGTCCGCCTCGTGTCGTCGGGCACCGAGGCGGCCATGACCGCGGTGCGACTGGCCCGGGGCGTCACCGGCCGCGACCTGGTCGTCAAGTTCGCGGGCTGCTACCACGGTCACGTCGACGCGCTGCTCGTGGCGGCCGGCAGCGGCGTGGCGACCCTCGGCCTGCCCGGTTCGGCGGGCGTGACCGCCGGCGCGGCACACGACACCCTCGTCGTGCCCTACAACGATCCGGAGGCGTTCGACACCGCGATGGCCGAGCACGGCCCGCGGGTCGCAGCGGTCCTCGTCGAGCCGGTAGCGGCGAACATGGGCCTGGTGCCGCCGGCCGACGGCTTCCTCGCCCACCTCCGGCGCCGCTGCGACGAGCACGGCGCGCTGCTCGTGTTCGACGAGGTCATCACCGGGTTCCGGGTGGGGCCGGCCGGGATGCAGGGGATCACCGGGATCGGACCCGACCTCTCCGTCTTCGGAAAGGTCATCGGCGGCGGCCTCCCTCTCGCCGCGGTGGCGGGCCCGGCGGCGGTCATGGACCGGCTCGCCCCCGAAGGCCCCGTGTACCAGGCCGGGACCCTCTCGGGTAACCCGCTCGCCACCGCTGCGGGCCTGGCGGTCCTCGACGCGCTCGACGGCTCGGCCTACGCCGAGCTGGAGGCCCGCGCCGAGCGCCTCGCCTCCGGCCTGCGCCGCGCCGCCTCCGCCGCGGCGTCCGGAGCGGGAACCGGTGGCCTGGGAGGTACCGACACCGGACCCGGCGCCGACGGCGGACCCGGCACCGACACCGGACCTGTGACCCCGCCGGTGGTGGTGACGCGCGCCCACACCCTCGTGGGCCTGTTCTTCGCCGCCGCCCCGGTCCACGACTACGCGGGAGCGCAGCTCGCCGACCACCGGGCCTACGCCGCGTTCTTCCGGGTGCTCCTGGACCGGGGCGTCTTCTTCGCCCCCAGCGGCTACGAGACGCTCTTCGTGAGCCTGGCCCACACCGATGCCGACGTCGACCGCACCGTCGACGCGGCGACCGGAGCGTTCACGGCGGCGTTCGAGGCCTCCGCCTCGGCCGCCTCCCGCTGACCCGCCACCGATGGCGCCCGGCAACCCCCCAAACCCCATGGTGCGTTGGGTCGATTTCGCTCGCTGGGCGTCAACAACTGACCCGACACGGCGACGGCGGGGTGACGATCAGGGGACGGCGGCCACCAGGGCCGCCGCGGCGCGGTACGCGGCCTCGGCCGGCCCGACCTCGTCCGGGCGCAGCAGGTTGGCCATGATCCGAAGCACCCACTCCATCAGCGGGCGCGAGCGCATGCCCACCCGGGTGAGCTCTCGCATCACCGCGGGGTTGCCGATGGCCCGCACGAAGATCCGTGCCACCTTGTAGTAGAGGCCGTACTCCTCGGCTAGGCACCGCGGGTAGGCCTGGAGCGCCAGGCCGCCCCCGCCGGTGAGGGCCTCGTCGAGGCAGGCGGCGGCCAGGCGGCCGGTCTCGTAGCCGTAGGCGATGCCCTCGCCGTTGAAGGGGTTCACCGACCCGGCCGCGTCGCCGACCGCCATCCAGGTGGGCCCGACCAGCGGCCGGACGGAGTGACCGGTGGGTAGCTTGCCCCCGGTCGGTGGGCCGCACGAGGTCGCGGGCGAGATGCCCCAGCGCTCGGGCGCGGTGGCGACGAAGGCGTCCATGAGGCGTGAGGTGTTGACGGTCTTCCACCCCGAGAAGGTCGATAGCAGCCCGACGCCCACGTTGACGGTCCCGTCGCCCACGGGGAACACCCAGCCGTAGCCCGGCAGGTGCTTGCCCTCACGGTCCCGCAGGTCGAGGTGGCTCTCGATCCAGGGGTCGTCGTGGTGGGGGCTGGTGAAGTAGCCCCGCACGGCCATGCCGAGCGGGTAGGACCGGTCCCGGGCGGTGCCGAGGGCGCGCCCGAACCGCGAGTTGGAGCCGTCGGCGACCACCACGTAGCGGGCGTGGGCAGGGCTGCGCTCGCCCGTGTCGGCGTCGCGGAGGACCGCGCCGCGCACCAGGCCGGAGTCGACCAGGGGCTCGACGGCCTCGGTGGCCGGCCGGAAGGCCGCGCCGGCCTTGACGGCCCGCCCGGCGACCATCTCGTCGAGGTCGCGGCGGCGCACCACGTATCCGTAGGGCGGGAACGAGGGGTGGTCGGGCCAGCTCATCTCGAGGGTGATGCCGTGGGCGATCGAGCGCAGGCCGTCGTAGCGGTGGAACGACGACAGCTCCCCGGCGAGGCCCATGTCCTGGAGCTGGCGGACGGCCCGAGGGGTCAGGCCGTCGCCGCACGTCTTCTCGCGCGGGAACCGCTTCTTCTCGACGAGGAGCACACGGTGCCCGGCCTCGGCGAGCCAGTACGCCGTGGCCGCTCCGGACGGGCCGGCACCCACCACCAGGACGTCGTAGCGGTCGGCCACCGCACCATGGTCGCACAGGCCTCGCGAGGCGCCTCGACCGAGGCCGAAGTATCGTGCCCGCCAGGTCCTGGGAGCGGCCTTCGTAGGGTCCCCCGCGATGTGCTCCTATTCCCCCTAGCGTGATAGAGAGATCGCCCGCGCCCGGTCCGCCGAGCGGGTACCACCGGTCGATGGAGGAGACTCGGGGTCGATGCCCAACGTGATGGACCTGTTCAAGGGCTTCGCGCCGTGGGCGCCCGCGGCGGGCCGCCTGATCTGGGCCAGCATCGCGATGGCGATCATGCTCGGCGCCACGATGGCCGTCCTGCGGCGCCCCAAGCCGGCGCGCGACGCCACGTGGGCCGAGGCCATGGCCGGCGCCACCTGGGTCTTCGCGATGTTCTTCCTCGCCTACGCCGTGATCCCCCACGAGTGGATCACCTTCTCCGACCAGTACCTCAAGTGGAGCGCCGACAAGCTCATCTGGAAGCAGACCCAGAGCATGCTGGGCCTCCCGTGGGACTGGCCCTTCGCGTTCACCTACCAGGCGCTGCGCGACATCATCGTGGTCGTCATCTACCTGGTCTTCTTCGGGGCCAACCTGGCGCTCTGGAGCCTGTGGCAGAAGCGCACGGTCGCCGCCGACGGCGACGGTGCCGCGCCGGCCGCCCCCGCAAAGAAGCGCACGTCCCGCTTCGGCCGCCCGCTGCGCCGGAGCGGTGGAGCCCCGGTCGCGGAGGCCTGAACCGAGTGGCCCGCACCGAAGCCAACCCGCCGAAGCCCGACTTCGCCACCGACTACGTGCTCCACGAGGTCGACCCCGGCTACCTCACCGCCGCGGTCAAGCCCAAGCAGTTCATCCACATCGACCAGGCCGA
>Ga0226835_1000623_pt1 | contig 32757 bp, 28 predicted proteins | sample LAC_MetaG_1_FD_163627 | JGI IMG/M metagenome (GOLD analysis project Ga0226835, IMG submission 163627) | Anaerobic ammonium oxidizing microbial communities from anammox membrane bioreactor (MBR) in UC Berkley, California, United States -... | ecosystem: Engineered > Bioreactor > Anaerobic >...
TTCTACGCGATGGGGGAAAACGCCAGTTTTAATGTCCCATTGCGACGGGTCAAGAGCAATGGTATAATTTTTCCCGATATGGCGACCCGCAAATTAGCAAAAACAAAAACCAAACCGAATACTTCAATCGAATATCGCAAATACGAAAAACGGCATGCTGAATTGGGCCAAGACCGTCCCAAACTGACGCCAGAAGAATTCGAGCAGTACGACGATGAACTGCTCGACTTGTTGGCGTTGGACGACGAGGACATGACCGACGAAGAAATTGTGCGCATTCAGGAATTGGAATATCTGTTGATTGATACAGAATGAAAAAACCGCTACTCTTGATTATTTGTACCGGCAATATCTGCCGTTCGCCGATGGCGGTCGCCTTGCTGCGCGCATATGCCGCGCAGCAAGGCGACGGCGAACGCTATCGTATCGAATCCGCTGGAACGTGGTGCGTCAACGGCGTCCCGGCTTCGAGCGATGCCCAACTAACAATGCAGCGGCGCGGCTTGACGCTGGAAGGACACGCCGCACGAACGGTCTCGCCCGAATTGATGCGCGAGGCCGCTGTGATTCTGGTCATGACGCGCAGTCATCGCGATGCGCTCGGCGCCGAATTCCCGGACGCTCGCCGCAAAATTCATTTGTTTAGCGCATTGAACGGTTTGGAATATGACATTGCGGACCCGTACGGCCGCTCGCTTCAGACGTACGAAACTTGCGCCGATGACCTGACAGCATTGATTGCACGCGGCTATCCGCGCCTCGCGGAATGGCTTGAACAAAGACAGCCAACGCCGCAACGCTGAAACTCTTGCGCTCCAATCTAAACAGTACGCCAAACGTAAGCAACCCAAAAAATTTCGAGCCACTCCCTTTCGGGAAACATGAACGGCGTCTCTCTCTTGCTCCGACGGCTAGACCGTTTTTTTGCAAATCTTGTCACGCGCCTCCCTCCGCCCCTGAACGATCCGCGCGTGCGTTTTCGGCTGCAAGCAGGCGCCGCGATTGCGCTCGGCGTCTGTTTTTTTGTTTATCTCATCCTCTTTACAAATCTCCTTGCGCCGCTCAATCAACTGACGACGGATTTTTTGTATCACCCCATTCCCGCCAATCCCGACGTCGTCATTATCGCCATTGACGGCAAAAGTCTGGACGAAATCGGAACGTATCCTTGGCCGCGCGCGGTCCACGCCGCCCTCTTGGACCGATTGAGCGCGGAACCGCCGCGCCTTGTCGCGTTCGATATTTTATTTCCCCAACCATCGCCGGACGATGCCGCCCTGGCGATGGCGATGGAAAAAAGCGGCAGCGCGCTGCTCGCGGTGAACGGCGTTTCGGCGGCGGCATATCCGCTCGAAACGGAAACCCTACCAACGTACGACGTGGTGATTCTGCCCGATGAAATTCTGCGTCAAGCCGCCAGCGCCATCGGGCATCGCACCGTAACGCCGGATGAGGATGGCGTTGTGCGCCGCATCGCCACCGCGATCCAAGCCAATGGCATTCAGTATCCCGTCTTGGGGCTCGCGGCGACGGCGCAAGCGCTCGGCGTTAAAAACATCGAATATGATTTACCCGCGCGCACGGTGCGCGTCGGCGCGCTCCAGATTCCGGTGGACGAGTACGGCAGGATGCTGTTGAATTTTCCCAGTCCCAGCGCGGGCATCGCCACCTATTCGTATGTGGATGTTTTTCGCGGCGTCGTACCGGCAGCCACGTTTCGCGACAAACTCGTCTTTATCGGCGGCGCCGAAAGTATCGAAAATCAAACCTACACCATCCCGCTCAGTTTGGACGGCGCCAAAGCGAACGATATTCAATTGCAAGCCGATATTGCGAGTATGCTGCTCAATACGCCGCCCAACACCTTGCAGCCGCAAAGCGCGCTGGGTCAATTGGCGCTGACGTTGGTTTTTGCGCTGCTCGCCGGTTTGACTCTGCCGCATTTGCGTCCGCTGTATGCGATTGCGTTGACGTTGGTGTATCTGTTGGGGTTATTGCTTTTTACATTCGAAGCGTTTAATCGCGGCGTCATAATCCAAATTTTATATCCCGCGCTCGCGCTGCTCATTACCGCCTTGAGCATCACGACGTTCCGCTATTTGTTTGAAGAACGCCGGCGCCGCTTTTTGACGCTGCTGTTTCGGCGCTATGTGCCGCCGGAAAGCGTGGGGCGCGTGGTGGACGCGATTGACCGGGGCGAATTGCCGCTCACCGGCGCGCGCCGCGTCGTAACCGTGTTGTATGCGGATTTGCGCGGCTTTGCCACCTTATCAGATGAAACGACGCCGCAAACCGTTTTGCAATTGGTCAATCGCTATATCGAAATCGCCTTGCAACCGATTCAAGCGGAAGGCGGCACCGTTTCCAAACCGATGGGCGATGCCTTGATTGCGATTTGGAATGCGCCGCTGGACCAAGCCGACCACTGCGCGCGGGGCTTGCGAACGGCAATTCAAATTCAGCGCGATTTAATGCGCTATCAACAAAAGCGCGCTACCGAAGAAAAATTAAATTTTGGCATCGGCATTGCCACCGGGTGGGCTGTTTTGGGCAATGTCAGCGCGCTGGGCAAAGTGGAATATACGCTCGTCGGCGATACGGTCAATGTCGCCGCGCGCATCAGCGCCTTTGCCAACAACAATCAAATTTTGGCGGACGGCGCAACCGCCGAGACAAACGTCCCCGGCATTACCATGCGCGCCTTGACGCCGGTGCGCGTGCGCGGTCGCAAAGAACCTTTGCCGGTTTGGGAAGTGCGCGACGACGAACCGCCCGCGGCGGTAGAACCTGACGCGGCAGAGGACGACATTTAATTTTCGTTCGAGCTATATTTTTGGCGCGCCAGCTCAGCCGCCCACACCTGCCGCCAAAACGCGTAATACGCCATCAAGAGACTCAAACCCAAACCGTGCAAGCCGTCGCGGTAACCGGACAAGGCGATGAAACGCCGATAAAATTCGCGCGCTGGCGCGCTTGGGTAACTCCGCCAACGCGGACGAATTCCTTCCGCCGCCATCATTTGCGCTTCAAAACGCGTATAACGTATTTGTTTGCGCCGAAATTGCGCCAGCGTCTCATAGTTGTAATGCACCAACGGCGTTTCCAGATAATCCTGTTTGCCGTCGGCAATCACCAATTCATGCACCGGGCGCGCCGTATCAAAACGCGCCCTGCCCTTTTTCAAAACGCGCGGCTGATAATCCGGCGCCCAGCCGGTGTGCCGAATCCATTTGCCAAAAATATAGTTCTGGCGCGGTACCCAAAAAAGAACCTGCTCCGTCATAGCGTTTTCACTATGCGAAATGCGCGCGCGGATTTCGTTGCCCAATCTTTCATTCGCCCGTTCGTCGGCGTCAATAAAAAAAATCCAATCGCCGCGCGCATATTCCAGCGCCGCATTGCGCTGCGCGGCGTAATTGTCAAACAGCCGCGTCACAATGCGCGCGCCGACGGCTTGCGCTAACGCCGCCGTTTCGTCCACGCTCGCGGAATCCAACACAAGCAGCTCATCCGCAAAAGATTGAACCGATTCCAAACACGCGCGAATATGTTTCGCTTCGTTCAGCGTCAAGACAATGACGGACAACATATTTTTCATTCCAACGGCGCGCGACTGAGCGCAATGACCGCTTCGTACGCCGCCAACTGTTGCTGCAATGCGGCGTCAGTCATTTCGCCGCGCTGCGCCTTTTGTTTAGCAAGACGCAGCGCGCGCCGCAGCCCTGCCCGCACCAAAAGCTGCGCGCACACATTCCACGCGCGCGAATAATGTTTTTGAAATAAGGTGAACCGCGCTTTCCACAACTCGACAAACATTTGGGCGCGGAATTGGCGCGTGCTGCGCGCTTCATGGTGGACAATTTTTGCTTGCGGCACACACCAAATCTGCCACCCCGCGCGTCGAATTCGCATACACCAATCCACTTCTTCGGCATAGATAAAAAAATCATTGTCCAAACATCCGACCTGCCGCGCCGTTTCAGCGCGTACGAGCAACGCCGCGCCAAGCGGATGGTCAATTGGAAACGGCGCGCCCTGCTCATACTTGCGAAAAGAATAACGGCCATTCCAGCGAGATTCGCGCAAGCGCCAATTGACGGGAAACAAATCCATATAGATTTGCGCCAAACTCGGAAAACGAAACGCGGAATGTTGCCGCGCGCCGTCCGCGTAAAACAAACTGGGGCCGCAGGCGCCAGCGCGCGGATGCGTTTCCATAAACGCGACCATTTTTTGCAGCGCGTCGGCGTCTTGCGTCAAAATTTCAGTGTCAGGATTGAGGAGCAGCCAAAATTTTCCTTGCGCGCGTTCCAAACCTTGATTGTTGGCGCGCGCAAAACCTACATTCACATCATTTGCAATCAATTCCACCGCAGGAAAACGTTCGCGCGCCATGCGAACGGATTCATCCGTCGAAGCGTTATCAATCACAATAATTTGCGTCGTGAGCGCGCGGCACGCGAGCGCCAGCGATTCCAAGCACCGTTCAAGCATGGCTTGCACTTGAAAGGACACAATGACAATCGTCAAATCCATTTTGAAATCAAATCCGCATATTTTTCGGAACGCCTTGCTCTGTTGCCTCGTTCGGCTCGACAGGTCTGCTCAAGCCCATTCTCACTACAAATTGTAGTTACGCTGTGTGACCCACAAGATAACCGAGTATTATGTAGAATCTTGATGTTTCGGATAGTAAAGAAAGTACTCTAATCCTATGGCGCTTGATGCGAAATGGTGGCTATACTGCGTGAAAGGAGAAAAAAGTTAAAAATTCAAGTTAGATTTTTGTGATTTTCTGAAACGCTATGTTACGGATTTCCGTCTATCACTGGGTCCCCATCGCGGAAAACCTGTTGTTTGAAATCGAAAAACGCTTGCGCGCCTTGGCGCCCCACCAAGTCAGCGATATAGAGATGGAACGTGACGCCGTTACGTTCCACACAACCTATCAATACAGTCGCGATTTTCGCACTGTGGCGTTTTTTCCCCTGCCCGGCAAAATCAATCAGCGCGGTTTTTGTCAACACACGCTTACGATTGCGCCCATCCCCGGCATTGCGCTCAACGCGCTCTTGAATGACCTCGTACCGGATTTTGTTCAACGCGTTAGCGAGCTACTGTATGCCGTGCTTCCCGATTCCGCGCGCAGCAAATTGGCAATCTTGAGCGCAGGCATTGCGCCATTTCAACAATTCCAAGTTACGACCGTGGACCCGCCGGTGGAACAGGCGACATGCGCGTTCTTGCAGCAAAATCAAGTGTCCGCCATTTTTTTGGATGAACGCTCCGCCGACGAGATGCGCGTCGGGTTTTCGATTCCCACATTGCATCTGGACGTCAGACCTTTTGCGGGCGACGCTATTGCCGCCACAAGCGGCAGCGGCAACAACATTCTTTTGTACGCTACAGAATTTACGCCGGACGAATGGGCAACGCATGACAGCGTGATTTACAAATACTGCGCGCTTGTCCTGTATGCGCGCACATTAGATTCCGTGACGCTGACGCTGCGCCAAGCGCGCGACCACATTACGCCGCTGCGCCGCCGCCTCGTGACCGCGCTGCAAGGCAATGTCGCCGAGCAGCTTGAAACGTTGACTCAGCTCAAGCGGTATCTGATGTATGTTAATATCAAACTCCCCGTCATCCAAAAAGTCAGCCACCAACTGCGCGCCACGCGGCACACGCAAACTTTTGCCGCGAAAATAGCGACGTTCGACGAACCTATCAAAGTTTTTGGTTATCCGACCATTCGCAGCATCGAAGATACGCTTTGGCAGCCGCCCTATTTGATTGGCAAAATTGACGACGAAACGCGGCGCGCCGGTTCACAATTTGACGAGGATATCGAAGAAATCCAAATCATTTCGAGCGAACTCGCGCAGATGCTCGAAAGCAGTCTGTTATCGGAACAGCTGCGGATTGCGCGCCAGACGCTGGACGCGGCGCAAACGAGTCTCGAAATCGAACGCAGCGCCAAAAATCTAACCAACGCGCTCAAGAGCGCCGCCGTCCTTTTTGTTACGGGACTGGGGATGCTCATTGCGGCGCAACAAGGGCTCGGTTTCGCGGGGATGGTCGCGGCAGGCATAACCTTTGCGATTTTGGGTTATTTTGTCACCACGTTTGCGCTCAAGCGCCGCAAAGCTTATTTTCGGCTCGTCATTCCGGTGCACGCGCCTTTTGCGCCCGATACGCTCGCGCGCTGGATCGGTCGGCACACCTTGTTAAAGCACAAGGCGAACGGCAATCAAATTACATGCAGCTGGCAGCAAACGATTCCGGTGCGAATGATGGGGGCGGCGGCTCCGCCGGAAACGGCTTTGCATCCCGCCCCATTTTTGCGCCAGCGTTTCGATGTGACCGTCGAGCTGGAACGGCGCGGCTTTATTCATACCATCACAATCGAAACCGAATATCTGACGGCGGATTTCGAGAGCCGCGACATTGTCGAACATATCCTGGGCGAATTGTTGGCTAGCGAACAAGATGGAGCGCGCACACCCGCCGGGCAATCGGTCTATGTGCAAACGCTTTCCTTGCTCGGCCTGTCGCTCGAACAACAACTGCCGGCGCTCAATAATCTGCTCACCTTGCCGTCGGCGCAGCTTTCGCAGCTCATGACGACGGGCGATTATAAATTAGAGGACGCCAACTTGTCGCGCCCAGAGCTGTATGTTCTGCAAGATTTGAACGGGCAACTGCGCGCGTATCAAGAATGGCTGTATGAAACCTTGGAGAATCCGAAACGGCGGCGCTTGCTGGAACTCATCGGCGTACAAAATGTGCGCGACAAGTTGACGCTGCTCAAACAAATCGAGGAGGACCGCCGCAAGTATGCACAACACTTTGTCTGAACTGGAACATGTCCAGAGCATCCTGTCCGTCCTCGCGCAAATTTTGGCGCGCGGCTTGACCGGCGAACAACGCGATACGGTTCTGCGCGGGATGCCCGTCGTCTTGGGCAAACGCAACGGCGATGAATTTTCTTTTTACCGCGCGCTGCTCGATACGTACGAAGCGCGCCAAGAGCTGGATTTTGTCGTTGACCTGACGCGGCGCATCGAAGGCACGCGCAGTTTTTATCAAGACGTCGGTCCCGACCTAGACCGCTTGCGTTTTTTGCTCAGCAAACATCAGCAGCAGATGCGCCACAATCAAACCAAGCCGTTTGTGTTTGTGCTGATGCCGTTCCGCCAAGAACATTTTGCCATCTATGAGCGCGCCATCAAACCGACGCTCGAAAATCTGAGCTGTCGCGTGGAACACGCCAAAGACGCGCATACGGTCGAACGCATCGTCGAGATGATTTTTACGCAAATCGCGCGCGCGCGCTTTATCGTCGCGGACACATCGGGCAAAAATCCGAACGTGTTTTACGAAATCGGCTATGCGCACGCGCTCGGCAAAAAGGTCATCTTGCTCGTACAAGAAACGCAAGATATTCCGTTCGACATTGCCGGTTTGCGGCACATTCAATATAAACCGCACGCGCTCAACGCGCTGGCGGTGGATTTGCGCGCGACCGCGCAAGCGTTATTGCGCGAAACAACCGAAGCGGTCGCGTAAGCGGGCGACTGCGCTAATGTAAATCGCGGCGCGGCTTGATGGGAATTTGTTTGAACTCGCGCATCAATTCAATCAGACGTTCGACGGTGGCGTGAAACATTTTTTCGCCAAATTCGCGCGTGGCGACAGTCGGGTCGCCGGCGACGCCCGTTTTGGAAAAACGCGACCACCAATCCATCCACGCGTACGCAGCCGGTTTGGGATGATCCCAATTAAAGTATTTCAAATCCGGCACGCCCAATTCGCGCACCGCCTTGTCCATCTGCACCAAATCGGGCCGCAAATACAACATGAGCGCCGTTTCAAATTCGCAGGCGTGACCAATGCCGCCGTATTCCGATTTGCGATGCGCCGCAACCAAATCGCGAATCAATACATCGTCCACCGCCGCGTTGCCCGCCATCGCGCCGACAAGCGCCCCCGTTTGCAACACCGCCTTGCGCGCCGCCAATTCGACCAACGACGAATTCGAGCCGTGACCGTTCACCAACATAATATGCGTGAAACCATGCCGCGCCACACTAATCGCCGCGTCCGCGAACAAGGACAATAACGTTTCCATCGAAGACGTGAGCGAGCCGGGAAAATCCATGTGATGGTCTTCAAAGCCGACCGGTAACACCGGCAGCGAAAGCAACTCGTCGGACGCGCGGCGCGCCGCTTCAAAACACACCGCCTCGACAATCACATTGTCCGTATTCAGCGGCAGATGCGGGCCATGGTCTTCAATCGAACCAATCGGCACGAGAATCGCTTTTTTCGCCGCAACCGCTTCGCGCACCTCGAGCCACGTCAAATCATCATAACGAAACTTGGGCATACGCTTTGAATTCTCCTCCCTTGTCAAAAAAAAATCGCTCCATGCAGAAACGCCAAGAAGCACAAAGTGTTCTTGGCGTCCGGTGGAATTGCTTGCAAAAATTTTCAGCTCGGCAGACGAGCCATTGACGCGCGGCTCACTTGGCTAGCGTGCGCGGGTCGAGCGCATCGCGCAGTCCGTCGCCGAGAAAATTGATTGCCAGCACAGTAATCAAAATCATCAAGCCCGGAAAAAACCAGATGTGCGGCGCGCTTTCGATATAACGCGTCGCGTCTTCGAGCATGTTGCCCCAAGTCGCCGTCGGCGCGCGCACGCCCAAGCCCAAAAAACTAATGTACGCCTCGGACAAAATCGCCGTCGCAATCCCCAGCGTCGCCGCCACAATAATCGGCGCGGTGGTATTGGGCAGGACATGCCGAAAAATAATGCGCGAATTTTTTACGCCCAACGCGCGCGCGGCGGTGACATATTCGCGTTCCTTGAGCGATAAAAATTCGGAACGCACAATGCGCGCCAGATACATCCAACTGGTGAAACCGATAATCAAAATAATGACAATCAGACTGCCGCTAAATTCGCGTCCAAACAAATTAAAATTTTGGATTTTATCGCCCGCATATTTCGCCGCAATAATCAAAAGAAACAACGTGGGGATATTCAACACCGCTTCGGTAAAACGCATCAGAATGCTGTCCGTCTTGCCGCTATAATAGCCCGCGAACGCGCCGACCAGCACGCCGACGATGAGCGCGATAGCCACCGAGGCGACGCCAATCGCCAGCGAAATTTGTCCGCCGTAAATCGTGCGCGCCATAATATCGCGGCCAATCGGGTCCGTCCCAAAGGGATGCGCGGCGGACGGCGGTTGCAGCCGAATGTTCAAATCAGTGTGGTTGGCGTACTCTTCGGGAAAAACAAACGACCCGCCAATGATGTACGCCAGCAGCAAGCCGAACAGAACCAGTCCAAACATCGCCGCGCGATTTTGGCGCAGCTTGCGCCACGCCAATTGGCTGGGCGAGAGGTCATGCGGTTTGGAATCGGGTTGCGCGGCGTTCACCGCTTCGCTTAGCGTTGCCATGCGCTCTGCTAATGATAACGAATGCGCGGGTCGAGAAAGGTGTAGGTTACGTCAGTCACAATTTGAAAAAATACGACGGAAACGGAAATCAGCATCAAAATCCCCATCAAGACCGGCAAATCAGATTTGACCGCGTGGTCGTAAAACAGCCGTCCCATGCCGGGCCACGAAAAAATCGTTTCAGTCACCAACGCGCCCGCGAGTAAAAATCCCAAATCCAATCCAATCAACGTCACAATCGGCAGCGCCGCGTTTTTCAGCGCGTGCTTGAACAAAATCAAGCGTTCCGACAAACCTTTGGAGCGCGCGGTGCGCATATAGTCTTGGCTCGAAACTTCGAGCATATTCGAACGGATGAAACGACTGTACGCCGCAATCGAAATGATGGACAAGGTCGCAATCGGCAGCGCCATGTGCCAAAGCACTTGTTCGGGCGTCTTGCCCACCGACGGTTCAAACATGCCCACCGTCGGAAAATAGGGCAAGCCCGCGCGTTTCAAGTACACGCCAAAAATGTAAATCAAACCCAGCGCCAATAACGGCACCGGCATCGAAAAGCCCACGAACGACAAACCGGTAAAAAGATTGTCGTACCACGAGTATTGCCCTACCGCCGATAAAATGCCCAACAACAACGCAAAGACGATAATGACAATTTCAGCTGTGAACATCAAGAGCAGCGTATTGGGCAAACGGTCGCCGATCATTTTGAGGACCGGCTGCTTGGTCACGACCGAAGTTCCCAAATCGCCGCGCAGTACGCCCCGGCGCTCGCCCGGCGTATCCGGCGTTCCATCGCCGTTCACGTCAATTTTCATCCAATCGTTGCCAATCAACCAGACAATGTATTGCATGTACAGCGGCTGGTCGAGACCGAGTTGGCGAATCAAGCGCTCGCGGTCTTTGCCTTTGACCTGACCATTGCGCCCGGCAAACGAAACCAGCGGGTCGCCCATATTCATAATCAGCACAAACACAATGATACTGATGAGAAATAAAAGCGGAATCGCTTGCAGCAAACGACGAATGATATATCTACCCATATAGCGCAAGCCCTGACAAGTTTGCGCTGTCTTGCGCCGCGCAAAACCTGTCAGGGCTTATTGAGCTTATTGTGTCTTGTCCCACTGGTACGCGTTCCAGAACGGCGTCGCGCCCGAGAATTTTACATCCGTGAGTTTTTTCGAGATGGTCCACAAATCGGGATCATCCCAAATGCTCACCCAGTACACCTTGTCCGCAATCATTTTTTGGATTTGGAAAAACAGTTCCGTGCGCGCTTTGGCGTCCACAGTGCGCGCTTGCTGTTGGAACAGCGCATCCAAATCTTTGTCGCAGATAAATTCCCAGTTATTGCCGGGCGGATTCGCTTCGGATGGAATTTCACTGCATAACCAATCCACCGTGTCGGGGTCCGGGAACTTGGGTGAATTGGACCATTGCGCCACATCGTATTGACCGGTCGCAACGGGGCCCTTGTCGCCAAAACTGTTGAAAAAGACATCGGACGGATGCGTCACCAAATCGGCGTCAATGCCCACCGCTTTCCATGCTTGCTGCACAATCGCCTGCGTGTTCTTGCGAACCTCGCGCGTCGTCGTCAGATAGCGCAGTTTTAATTTTTCGCCGTCCTTTTCGCGAATGCCGTCCGCCCCCACTTTCCAGCCGGCGTCATCCAAAAGTTTCTTGGCGCCTTCGGGGTCGTATTTAATCGGTTCGATATTCGGGTCCGCTTGCGCCATGCCGTCCCAGAACGTCAACGCGGGTTTGGTCAAACCGTACAACAGCTCTTGGTCAATTTTGTCGCGGTCCACCGCCATCACAATCGCGCGGCGCACGTTCGCGTCTTGCAGCGCCGGGTGGCCCTTGGTCGCCTCGTCGGCGCTCATGTTAAAGTACCACGATTCTTTATAGCCCGATTGCACTTTGGCAATATCCACCGTGCCGAGTTTTTCCAATTCGGGAACGTCGGAGGGGCTGATAAAAACGCCAACGTCAACGTCGCCCGCTTTAATCGCGGCTAGCTGCGCGGCGTCGTCCGGCACAATGCGAAAGAAAATTTGGTCGGCTTTGGGTTTGCCCATCCAAAAATCGGGATTCGCTTGAAACGTGAGATGGCTGCCGGTTTCCCATTCCTTGAACAGGAACGGTCCAACGCCCACCGTCGGCGCGCGATTCCATTCCGCGTTATCGAGCGTCCCATCTTTTTGGAATACCGGTTCGAGAATATGTTTGGGGAGCGCGACCGAGCTGTTGACGCGGCTAAAAATTGTGGTCATCCACGGCGCGTAGGGTTCTTTGAACGTGACGACCAGCGTATGCGGGTCCGTCGCCTCCACTTTATCCACCACGCTGTCGAACGGGTCGCGGCTCGTCACCGTGTTCTTGTCGCTCATCACCATCTGCCAGGTGAACACATAATCGTCGGCAGTCAGCGGAACGCCGTCCGACCATTTGACGTCGTCGCGCAGTTTGAACGTAATCACCTTGCCGTCGGCTGAAATGCCGCCATTCTCAATGGACGGAATTTCTTGAGCGATCCAGGGCAGCGGTTCGTTCTTGTCGTTGAACGTAATCAGCGCATTGGCGAGGAATAAATCAAACAAGTTTGCGGTGAACCATTGATTGGTGTACAGCGGACTGAGATTGTTTGGCTCTTGCGTATAAGCAATGCTAATAACCTTGCTGCCGGTCGAAGGCGCGCTGGTCGGCTGCGCGGGAACGGCGGTCGGTTGCGCGGGCGCGGCAGTCGGTTGCGCGGGCGCCGCGGTCGGCTGGGCGGGCGCGGCAGTCGGCGGCGCCGTCGTAGGCGCGACGGCTGGCGCACATGCCGCCATGAGGGCGATGATTGCGCCAAGCGCCAATAACATCAAATTACGTTTTGAAAAAACGCAGTTCATTCTTCTCCTCCTGAGTTCGTGAACCCATCTTTTGCGCGGCGCAGTGAAATTTCAAGCGACGCGAATGTGGGGCAATGGACACTTGCGCGGAATTAAATTGGTATCGCTTTGATTGCGCCTCCTTTGAGCAGAATGGACATGTGGATGTCGTTTTAACGGGGTTGAGGAAATCAATCGCCAGCGCTTTCGCTTGGGGTTGAGCGCATTATAAGATGGAGTTGCGGCATTTGTCAATGGAAATTCGCAAATTTCAATTTGCCATTACAATACGGACATCTTGTGGAGGATGATGCCCCGTGCTGTATGCTTTGCTGATAGCGCTTTTGACCGCAGGTTTATACGCCAACAGCGCCTCTACCGTTTATGGCGCCATGATTCTGCCCGTCGCCATTTTGGCGGCGGTAATCACATTTGTCTCGCTTTATCTGCCGCGCAAATTTTTTGCCTATCGTTTGGAGGATATTGCGCCCACCGTCTTGCAGCGCTTGATGCAGCGCGCCGCCATCGGAACCGGTTTGGCGTTGACGCTGCCGTTCGCCACGCTCGCGCTCAGCGGCGGCTGGAACAATCCGCAATTTTTGGGCGAGTTGTATGTTTATACGCTCATCGCCATTTTTCTATTCCAAGCCATTGGCGAAGTTCTCACCAACCATGTCTTGTATTTGCAGCGCACGCATCAATACAATTCCAATCAATTGTTTGCGCTGCTCGCAAGTCTCGCGCTCTTGTTCTTTGTTTTGATTTTATATTTTCTCGCCTTTGACCTCGCGCAGCCGCCGCAGCTCAAAAATTACACGCGCGACATGCTCGCCATAACGCTGATTCTGGTCGGATACGGACGCGCGGTTTTTTTAATGGCGCATCATTAAGCGTTCCGCGCGGCATTTTACTTGGCGCGCGCGGCGAGGTCGCGTTTCAGATGCCGAAATAATTCTTGCATCCGCGCTTCCAACAGCGCCGCGCCGTCGCGCTGCGCCCAATCATAGACACCCTGCCCGTTCGGCAAGCCGCGCCGCCCTTGGCGCGCGAGCTCTTGAATTTTTTCCGGCGGCGCGCGGCGCGTATCCAATTCGGGAAAGAGAAACGCGGCGAACGCGTCGAACGTATCCAACCCGCCGACATCCGCTGATTCAATGGGCCCCGTAATCGCAAGGCGGCGGCCGAAACTGTTACGCACGACGGCATCAATCGCTTCCGCCGACGCCGCGCCGGACGCCCACAACGCCCATGCTTCGCGCAGCAACGCAAACTGCAACCGATTGCCGATAAAGCCGGGAATTTCGCGATTGAGAATCACCGGCTCTTTGTGTGCCGCGCGCAACTGCGCGCACACCCAATCCGTCACGGCGGGCGCGGTTTCAGGGCCCGCGCAAACCTCGACCAACGGAATCAATTGCGGCGGATACCAAAAATGCGTCGCAATGACGCGCTCACGCCGCGCGACCCTTTTGACCAAGTTGCTCGCGGGTTGGCCGCTCGACGATGCCAGAATCGTCGGCGGCGGACAAAGGGCATCGAGCTGTTCAAAAAGATCATGCTTGAGCGCGAGATTTTCCGTGACCGCTTCGATGACCATTTGCGCCGCGCGCGCGTCGCGCAGCTGCGTCGAAAGCGTGATGCGTTCCAACGCGGCTTGCGCCGCGTCCGTCGTCAACAATTCATGCGCCACAAATTGCGCGAGCGATGCCCGTATTTTTTCGCGCGCCTGCGCAAGACTGTTTTCGCTCCGCCCAATCAGAATGACCGGAACGCGCGCCATCGCAAAAATTTGCGCGATGCCGTGACCGATAATGCCATTGCCAATGACGGCAAGTTTTTCCAATGTCGCGGGAAGAGTCATTTCAATTTCCTTGAATAGGGATTTTCAAACGCGTGCCGGATAAAATTTCGCCGCGCCTGCCGACGCGATTCTTTTCGGCAAGCGCCTGCGCGTCCACTTGAAACAGTTCCGCTACGCGCGCAATCGTATCGCCCTTGCGCGTCACATAGACGCGCGCGGCGGGCTTGGTGACTTGAAAGCTCGCCGCGCTCAACACCAATGCGGCGGGCGGAATCGTCAGCTGTTGCCCGGGGCGAATGAGCCGCGGGTCCGTCAAATGATTCGCGTCCACAATGGACTGCACCGTCACGCCCAAGCGCGCCGCAATCGCGCTCAACGTATCGCCACCGCGCACCACATACACAACAGCGGTCGTTTCGAGCGCGGGCGCAGGTACGGGCGACGGCGCCGCATCCGCTATCGGCGGTTTCACGTCGGACGCGGGCGCGTCAGCCAAGCCGGGAATTCGCAAACGCTGCCCCGCGCGCAGCGCGCGCGCGTCCGCAATCGCGTTTTCATTCATCAACGCCAATACGGTGACGCCAAAGCGCTTGGCAATTGCCGAAAGCGTATCGCCGGGCGCGACAAGATATTCGCCGGACGCGGGCGCAGATTGAATCGGCGCGGATGGCGCGGGCGCGGGTTTTGGACGCGTCGTCAATGGCGGCGCGGTCGGCACGGGCGGCAAATTCGCGGGCGCGTCTTTGGGCGTATGACGCAGCGCTTGGACCAGCGCGCTGCTACGTTGAATGACGTTCAAGGCGTTTTCGGGCGCGGCATCGGAATCCCAAATAAAAAACGTCGCGCCTTCCACATACGGATAATGATAGAGCGAGTGCATGAACGTAATGTATTGGTCAGGCGAACGAGCATCCTGCACCGCAAAGTTGCCGCACTCGGAAATAAAAATGGGTTTGTCGGGAAAATAGCTGTGCGTGTAGGTAAAGCGTTGACCGCCGTCCAGCGTGAGCGGGCCGTCGTCGGGACGCCAATAGCAATGGCAATCCATCACGTCCGCGCGTTCGATGCTCGCGCGGCAAATTTCTAAACCAACATAGCCGCCTTGATTTTTGTCGTCGCTGTGGTCATTGGCAAACGCGGGATAATGCAAACGCGCCCAAGGAATTTTTTCGCGCAAGCGCCGAATCATTTCCAGATTCCATGCGTCAATATCCTGATATAACGACGCGGGCGGAACGGGTTGCTGCATACTTGCGCCTTGCGGATGGCCCTCCAAATCGAGGTTCTGCTCATTCGCCCACGTGATTTCATTGGTAAAGGGGCGCAAGCGTTCGGCGTTTTCAGTCACCGCGCGCGCCCATTCTGCGGGTTGCGTCGCATACCAATTTTGCAAATACATGCGAATCAAAATGCGCGCGTGCGGATATTTTTCGCGGATGAGAGGAACGAGGTCGGCGTTCACATGCAGAACCGTATAATTTTGAAAACCTGCCGCGTAAAAGTCATCCATCCGGCGAAAACCGGCGTTCGGCGCGTGAATCCCCCAACGATTGTGCATACGCAACCCTCCTGTGGCGGCAATTCTATGCCGAGCGCGAACGGATGTCAATCGAGTTTCGGCAGACGACTAGGGCTGGCACATTGCCTGCGAGACCCCAAACGCTTTCGCCGCGTCGCGCGATGCGAAATTTTTACGCGTTTTGAATGGACGGGCAATTTTTTTCGGTTATAATGACGCGCACGCGCGGCTATCCGACGCGCCATCGCTTATCGGGAATTTTTAATTTAACAAGGAAAAACAATGGTTACCGAACAACAAGTTATCAACGCGCTTGCAACCGTAATTGAACCAGAATTGCATCGTGACTTGGTTACGCTCAAAATGATTCGCGACGTTTCCGTACAAGGCGACGCGGTCAACTTTACAATTGTCTTGACGACGCCCGCGTGTCCGCTGCGCGGGCAGATGGACGCCGAAGCCACCGCCGCCGTGAAAAAAATTCCCGGCGTCAAAACCGTCAATATCAAATGGGATGCCAATGTGCCGTCCGACGCGCGCATCAGCGGACGCCTGCAAATGGATGTGCGCGCGACGATTGCGGTGGCGTCGGGCAAAGGCGGCGTCGGCAAATCTACCGTCGCCGTCAATCTTGCCATCGCGCTCGCCCAAGCCGGCGCGCGCGTCGGTTTGCTTGACGCCGATATTTACGGGCCCAACATTCCCATCATGCTCGGCTTGGAACATCAAAAACCGCTCGCGCAAAACGATAAACTCATTCCGCTCGAAGCGTTTGGTTTGAAACTCATGAGCATGGGTTTTCTCGTTTCGCCTGAACAAGCCATGATTTGGCGCGGGCCCATGTTACATTCCGCCATTCGTCAATTTCTAACCGATGTGGAATGGGGCGCGCTCGATTATCTGGTGATTGATTTGCCGCCGGGCACGGGCGACGCGCAATTGACGCTCGCGCAAACATTGCCCTTGACCGGCGCCGTAATCGTGGCGACGCCGCAGGATGTGGCGCTCTCGGACGTGGTGCGCGGCGTCAACATGTTCAAGCGGCTCGAAGTGCCGGTACTGGGCGTCGTCGAAAATATGAGCTATTTTGTCTGTCCGCATTGCGGCGAGCGCACCGCGATTTTTGACCACGGCGGCGCGAAACACATGGCAGCCAAAATGAACGCGCCCTTTCTCGGCGAAATTCCGCTTGACCCCAAAATTCGCATGGGCGGCGATACCGGTTTGCCGGTCACAGTCACCGAAGCGGACTCGGCGCTGGGGCAAGCGTTCAAACAGGTCGCGCAGCAAGTCGCCGCCAAAGTCAGCGTCTTGAACGCGCAAGCCGCGCAAGGCGAATTGATTGCGGCTGGTTCCATTCCCACCATCAAACGAAATTGAGGGAATTGGCGGGCGGCACAGCAAAACCCCAGATATTTTAGCCGCAGCGCGCGACGCGCAGCGCCAAGCATAGCAAAACAGTTGGGGTCTTGGCGCACTCGTGGTAAAATTTTTACATTCCAAATGGAGAAGCGGAGATGCCATCAAAATCGAAAGCAGCGTCCAATACGTCGCCGGTATTGACGCCGGAACAAGCCATCGAAAAATATTCGACCGAAGCCGCCAGTCAAGCGACTGCCGCAAACTATCTGGAACTCGGCGCCGCGTATTATGTCGCGCATCGTTGGCAAGACGCGATTCAAGCGTTTGAAAAAACCATTACGCTCGACCCCAATCAAGCGTTCGCGCATTTTTATCTCGGCATCCTGTACGCGTCGCAAGGACAGCGCGAAAAAGCGGACGCCGCGCTAGCAAAGGTGCTCCAAGTCAGCGCCAATCAAATGCTCAAGGAGCAAGCGCAAGCGCGCATTCCGCACATCCAAAGCGTTGCCGACCTCGGCAATTAAAGTTGCAAAAAGGCGGAGTCGTCCGCCTTTTTCGTGTACCATACCCTTTCATCACGGTTGAATAAACGCAACGCCACAAGCCCGATGCGTTTATTCGGCTCTCTATCATCATGTCACAACGCATAGAAAAAGATTCGATGGGCGAACTCCAAGTCCCCGCCGACGCTTTGTGGGGCGCTCAAACGCAGCGCGCCCTGCACAATTTTCCGATTAGCCATCTGAAACAACAACGCGCCTTTATCTGGAGCATGGCGCTCATCAAACGCGCCGCCGCCGAAGTGAACCGCGATTTGGGTTTGCTCGACGCCAACCTCGCGAACGCCATCGCGCAAGCCGCGCAAGAAGTGATGGACGATAAACTCGCGCGCCATTTTGAACTCAATCCGTTCCAAGCCGGCGCCGGCACGTCGCACAATATGAACGTGAACGAAGTGATTGCCAATCGCGCCAATCAAATGCTCGGCTTTGACATTGGCGACAAAAATAAACCGGTCAATCCTAACGACCACGTGAACATGGCGCAAAGCACCAACGACACGATTCCGACCGCCATCCGTTTGGGCATTCTCTTTATGCTTGACGCGCTGCTCGCGGCGGTGGACGGTTTGGCGGACGCGCTGCAACAAAAAGCCGTCGAGTTTGACGACATTGTAAAATCGGGACGCACGCATTTGCAGGACGCGGTGCCGGTGCGAATGGGCCAAGAATTTGGCGGTTACGCGCAAGCGGTTCGCAACGACCGCGAACGCATCGCTACGGCGGCAGACCGCGTGCGCCGCTTGGGCATTGGCGGCACCGCCGCCGGGACCGGCTTGAACGCGCATCCCGAATATCATGCGCGCATGATTAAACGCCTTAACGAATTGACGCATTTCAATACGCGCTCGTCCGGCAATCTTTTCGAGTCCATGCAAAGCAACGCGGACGCCGCCGATTTTTCCGCCGCGCTCAATACGCTCGCGCTGACCTTGACGCGCATCGCAAACGATTTCCGTTTGTTGGCATCGGGGCCGACCACCGGCTTGGATGAAATCCGCTTGCCCGCCGTACAACCCGGCTCTTCAATTATGCCCGGCAAAGTCAATCCGGTGTTGGCGGAAATGTTGAATATGGTTTGCTATCACGTCATGGGCAACAATCTCACGGTGCAGTTGGCGTCGGCGGCGGGCCAATTGGAATTGAATGTGATGATGCCGGTCATTGCGTACGATTTGTTCGAGGCGATGGAAATTTTGACCAACGCGCTCGCAGCGTTCACGACCAAATGCGTGGTCGGCATCCAAGCCAATCGTGAAAAAGCGGAAGGTTGGCTCGGCAAGAACGTAATTATCGTTACGGCATTGAATCCGGTCATCGGCTATAATGCCGGCGCGGCGTTGGCCAAAGAAGCCACCGCGCGTAATCTTTCGCTCCGCGAAGTGGCGGCAGAAAAAATCGCGGCGGGGACATTGAAACATCGCGACCAGGACCGCCCCGTTTCTATTCAAGAAGTTGACGCCGTGTTGAATGATTTGCGTTCGTTGACCGAAGGCGGCGTCCACGGCGGCGGAGGCGGCGGCGGCTAGAATTTTGGTTCAGCGCAAGGCGCTGGCGCGCTTGACACGCGCCAGCGCCTTGCTCCCAATTTTTCCATCGCGTTTCCATCAAACGGATGAATCCTCTGGATGTTTCGGCAGCGGCGGACGCTTTCGAAAACGATGCGCTCGCGGCGAACCAAGCGGCGCGGCGCGCGGCGCAGGAAAGTCAACTTTTACGCCTCCTCGCGCATTGGGTTGCCCGCGACTTGGGCGCCGAAGACCTCTTGACGCAGCTGCGTAAAACGCTGGCGGACCTGATGCCCGCCGACCGAATTCTGCTTTTGCAGGATACCGAAACGCCGCGCGTCCTCGTGACGCCGCCCGCGCCGACGGAAAATACTGTCGCGTACGCGGCGGCGCTGGCGCAAACGTTGACCGCTACAAGTTCCCCGCTCTGGCTCACGCACGAGCAAATTACGCACACGTTCCCTCCCGACCTCGCCGTCTCTCTGCCGTCCACGCTCGCGGCGCTCATTCTCGCCCCGCTCTGGTTTCACAATACTTTGCGCGGCGCGCTGATCATCGAAGCGCATCACGCCCGTTCTGAATTCACCACAGACGATATGACGCTCATCGAAACTATCGCGCTGAACATTGCCAACATGCTCGAACGCGACCAAGCGCTATTCGAGTCGCGGCAACGAATGGACCAAATGAGCGCGTTCAGCGCTATGGCTTCGACGGTGAACGAATGGGTGGACGTGGAACAATTGGCGCGGCGTTTCTTGGCGATCTTTCTCAATACCACGCACACCGGCTATGGCCTTTTCTACATCTTGGAAGCGGAAGAGGAAATGCGTCTGGTCGCGCATTTTGGCGTGCCAACCGAATTGGTCGAAGCGCTGCGTCTCGGTCATTTGTCATTGAATCCCGAAGTCAAGCGCACGTTTGAAGAGGGACATCTCGCCATTCTTGGCGATTTGACCGACGCAAATTTGAGCGCAGGCGCGCTCGAAATCGCCGCGCTGATGCGTTTGCAAAGCGTTCTCCTGTTGCCCTTGCGCGTCAAAGGCAAGGCGCTCGGTTTGATTGCCTTGGGCAATGCCGAAGATGCAATCCAAGTCGAAGACCGCGAATTTATGCAGGGCTTGGCGGACCAAGCGGCGCAAGCGATTGAAAATGCGCGGCTCTTTGCCGAATCGCAGCGCCGTTTTCAAGAACAAAGCGCGCTGCGCGAATTGGCGCAGCGTTTTTTGAGCGCCATCACGCCGGACGAAGTGTTGGAACGCACGTTGGACACGTTAGTCAATTTACTGCCCGGCGATTTTTACGAAGTCTTGCTGCCCAATGCCGAAGGTCTGTTCTTGTTGGCGAATGGGCGCGGCTGGAAACGCGGCGTCGTCGGCCGCACCCTCACCGCGAGCGACCCGCATCTGCACGCGGGCTATGTGCTGCGCGCGCAAAATCCCGTCCTCGTCGAAGATTTCGCGCTCGAGACGCGTTTTCAGCCATCCGATTATTTAATCCGCCATCACGCCATTTCGGGCGTCTGCGCGCCGATGCTCGCGGAAACGCGCGTGATTGGTTTGTTGGGCGTGTACAGCCGCACGTCGCGTCAATTCACCGAAGAGCAATCGCACTTTTTGTATCTCGTCGCCACACAAACGGCTATGGCGCTGGAAAAGGCGCGTCATTTGCAAGCCGCGACGCGTCGCCTGGACGAATTGATTTTATTGAATGATGTGATTGCGGCGACGAACGCCGAAGTTTCGCTCGACCGCGTGTTAGCCATCGTCATGGCGGAAATTCGCGAATTGCTCCAGAGCGATGACGCGCAAATGTATTTTGTGCGCGAAAGCGGCAGCGCGCTCAAATTGGAACCCGCGCTGCCCGATGCTGAAACGCTTGAACAACCCTGGAGCCGCACCGTCGCCGAATGGGTGGCGCGTGAGGGCGACCCCTTGTTGATTCAAGATTTGACGCGCGACTTGCGCTTTAACGGCCCGACGCAATCATTGCGCGCGTGTTTGGGCGTGCCGATGCGGATTGGCAAACGCATTGTGGGCGTCATTGCCGTGGCGCATCTCGAACCCGGTCGTTTTGACACAAACGACTTGCGCTTGCTCACGACGTTGGCGGGACAGATTGCGGCGGGCATTGCGCGCGCGCGTTTATTGGACGAGACCGCGCGCCGCCTGGACGAAATTAGCGCGATGTTTGAATTTTCCGACAAACTGCGCACTGCCGCCACCGAAGCGCGTTTGCACGAATTGATTGTGAACGATACGGTCAACATGCTGCAAGGCGCCGGCGGTTCACTACAAATCCTTTCCGAAGACGGCAGCAACCTGACCGTGGTCGCGACGCGCAACATGCCGCATCGCGGCATGGAACATGAGCGCAGTCAGGGCGGTTTATCCTGGATTGCGCTCCAGACCGGCGAGCCGTTTGTCATCGCGGATGTAAGCGCCGATATGCGCGCGCAATTGCACGGCGTTTTTGCCGATATGCGCGGCGGCATCGTCGTCCCCTTACGCACGCCTTCCGGCATGTTGGGCACCCTCTTTGTCGGTTTTACAGAACAGGGCGCGCCGGGGTACGACAAGTTGCAATTGACGACGACGATTGCCAACCTCTCCGCGCAAGCATTGCACCGGGTGCGCCTGCACGAACAGACTTTGGAACAAGCCGCCTCGTTGGCGATTGCGCTCAACAATTTGGCGGATTCGTATCAGGCGACCTTGCGCGCGCTGTCCGCCGCTTTGGACGCGCGCGACAGTGAAACCGAAGGTCATTCGCAACGCGTCACCAAATTGGCGCTGGCGATTGGCGCGGCATTGAAACTTTCATCGGAGGAATTGATTAATTTAGAGCGCGGGGCGCTGCTGCATGACGTGGGAAAAATCGGCGTGCCGGACCATATCTTGCTCAAATCCGGCCCGCTCAACAAAACGGAACGCGAATGGATGAATCGGCATCCGCAGCTCGGCTATGACATGCTCAAAGAGATTTCGTTTCTCCAAGACGCGCTGCCCGTCGTGCTGCATCATCAAGAAAGATGGGACGGCAGCGGTTATCCCGAAGGGTTGCGCGGCGAACAAATTCCGTTGGGCGCGCGCATCTTTGCCGTCGCGGACACGTACGATGCCATGACTTCGACCCGCCCGTATCGCCGCGCGCTGTCGCACGAAGAAGCGTTGACGGAAATCCGACAATGCAGCGGCACCCAATTTGACCCGCGCATCGTCGAAGCGTTCTTGTCGTTGTTTCAACAAGATTCGGATTTGTTGTAACGCCAACCGTCTCATTTGCCGCGCGGCGGCGCCGACTCGGAGGGCGTGGGCGCGTTCGCAAGCAATTCGTTTTCGGGCGACGGCGTTTCGGCATTATCCTGTTGCACAATCGAAGAGGTCCACTCGGCAAGCCGCTGACGGCGACGAATGATAAAAGAGCCGAACGCGGAAATAATTCCTGCCAACGGCATGGCAAAAAAGGCGCCCCAAAAGCCCGCCACTTTGACCCCCACCAAGAGCGACACAATAATCACCAGCGGATGCAAGCCCAACGCGTCGCCCATAACGCGCGGCATAAGTATATTCACGACGACGATTTGCAAGACCACAATGGGAATCATCACCCACAAAATCTTGGTGGGGTCCGTCAAGATAGTCGCCAAAAGCGGCGGCAGCATACAAAGGATTGGCCCCAGCAGCGGAATGAGCATAAACAATCCGGCAAACACGGCGGCGACTAGCGCGGCTTGAATGCCAAAAACGGTCAGGATAATGCCAGAGCCCAATCCGATGAGAAACGCCTGCAAAATTTGCGAACGCAAAAAACCGCCAAACGCGCGGTCCGTCGCCGCAAAAAACACGCGCGCTTCTTGATGCAACCGTTCCGGCAGCACATCAAATAACATTTTACCGAAACGCGGCCCATCGAGCGCCAAAAAAAACGAAAGTAAAATCACCAACAGCGCGTTGCCCAACAAAGCCAGCGCGCCCGTCAACAGCGCAATCGTGTTTTGCAAAATAGGCGTGGCGAGCGCTTGCAAACTTTGAAGCGCATTATCAATCAAGCCCTGCACATTGACTGCAAGATTCAAGCGGGCTAGCACATTTTCAAACAAACTCGTCAAAGCCAATTGCGCCATATCGAGCCGACTCAATTGCGGCGCGATTGTTTTAACCTGCTCCACAATCGTCGGAATCAACGAGGCGACCATGACGACTACCAACACTACCAAGCCAAGATACACCACGGCGACGGCAAGTCCGCGCGAGACGCGAAACGCCGCGAGACGGTCGCCCAGCGCGCGCGTTCCCACACGCGTCCCCCATGTCGTCAAACCGCGCGGCAAAGGACGCTCATTCAGCAATTCCACCAGCGGACTGAGCGCGTACGAGACCAGCCACGCAAGCGCGAGGATGAGAATAATATCCGCAAAGCCGCTCAAGAAATTCAAGAGGACTTGGGCGACATAGGACGCGGCGATAATGACCAGCAGAATAATGAGCAGGTTGAGCCAGGTGGAACGCGGCATGAGAGCATTTTTGATTTTTGATTTTTGATTTTCGATTTTGGATTTTCGGGCAGCTGTGCGACATCATGCGGCGCGCAAGCCGATCGTGGCAATTACAAATCAGAAATCATAAATCATAAATCCAGCACCTTTCCCCAAAAATGTTCTTCGCGAAAGGCGAGGCGGCGCACAAGGCGGCTCGGCGTTTCCAGCGCGGGCGCGGCGGACGCGGCGCAATCTTGCAAACAGTTTGCCAACTGGAGCCATTCGTTCACAATTTCGGACAATTCTGTTTGCGCGGCGGACGTCGGAACAAACGGCGCGCTGGTTTGTAAAAATTCCAAATAACTGCGGCGATACAATACGTCGCTGTCCAAAATCGTACGCGCCATCGCTTGCAGTGAAACGCGCCAGTCTGGCAGCGCGTCGTAAAACGCCAATTCTTCCGCCCACAGTTCCATCCCCAACAAGGCGGCGGTCGGCTGCCGGTCCAAATTGAACCACAGCGCGTTTTCGCGCAGCGCCGCGCGCACCGTCTCTGCCGGCGTCGCGGCATATTGCGGCGCGCGCTGCGCCAACGTCGTCGGCGCGGCGCGATGCAAGCCGGTGATAAAACGCGTCGGCGCGGGCGACGGACGACGATAGTATTCAAAATAAACGCCCGCGCCCAACCCCAATCCCATTGCCGCCGAAAGATTGTGGCGCTGCGCGCATAAAACAAGTTCAGTCCATATTGTCTGCATCACGCGCGAAATTATAGCACAAGGACTGGTAAAAAATTATCCCGTTCCACACGGAACGGGACAAAGATAATCTTGTTGCGGATTCAGGGATGCGCCGCGCCCGGCGTCAGCGTTTTGTCAATGTACAATTTGCCGTTTTCGACGTGCGCGGGAAAACGATCCAGAGCGCGCGGCGCGGGTCCCGCAATATACGCGCCGTCGCGATTCCACCGCGACCCCGCGCACAATTCAAGAAACTGTTCCAGCGATTCGTCCCACTGGACCACGCACTGCTGCGGAATCAAGCGCGCTTCGGACGGATTGGTGCTGCGCGCGAAAAAAACGGTCCAACTGCCGTCGGCGTCATGCACCACTTGGAGCGGCAGAGTCTCTTGGGGCTTGTTGGCTGTCGCGTCAAAAAAATCGGCGTTGACAAATTCTTGACTCACCGAACCGGGCGGATATTCGTCCACATCTCCCACATAAAGCGGCGTCTGGACCGGCGGCCGAAAAGCGGCAGAGCCGATATAACACAAGAGACTGACGACCAACAAACCGAGAATCAACCAAATGATGAGCAGGATGCGCGTAAAACGTCGTTCGCGGGAATTTGGTTCGGGCGCTGTTTCAATCGAATAATTTTCCATTTAGAAGCTTTCGCGCATGGGTTCAGCGCGCGGAGCGCTTGGCGCAAGAGTGGGAATCAAGTCCAATGGCAACGCGTCTTGTAATTCGCGCAAGGTGGCGGGTTCGATTTTTACCGCGCAGATTTTGTATTCGGGAATTTTGGCTTGCGGGTCCAGCGCATCAATCGTCAAGGTATTCGCGGCGGCTTCGGCGTAATGGAACGGCACAAAGACTACGCCGGGCGCGGCTTTTTCCGTCACGCGCGCGCGCAATACCACATTGCCGCGCCGCGAAGAAACGCGCACGGGCGAACCGTTTTCGCACGGAATGCGCGGCGCGTCGGACGGATTGATTTCGACGAACGCTTCAGGCGCGGCAAAATCCAAATTCGAACGGCGCGTCAAAGCCCCGCCGTGCCACTGATACAATACGCGGCCCGTCGTCAGCGCGTACGGATATTTTTCATCCGGTTCCTCGACGCTGGGTTGATACACGAGGGGGAAAAATTTTGCGCGACCGCGTGGAAACGTTTCGCCAAAGAGAAAGGGCGTGCCAGGCGAATCGAGCGTAGGAACGGGCCACTGGAGTCTTTCGGTTTCGAGCCGTTCATACGAGATGCCCGCAATCGCAGGAACAAGTTCGCGCATCTCGTCCCAAATTTCGGACGGGTGTTTGTACGCCCAATACGCGGTGCGCGGGCGTTTCAATTTTTGCTCCAAACGCGTCGCCACCGCGCTAATGATTTCCCAATCGGCGCGCGCCTGACCAAGCGGCTCGAACGCTTTTCGCACGCGCTGGACGCGGCGGTCGGTGTTGGTGTAGGTTCCATCTTTTTCCGCAAACGTCGCGCTGGGCAAAATGACATCGGCGTAGCGCCCGGTTTCATTGATAAAAACATCTTGGCACACGAGAAATTCCAAATGCTCAATCGCGTGATGCGCGTGCCGCAGATTCGGTTCGCTCATCAATGGATTTTCGCCCATGACGTATTGCGCTTTGACCGCGCCCGTGCCCCACGCGTCCGCGATTTCGGTGGTCGTAAGCCCGCGTCCGACCGGCGGCGTGTGTCCCCATTTCGCGCGAAATTTTTCTACCGTTCGCGGGTCATTGGATTCTTGATAACCGGGATAGTGCCATGGCATTGCGCCCGCATCCGACGCGCCCTGCACATTATTTTGGCCGCGCAACGGATTCAAACCCGTCCCGCGCCGTCCGATGTGGCCGGTCAATAACGCCAGATGTACGAGCGCCAAAGCATTCTCGGTGCCGTGCGTATGTTCGGGAATGCCGAGCGACCAATAAATCGCGCCATTTTTGGCGGTGGCGTACATGCGCGCGGCGCGGATAATTTTTTCAGCCGGCACGCCGCTAATCCGTTCCGCCATTTCGGGCGTAAAATCTTGCATCGCTTTGGCGAACGTTTCAAAGTTTTCGGTGCGCGCGTCAAGGAACGCGTTATTGCAAAGATTTTCCTGAATGATCACATTCGCCATCGCGGAAAAAAGCGGCACGTCCGTCCCGGGCCGCTGCTGCAACCACAACGCGGCAAAGTTCACCATCTCGACGCGTCGCGGGTCAACGATAATCAATTTTGTATCATGCCGCATCACGGCGTCTTTGAATTGCAGCGCGATGATGGGATGCGATTCGGCGGTGTTGGAACCGGTGACGATGGCGACATCGCAAGCGTAAATATCGCTGCCGCTATTGGACATGGCGGACGAACCCACCGCCATTTGTAACGCGACGACGGAACCGGCGTGACACAAGCGCGTGCAGTGGTCAATGTTGTTTGTGCCAATCACCGCGCGAAACAATTTTTGCAGCGCGTAATTGTCCTCGTTCGTCGCCTTGGCGCAGCAAAAAACGGCAGCCGAATCGGGCCCGTGCTTTTCGACAATCTCGGCAAAACGCGTCGTCACCACATCCAACGCTTCGTCCCAACTTGCTTCCCGCCAATCATCGCGGCGCGCGGGCGCGCGGCGGCGCGTCGCCGTCCCCGCGTCGAAATCCTTGCGAATCAAAGGCGTTAGGACGCGGTCGTGATGATACACAAAATCCCAACCGTATCTGCCTTTGACGCACAGATTGCCTTTGCTCGTCAAATCATTGTACGGCGTCGTCACGTGCGAAATCTGATTGCCGTGCAAATGCAAATCCAAACGACAACCGACGCCGCAAAAGGGGCAAGTGGTGGGGATTATTTTTTCACTAGAGAGCATGTCGCTGCGTCTCTCCTCTCAGACGAACAGAAGTGGCAGTTGTCATGTTACCTGTGACTCGAAAACGTGATTCTCTTGGATGTATTCTAAAATTTCCTCTCTATGGTCGTCGAAATAGCCAAGAGCATCACAAACTTGCGCGAGCCGCAGATGAGGAAAATTTTCGAGCATCTCGTTCAGAGACCAGCCGAGGCGCCACCACTCGACCACATCACGAACTGAAATCCGCGTACCCTTGATTACAGGTTCGCCGCCGACAACGCCCGGGACTTTGTGAATGTAGAGGTGTTCGGTTTCAATGATTTGGTCGGTGGCGCGTGTTGTCGTCCAACGCCCATTCGGGTATTGGGGTCCATATTTTGGCGCAAGCCGCGCGCGACGAGCGACGCGCGGCTTGTAGGGCGCGCGTGTGTCCTTTACATTTCGTTTTCTGGCTTTACGTGTTTTTGTAGCCATCTTGTCCTCTCTGATAGCGCGATGGTTAAATCAATTAGCTTGATTCTTTGCGATGCCCACTCTCTTTGCCATCAAAATATCCGGTCGCCCAAAACCATTCGCGTCGGGAACGATTCCGTAAATCACATAACCGCATTTTTGATAAAACTCGTACGGGTGATGGCGCACGTTTTTGATGTTGGAAATCCACGCGGCAATGTCGGGATACAAATCTTGCCCGTACAAACTCGTTCCGTCAAATTCGTCGTCACTGCCGAGAACGACGGTCATTGCGCCGCGCGCCCGCGCTTGCGCCTCCAAATCCGCGACGAGCGCGCGCCCGATGCCTTGACGTTGATGACTCGGTTTGACCGCCAACGGATGCAATTCAATCACATTGCCGTCGTACTGCGGAATCCCGCCAATCCAGCCGACCGCATCGCCATTTTCGTCCAATGCGACGCGGCTAATGCGTTCCGCTTGAAAAGATTCTTGCACCGCAGCGCGCGCTTGCTCCAACGTGTCCCATGTTTCGGGAAAATGAACGAACGCGTCGCGCAAAATTTTCGCGACTTGTTCGACAAGTTCATGTTGCTCGGGCTCGAGCTCAAGGATGGTCATGCAGTTTCTGTTTCAACGCGAAAGACGTACCGTCGAATGAATTCGTCACTCTGTTTTTCGCCATGTCGTTCCGGCGCTGTCGTCTTCCAAGATAATTGCCATTGCCGCGAGCCGCGCGCGAATTTCATCGGCGAGCGCGAATTGTTTTGCGTCGCGCAACTGCTTGCGAATCTCAATCAGCGTTTCGACATAGGGCGCGATATTTTCTTGCGGCGTTGTATGCGCGCTGTGGTTCCACGCGGCGGATAATTCGTGCAGCGTATCATGCGCGCGCTCGAGCAAATCGCGTTTGAGGTTCGGTTCGTGCGTTTCATCCAACGCGCGCGTCAATTCAATCAAATAGCGCGTAGTTTCAGCGGATTCGTTCGACGCAACGGTGGAAACGCTTGTAACGACATTTTCGCGCGCCTGCGCGCGCGGACGCAATCGCGCAAAAGGAAATGTTTCTCCCGACGCGTACGCCCATTCTTGATGGTCGCGGCGAATCGTCACCTTGCCCGCGCCCATGACGCGGCACGCTTGCGCGGACAAATCAAAAATACATGCGGTATATTCGTCAAGCCCCAACACGACGACATCGCGCGCCAATAATTTTTCCAATTCTCGAAAGCGCGTTTCGCCCATGAAACAAAAACGCGTGTCGTAGGTTCCGCCTTCGCTATTGTTCCAATGCGGCACGATGGCAAGGCGCATATCGAGCGCGGCGAACAGATCCAAGCCGTCGAGCCAAAACAAATCGTCGCCCGCTTTGTAAATTTCATACACGGGCAGCGCGAACGCGCTCGTCGCAATCGCGGCGGCGCTGGCAAACACCAATTGCGCGCCATTTTCAAAACGCTGTCGCACCGTTTCCCAAACGGGCGTAGCGCGCCAATTGCGAAGCGCGTAACTGGGGCTGCCGGGGCCCGCGAAAATAAAATCGGCGCGACGCAGCGCGTTCAACGCATCGGCGCTTTCCAGCGCCGTCGCGCGCGTTTTATGTTTGAAACTCGCGCGCGCCAACGCCAAGCCGAGCCGCTTGGAAAAATATTCCGCCGCCTTGAAATAAATCGCATCGGCGTTCAATTCAAAGCCGGCGGGCGTATCCAAAAACACGGCGGCGGGCGCGGCGGGCAAACGCGCCAAGAGCGCGCGATACATGCGCGCCATCGCCGCGCTAAATTCGCCCGAACCGATGAGCGTCACGGCGCCCGACGGCATGTTCATGACGACCTTGTCCCAAGCGCTCGACACGGCGCGCTATTCATCAAATACCAGAATCGTGCCAGCCATGTCAATGCCGTCCACGTCGCCATGATACTCGCAATGATAACGCACAACGCCGGGTTCTTGAAACGTAATGGCAAACGTCTTGCCCGAATTAATGTCCAGCGAATCCCATTTGCGCGTATCTTCGGTCACGGTGTGTTTGGCATTGTCCTTGTTGACAAAGACGACTGTCGTGCCGGGCTTGATCTTGAGTTGCGAAGGGCTGTACACGAATTGCTGCATATCCACCACCGTCGTTCCGGCTTGCGGCGCTTCGGGATTCACGCCGGGTTGGATGGCGCTCGCGTGCAGCAGCTGCATAATTTCCGGCACGCTGTCGGTGGCGCCGCGCGCGATTTGATCGGCGAGCGGTTGGAGCGCGTTGATTTCGGGGCGGATATTTTCAAAATCGCTTGCGGCATTAATGGTCTTGGCTTGGGTCAAAATTATATCCAAGAGCGCTTTGACATGATCCATTTTGGCGACGGCGGCAACTTCGCCCGCCGCCACCGCTTGCGCGCGCAATTCGCCCAGATACGCCAACATGCCCCGCCCGTCGCCCGGGTCTTCGATTACGCCATCATGGTCGAGGTCGCCGTAATCGGGGCTGGCATTGCCCACCACCAAATTGATAATGTGTTCGGTATGTCGCGCGATGGCGGGGTCGCTGGCGCGGCCCATCGCGTTCTTGAGTTCGTTTGCATGACCGCGCAGCGCGTTCGCATGAGCTTGCAAACGCGCCGCGTCAAACGTTTGCAGCTCTTGCGCGGTGCGCGCGGTGGCGGCGCTAGAATAAAAATAATACGCGCCCGCGGCGACGAGGAGCGCCAGCGCCGCGACCGCGAGCAACCCAAGCAGCGCGCGGGAACGATTGTGAGACAAACCTTGCATAAATTCTCCGATACGTGCAAGAGCCGCGATTGACTTGCGCTGAACGATGCCAAAGGAACGCGGCACAGCGGCGCGGGTCGGCGCTTGCCGAGATGGTTTTACAATTTACTTTTTTCTTTTTGTTCCAGATTGCTGACGCGCGCCAATTCTTTTAAATCCAAACCCTGTTCCATCCAGTACGCGCGGCGCGGCTGGAGCGCGCCGCTCGGACACGCCTGCACACAATTGCCGCAATAGACGCAAGTGGATTCGGGAATCGGCACGCCTTTGAATGTCGAAATATGCGCGTCAAAGCCGCGTCCCGCGCGATAGATGGCAAACGTGTACTGCACGTCTTCGCCGCACGCTTGAACGCAGCGCCAACACATGATACACTTGGCGTAATCGCGTATGTAAAAAGGATTGTCGTCGAACAGAGGAAACGCGCGGCGTTTGACGCCTTTGCCGTAACGGTCGCGTTCCGCGCCGTAGGTTTCCGCCTGCGCTTGAATTTCGGGCGCCGCGCTCAGGTCCACCGCCGAAGCGAGCATCTCGAACAAAACTTTGCGCGCCAATTGGACGCGCGGCGAAGCGGTGTGAACGACCATCCCCGCTTCCGCCACGCGCGAACAGGATTGAACCAACACGCGCGATTTTTCCACTTCGACGACGCAGACGCGACACAGCGCGGGCGGGGTGAAATGCGGATGATAGCAAACGGTCGGAATATCTTGATGCAATTGCCGCGCGGCTTGCAAAAGCGTAGCGCCTTGCGGCACAGTAACGGATTGCCCGTCAATCGTCAACGTGACATCACTCATGGCTGATTCCGCCTCGTTATGAAAATTTTATATTGGCATTTTAGCACAAAGCGCGCAGGGGGAGATTCAATTATGCTGCCTTTGCCAAAATTCCCTTTATATCCGCCGGATTCTTGCTCACCGCCCACATCCATTTGCCAAGCGGTATCGCTCATGGGCCCGCGCTTGTCCACGCTTTTCTTTTTCTTGAAATCGGCTTCCGTTTCCCATTGCAGCGTATGCCAATTGTGAATGAGGACGTTCGCTTGATTCAATTTATCGCGCAGCCCCGACGGCACGATGATCTTGTTGAGCGCCTGCCACGCAATCAACAGCGCCATCACAATCGTCTTGCCCGAACCTGTCGCCATTTTCGCGCAGAGGCGTTTGAATAATCCGCCATCGTTTGGAATGTCAATCCCAACGCGTTCCGACGCAGGCGCTTCGGTGAGCCAGATGAGCGTTTCAATCGCTTCGAGTTGGCAAAAGAAAAAGCGACGATCCTCGCGGCGTTCGTCCAATTTGGACCAGTGTTCGAGCAAACGCTTTGTCGTTCCCGTCGCGCCGGGATGCCCCGCGCTGCGCCATTCCTTGACGCGCGTGCGAATTTCGTCCACGAGCGGAATGGGAATGAACGTGCTTGCATCATTCACCGGATTCGCGCCGGGCGTCGCGACGAAATAGCCCGCCGGTCGTCTGCCCTCCACTTGATCAAAGAGCAAGGCGCTGGGGTCGCGTTTCCAATACGCGGTGGGTTCGACATAGGGCGAATTGATGATGAGGTGGTCTATGGCGCTTTGGGACATATTCTATTCGGCGTCCTGCCATGCACGCGCCAACAAGTCTGCGACGTTCAATTGCTGCGCCATGCGTTCCATGTACGCGCGGTCAAGCGTTTCGCGCTGCGTTTTCAACATTCCCAGAATGTCGCGCCACTGGCGGTCAGAAACCTCGCCGCCCATTCGATACCATTCCAATTTTGCGAGGATCGAATCTTCGGGGCTGGCGACTTGGGCGGCGCGGTCGGGTTCCCGCAAAAGAACCTGTTTGGTGCGCCGCGCGAATTGGGCATCGTCAAACGCGCGATGCTTGCGCACAAACACATCCACCTTAAAAGTCGTCGCATAATGAATGAGGTTAAAGCTGCGTTGATTGTTGATGGCATCGCGGATGGAATCAGCGTCCACGTAAAACTCGGACGAGAGCGCGCGGACAAGCGGTTCAACATGCCGTAACTGCAAATCGGCAATGATGTCGGCATCCATCGTGGCGCGCGGTTCGCCATACAACGCGCTGGCGAGAGAGCCGCCAATCAAATACGCGACGCCGAGCTCGTCCAGCGTTTGCGCAACGCGGAGCGCAACCTCCAATGGTTCATTATTCATAACGTGTGTTTTTGATACTGTGGCGCGCCATACACGCGCGCCGCAAGTTCTTGGCCCAACAAAATATCCGCCAATCGCCGTTCAATCTCTTGCGGCGATGCCTTGGGAAACCGCTGTGCGAGTCCCGCGCGTGCCAGCGTCTTGACCGTCGCGTTCATTTCGCCGACCAGTTCCATCTTGCGCCATGCGGGCATCTCACGCCAAAGGTGAATCAGGACGCGTTCGGCGGCAGG